>UMGH01046171.1_pt1 | contig 40879 bp, 44 predicted proteins | sample 1965231 | NCBI WGS metagenome assembly UMGH01 (sample SAMEA4836068, study PRJEB28245) | human gut metagenome | biome: gut microbiome; material: fecal sample | place: Denmark | collected 2008 | reverse complement strand
AGTTCACGCTCGATGCTCCCGAGGATATGTCGCTCCACAATGAGCTGCAGGCGATGAGCGTGGAGCAGAGAGGCAAACTCGCCGTTACGATGCTCACCACGGGAATGTATCTCGCTGACGGAAATACCAGCGCATTCTCGATGAACAGTGCTCTCAGCTCGTTCTTGCAGACGGAGATAAACAACATCACGGGAAATGCCCTGAGAACACTCGACCTGAGCTTCGGCATCGACAACTCCACCGACGCCTCGGGAAGTATGCACACCGACTATTCGTTCAAGTTTGCCAAGAGATTCTGGAACAACAGGCTCAAGATAATCGTGGGCGGAAAGGTGTCGAGCGGTGCCGACGTGCCAAACCAGAACGAGTCGTTCTTCGACAACGTGACGTTTGAATACCGTCTGGGCGACACATCGAACAAATACCTGCGGCTCTTCTACGACAACAACTCCTACGACTGGCTCGAAGGCACTACGCAGGAGTTCGGAGTGGGATTCACATGGCGCAAGACGATGCAGCACTTCAAGGATCTCTTCCGCAAGGAGAGAAAGATGCAGATGCCGGCAGCTCCCCAGCGCCCGGCTCCTGGTGACTCCACGAAGACGCCTCTGGTGAACAGGGAGATTAAGTGATTTGCAATCAAGTAGGATGACTTGTCTGCTCGTCCACTTGTCCACTCGTCCGATCGTCCATTCGTTCACTCGTCTGTTTGACTGCTATAAGAAAGAGTAACCTTCATCTCCCCTTCGGGGGAGAACGAGAGGGGGCTGAAGTTCATTGGCAGAGTAACCAGTTCCTTCCCTTGGGGAAGGTTAGGATGGGTTCCCCTTTTCAGAAAAGCATCGGGTGTCTTACGATAATATTAGAATGCGTTAAATTCGTCAACTAAATAAAAATGAAACACCAAATAATGTCAAATACCCTCGGCACACTGATGGTATGTGCCTTGGCGTTTCTCGCCACGGCGTGTTCCACCACAAGCTCCGTGCCCGAGGGCGACCAGCTGTATGTGGGACTGAAACAGATAGAATATGACGACTGCGAGAAGTCTGACCACTACTATTCCACTCAGGAAGAAGTGGAGGCAGCCCTCGCCACGGCACCAAACGGAGCCTTCTTCGGCAGCTCATATCATCGCACCATACCATATAAGCTATGGATATGGAATGCATTCCAGAACTCTGAGGGAAAACTCGGCAAATGGATTGCCAAGACCTTCGGCAATGCTCCGGTGCTCATGAGCTGGGTGAATCCGCAGCTGAGAGCGTCGGTGGCACAGTCAGTGTTGCGAAACCATGGCTATCTGGGCGGCACGGTGGGCTTTGAAGTGGAGACGCAGAAGAATCCCAAGAAGGCCAAGATATTATATAAGGTGGCGATGAACCAGCTGTCGCTCATCGACACCGTGGAATATGCCAACTTCCCCGCCGTGGCAGACAGTCTGATACTCGCCACCCGCGACCAGGCGCTGATAGGTCCGGGCAAGCCTTTCAATGTGGCAACCCTCGATGCGGAGCGCAGCCGTTTGTCGGCTCTCTTCCGCAACAACGGATACTACTATTTCCAGCCTGCCTACGCTTCGTATCTCGCCGACACGCTGGCTCATCAGGGCAGGGTGAAGCTCAGACTGCAGCTCGCCGACAACATCCCGGAGAGGGCGCGCCACAAATGGTATATCGGAAACCTGAAGGTGAACATCCAGAAGCAGCTCATGGAGCAGCTCAAGGACTCGTTCAACTACCGCCGCCTCACACTCGCCTACAACGGCAAGCGCCCGCCAATCAGAGCGCGTCTGCTGCTGAGACATCTCCGTCTGTTCCCACGGCAGCAGTATAGCCAGGACGCATATCTCGAAAGTGCCGAAAGGCTCGGTTCGGCAGGACAATACAGTTCGGTGCAGTTCGCCTTCACCCCTCGCGACACCACAGCCCAGTGTGACACCCTCGACATGACGGTGAGCTGCGTTCTCAACAAACCGTATGAGTTTTATGTGGAGACTAACTACAGCAACAAGATAAACGGACGCACCGGACCGGAACTGGTGCTCGGTCTGAAGAAATTTAATGCCTTCAAGGGCGGAGAGGTGGTAGACCTGCGTCTGCATGGAGCCTACGAATGGCAGACGGGAGGAAAGAACGGCAAGGACTACAACTCCTATGAATATGGTGCTGACCTCTCGGTGTCATTCCCACGAATGATATTTCCGTTCCTCAAGCCGTACAGATATCACGTCACGCCGACTACAACGGCGAGGGCGTCGGCAAACGTCATCAACAGACCGGGATATTTCAAGATGCACACGGCGTCGGGAAACTGGACCTACCAGTGGCAGCCCACGGAGACGAAGAAATTCGAGGTGACACCGCTGACGCTGAAATACCAGCACCTCACCTATACCACCCACACCTTCGACTCCATAATGAACGCCAACCCCTATCTGCTCGCCACCATGCAGGACATGCTTATACCGAAGATGCAGTTCTCCTACACATACAACAGTCCGAAGAAATACCGCAACCCGATATACTGGAACCTCACGCTCTCGGAGTCGGGCAACGTGCTCTCGCTCGGCTATCTCGCGGCAGGAAAGAAATGGAACGCCAAGGGCAAGGAGCTCTTCAAGAACGCATACGCACAGTTCTTGAAACTGGAGACCGACTTCACCAAGACATGGAGCATCGGACTCAAGTCGCAGCTCGTGGGCCATGTCAATGCTGGCATCGTATATTCGTATGGCAACGCCGCATCCACGCCATACAGTGAGCAGTTCTATGTGGGAGGCGCCAACAGCATCCGTGCCTTCCCCGTGAGATCGGTAGGTCCGGGACGCTACTACACCGACCAGGCGCGCCTATCATACCTCGACCAGACTGGCGACATGAAGTTTCTCGCCAATCTGGAATACCGTTTCAATCTCTTCGGCGACCTCTATGGCGCCGCCTTCCTCGATGCCGGCAACGTGTGGGGTGTGCGCGACGACGGATACCGCAAGGGGGCACAGTTCAAGATGAAGAACCTGCTCAAGGAGATGGCGGTAGGCACCGGCATCGGAGTGCGCTACGACCTGCAGTTCCTCATCCTGCGCATAGACTGGGGAGTGGGAATCCACATGCCATACGACACTGGCCGCAGCGGCTACTACAACATACGCAAATTCAAAGACGGCCAGTCGCTCCATCTCGCAGTGGGATATCCCTTCTAAGCCTCAAACCCATCCTGACCTCAACCCATCCTAACCTTCCCAAAGGGAACCCATCCTGACCTACCCAAAGGGAAGGAACGAGTTACTCAGAATACTGTCATCAGCCCCCTCTCGTTCTCCCCCGTAGGGGAGATGCTGGTTACTCCGTTTATGGATAAGTCACTGATAGAGATGGCTACAGATAACAATCATATAGCCAATGGTATCTGTCCCTCCCCTACGGGGGAGGCTAGGTGGGGGCTGATGTGATTGGCTGAAATCAAGATGCAAAGTAACTTGTTCCTTCCCTTTGGGAAGGTCAGGATGGGTTAACCTTTGGTGGAGGCTAGGTGGGGGCTGTAATGATTGGCTGAATAAGTCTTTGACAAAACAGAGTAACTTGTCCCTTCCCTTTGGGAAGGCCAGGATGGGTTATCCTACGGGGGAGGCTAGGTGGGGGCTGAGGCTATATCCGGACTAACCAGTTCCTTCCCTTTGGGAAGGTCAGGATGGGTTGCCTACGGGGGAGGTTAGGTGATGACTGATGCTGATTTACAGAGTCATAATTATTATCCCCCACGGCTCAGAATTACGAATAGAGAACAGTTACTCCGCGCAGCCGGTTTATCCAGGTTTTTGTCTAAAAAGCATAGACTAAGGAAAAAGGAAGTGCCCCAGCACTTGCAAATCCTGCTGAATCCAAAACCAACATCCAAATCTCACTAACGAAATATCATCAAAAAATGAATCCGTGAAAAGACCGATCCGTGTAAAGTCTGTGCTATCCGCTTTCATTTTTTTGATTCGTGTCCCTGCCGCAGTCCAGAAACACACCGCCACCACGTAATGACAATATCAGTGATAATAACAATCTGTCATGAAACACACACACCATCTAATGACCGATTCGTGATACACTTTTGGGCACAGACTGGTAACGAAATCAGCCCACTTGGGGCAACGTGCTTGCCCATGTTGGGTAACGTGCTTGCCCCATGTGGGCAACGTGCTTGCCCCAAAAACGACCAAAAGTATCATGAAATGACTCGCTCGAAAAGAAGATTCAAATCCTGCCATCAGAACACCCCACTCTGGTCGATGACCGTTTGGATATTGTTGGCCATTCTTAGATTTGTAAGCAGAAAAAAATATAATCTTACACTTAATCCAACTAAATTTTGTATTTTTGCAACAAATTGTCTTTCTTACCATAGAAGAGAAGACGAATTTTATTAATATACACAAAATGAGAATGCTTTTTCTCATGGCTTTAACACCATTAAGATGATGCATGACGATGGCAAACTAAATAGGCTTCCGCAACCATCATGCATGGTTGCAGCTAATGACATAAAGTAGAAAGGAATTTATGAAACCGGACGGTACGAGTTCTTTTTCTGCAGCCGACGAGAACCCCGTTTCTCCAGAGGGCACACAAGTTACTGAGCAAGACGTAAGGGCTCGCTCAGAGGTAAAGAAGTGTCGTCGCCCAAGCGAAACCACATGGTCATATCTCTTTTTGCATCACAGAAAGGTGAAGGCAATGGAAGAACAGTTCTCCAAAGACGGCATGACATATTTCGTGCATAAGACCGTGAGATATTTCAAGCGCACAGCCAGGGCGAAGGTGCAGCGCAAGGAATTGCCCACCGTCAGCGGTCTCGTCTTCTTCCAGGGTCTTCCCAAAGATATACAAGCCTATCTTGACAGGAATTTCCCTAACGTTCATTTGTGCAAGAACTGCAGCACAGGCAGAGTGGCGGTGATATCAGACTCCCAGATGCGTCCCTTTATGCGCATCAACCAGACTGAGCCGGAGCGTATCCGTTTCCTGCTCAAACCATTCCATTATTATGCCCGCAACCGCATCCTGCTCCGCATCACCGGAGGAGAGCTGGCAGGACTCGAGGGCTACATCATCCGTATCGACCGTGACCGTCGCCTCGTTATGGATATGGGAGGAATGAGTGTTGCCATCAGCGGCATCCATGCCGAGCACTTTGAGGAAGTAGGGCAAGACAATACATCCCCTGCCGATGAGAACATCTTCTATCAGCGCAATCTGCACGAGCGGCAAGTGCTGATAGACCGCTATTTCCACCCCGTGAAAACCGACAAGGACGTGGCGGAGCAGACAGGAAACATCGACTATTTGAGAAAATACGTGTTGGAAGAGCTGTCACGCAATCGCCTCACCCTCAATGCCGCCTGGAGCATCTGCTCCTTCATCATAGAGGAGATAAATTACTACTATGCGCCATTCATCGAACAGTTCAAGGAAAACCTCGCCTCCATCATGAGTGAAGGAGGCAAAGTGATCCAGATGATGGATTCGATACTCAGCAATCCGGCGTTGGATGTTGACACCAAGGACAGATTCCAGAGTGAACTCGAAAAACTGACGCTGGATTACAACTATCTGTTCTGATTACTGTGATACATATAAACAAAAACTTTTATTATAATTAATTATGTAGATTTGCATGAATAAATGCAATTCTCTTGTTCTGACATAAAATGAAAGAATATATAACTATACATAATATTGGCCCGCTCAAGAAGATAGACAGGTTGGAGATTGCTCCGTTTACGGTGCTTATCGGTGAGTCTGCTATCGGAAAGAGTACGCTAATGAAAGTGCTCATATTGATGAGATATCTTTATAAGAGGGCGAATATACGTTCTTTTCTCAGACACTCTGAAATTACGAAATCGCCATTCAGAATTCGTTTTGAATCGTTGGTGAAAGCAACCAACCTCGTGTCTATGTTCAAGGACGACTCTTACATACGATACGAGGTGACTACAGATTCAGGCAATGTCTATACTATAGAACATGGCAAGACAATAAGAAAGATAGAGCTGCCCGAGATTAACAAGGAAGACCTCTCGTTTTGGAAAGAATCATTTGTTTCGGAAAACAGAAATGTCATACCGGCTTGGACGGCGAATGCCTTGACCAACAAGAATGCCTCGTTGGGCTTCTACTTCCATGAGACGATGAACGATTTCGCTCAAGCCGTAAGGGAAGACAAACAGTATGACCTGTCTTATTTGGGACTGAAGCTGACGGTGAAGCATCCTAAGGGGCGTCCTGCAAAGCTGATGGTATCGCCTTCCGACGACGCTTATACTCCAATTGAGCTAACTGAAGCCTCTTCAGGCATACAGACATCCACTCCGCTTTCCGTGATAGTACAGCATTTTGCGAAAGACTATTCTTTTAAGAACGCTTTCCGTCGCTCTGTACTCGACTATCTGTATGACAATGAATTGCTTACAAAGTTCTCGCCGGTCATCGAACTTGCCGACTTGCCAAAGTATGTACACATTCATTTGGAAGAACCCGAACTGAGTCTGTTTCCCGATGCGCAGTGCCGCCTGATCGACGATTTGGTGAAGAACGCATCCATCGCTACTTCTAACGACAGGCACATGAGTATCATCATGGCTACACATAGCCCATACATATTGAACTATCTGAACGTGTTGTTGCACCAGCATGCAGAGGGCCGTGCCCATGTCGACGCGGACGATATGGCTGTATATAGAATATACGACGGAAGCGCACAGAACCTTATGAGCGAAGACGAAAAAGGCAATACGATTGTTGACACGTATGATTTGACTATCAGTGGTAATGGTGTTCTCAATGCAAGTTGACGGAATATTTAATTCATGATGAAATCCTTATTTCTGAGCTTGATAAAATAAAGGAAATGGCAGTGAAATGTATGGAACAGTATATTTCGCAGCAGAAAATATCAGAAGCGGATAAGGAGAAAATGAAACAAAATCATAAGCAGTGGCTGAGAAGGCTTTTCAGGGCATTAAGCAACGATTTTGTGAGTGTGGAAAATATTCTAAAAAAAATACGCTTGAAAATTTTTCATTACATATAATATGTTATATTTGCATTGATTATGGATAAGAATGAAATTACGCTAAGAATAATTGGCAAGAATGGGGATGAACCCCTTTCTCCAGCCAACTTTGACATCGGTCAGATACGATTCTTGCTCGATGAGGTGGAGAGTTTGTTATATCCAGACAGGAAGAAACGTAAAGACCGCCCTACAATTTCTTATGAATTGAAGGAAGGCTCTGTGCTCAATGTGTTCAGAACTTCTATGCAAAGTGTTCTCTTGGTGTCGTCAATGCTTGGTGTTATTGAGCAGGAGAATGGCTATATTGATAAGTTGGAAATGGCCAGTGCACAAGCGATAGAAAATCTTCAGTCTTTTGCATTGCGCCATAACTATGACATAGAAATAGGCACTTCTGACAAGCCACAAAGCATCTTTAAGATTACTCCGACCACTCATTATGTTCGCCGTGAGAATATCTTGGTGGATATTGAGTGCTATTATTATGGCACATTGACAGATGCTGGTGGAAAGGACAAGGCTAACATTCATTTGGATACAAAGGATGCAGGTACCTTGACAATTCGAACAGACAAGGAGTATTTGGCAGGTTATCAAGGTAATCCTCTTTATAAAAAGTTTGGCGTACGAGTTCGTGCCAAGAAGAATATTCTTACAGGTGATATAGATAAATCAACATTGGTCTTGGTGGAACTGATGGACTATCAGCCCAAGTTTGATGAGGATTATCTGCAGGGATTGATTCGCAAGGCTACTCCAAAGTGGAGAGGTGTGAATGCTGGCGAATGGTTGGCTAATGTGAGGGGAGGACTTGCTTGATGGAACAGAATTGCGTTCTGTTGGACACCAGTTTCTTCATTCGCTTATTGAATGAAGAAAACGATTTGCATGAAAATGCCATGGGCATTTCAGATATTCTAATGTCATTAAAGACATCTTTAGATAAAGATTTTATTAATTTCGCCAATAAAACCCAACGATGATTACAGAAGTTAGAAAATCCTTTCGTAAGGAAATATTCAGTAAGTTAGAAGAACAATTCCAAAGGGGACGCACCCCCGAAGACGACCTCTTCTATTGCCATTCCTCCGAAGACAAAATCGTACTGTCGCATGCCCTGTTTTGGGTAATGACACGAAACCTAAGAGGTAAGGTGACAAAGGAGAAGTTCTTTCTGCTTCTCCGCCAACTTGAGGAGGAGATGCTCGAAGCCTATCTGACGGAATCAGAAGATTTCAAAGAATTGTTGCACTACTGCAACATCCTCTACAACACCCTTCCTATGATGCTTCGGAGCATGTACGATTACCGCATTCACTTGGATGCCCGCAAGCTGGCCGCCATTATGATAGTCGCCTGCGGCTATGGCGGTGATATGCCCGAAGCCTTGGCCTACGACCTCCTCGATGATATGGACTTTTACTATAACAAGGTGAAATGCCGCAAGATAGAACAGCTCCTGCCTTCATTGACCAAGCTGGTGATAGAAGAGCAAAAGGATATTTAGTGACGGTCAGTCTGCGGCAAGGCCTCTGGAGATTACCAGAAGCATTACGAGAATATGTATAAGAATAGATAATAAGGTAAGAAATGGAGATAATAAAGACTGATATTCAGGGTGTATTGATTATAGAACCACGTCTTTTCCGTGATACTCGTGGATATTTTTTCGAGAGTTTCAGCGAACGAGAGTTTGACAAGAAGGTGACTCCGATTTTGGGGCATAGAGTTCATTTCTGTCAGGATAACGAGAGCATGAGCAGTTATGGAGTGATGCGAGGTTTTCATTTCCAGCGTCCGCCATATACCCAGAGCAAGTTGGTAAGATGTGTGAAAGGTAGGGTGCTTGATGTAGCGGTGGATATCCGCAAGGGATCGCCCACTTATGGCAGGCATGTCGCCGTGGAGTTGACAGAAGACAATCATCGTCAGTTCTTCATCCCGAAGGGATTTGCCCACGGCTTCGCCGTCCTCTCCGAGACCGCCGTCTTCCAATACAAGTGTGATGAATTCTATCACCCCGAAGCCGATGGAGGCATCTGCATCCTCGACGACAACTTAGGCATCGATTGGAAGATTCCAACCGATCATGCTAACCTCTCTGAGAAAGATACTAAACACGAAATGCTGAAGGACTTCGATTCTCCATTCGATATCAATGTAGATTTATATAAGTAACCCGTTGGCGGAATTAATTTAAGTCGATAAATATGAGTAAAAAATGGTATTATTTGAAGATTAAAATCAAATATACTCAATTACAAATATCAGATTATGAAATCAAACAGATTAACTTTGTCGGTTAGCGTTATAGCAATTGTTTTGAGTGTGATAGCAATATCTACATCATTGCCAAGAACCGAAATGTCGTTTGATTATCTTGGATTTATTACAGGGAGTCTTGGCTTTCTTGTGACAGTTCTGTTGGGCTGGAACATATATACTATATTTGATTTCAGACAGGAAAGGCAAGATCTAAAGGCATATTTCGATGAGCAAAAGCAAACTGTCAAAGCAGTAGGAAGTGATTTACGGATGACTTTCATGAATCAGATTGCTAATGTTTCACTCTTGGAAAAGCATATTTCTGATGTTTATTCTTATTTGATGGGCATAAATAACACTGTCCCTTTATACTTTTATTACATCCATTTGACGTTAGGAGCTATAATCAATTCGGCACAGTCGGAAAACTATGACAATTGTAATGTGTGGGTGAATGAGCTCCTTGCAGTGATAAAGGAACCGGAAGTAATAGAAATGCCAATAACAAGTAAGATGTATTTGTTGAAGTCGTTTACAATGATTTGCCATTCGGAAAACATAAAACGACTTGATGAATTACATAGTGTTATCGCGAGATTGAAAGAAATACCAGATCCAGAGGCTAAAGAAATGTATGGGAGTTAATAAACAAGTAATTTTTTTAACATCTCAATATATGGGCACTCACAAAAGTGCCTATACAAAGGCTATGTCCTAAATTGAGTACTAACTAAAAGAAACAATAAATATAAAAAAGGCTATTATGGATAAGTTAAATATTACATTTAATTTGTTTAGAGTCGTTGACGGTAGAACCCCAATTGACATATATGCTGATTTGATAAAATCCATTTACTCAGATACGTTTGGGTATGGCTTTACCGATGTATATTTAGATGAAATGGTTATTTCTGCCTTATTGGTAAAAAAAATTCCAACATATTATAAAACGTGGAACGAAACTCAACAAATGATGGAAAATAAAACTCTTCTGATTATGAAAGAGATAAAATTCTTTATGAATTTTAAATCCCATCATATATATGTTGAGGGAGGTGTAAGTTCCATGAATCATCTAAAACAGGCTTTACGTAATACTTGTTGGAAGACCTTTGTTTACGAAGATTTGACAATCAAACCATTTAATTTACTCCAGTCTTTTATTAAGGACAATATAATGGAGACTTTGAATGAGATTTGTATATCAGACTTTAAGTTTGAGAATGTATTAATTGGAAGATATACAGCAAAGTTAATAGATTCGAAAATACCATTTGATTTAATTCAACAGCATTCAGATACAATATCTAAATTCAAAGCTTCTGTGCAAATAGAAGATGCTAACGCTGAAATCACGATAAAGAACAGGAATAGTATGGCTATTTCATGTAGTGAGGAAGATAAATATACAGTTTTTGATTACATTTCATCTAAAATTTATTGATTATGGCTGAAAGACAAGGAAAATTAGGTGATATGTGGAATGCTTGTGCAGTAAGGTTCCTTTCGCTATTCGACTGGAATCATATTGGTGACAAGGATATCGATGTTATAGGTGAAGACGGCAATGCTTATGGTATTGACGCTCTTATGGATTATAATAGTCCAGGTATGGCAACTCGACAATCTGTAATAGTAGAGTCAAAACGATATAGCAAGGATAGTATAAACTATTCTGTCATGTCTGGATGGTTAAGACGATTGACGAAAAAATTGGAGCAATGTCGTAATTCAGAAGAACTCCAAAATGAATTCCCTGCTTTAATGGAATGTTGCTCTATCAATTTAGGCGTTATTTTAGTTTGGGTACATGATGCTGAAAACGAAGAATATTTCCATTCTGATTTTACCCGGTTACTAAACAGATTGGTTTCTGTTACGAGAGCTAAGCCAAACGCTTTCAAAAGAATCATAGTTTTGACCAATCCACAGATACTAAGATTATGCGCTTTATACGTAACGTTGAAAGATTGTGATTATGCGTTTGTATATCCATCTCAATTAATTGGAAACTATGCTTTGGAACGTTCAAAAGTTCTTACGATAGATTATATGCTATCGAATGTTATCCTTACAGAAATAAAGAAAGATGGAGCAACAGAAAAGCATGTTTTCTATTTTGGAATAATGACAGTGGAAGCTATAAAGATTCTTAGAGAGAGTCTGCTGAAATATCAATTTGCAGAGAATGACAAGAAACTGGTTATTCATTATACACAGCATAATGATGGAACAGCAGATTTGATTCATGAGTTCGAAAAGCAATTTACGGATGTTTCTTCTGTTAGTTTTAAGAAAATGTCAAAGTTTAATTTAACTGCAGAACCATCAATAATATCAAACGAAGATGAGAAAATTTAAAATAACATATCCTGATGCAAATGATTTGGTTACAATTCTTATAGAAAGTGTCAGACGTTCTGATTTAGTTAGGTTTCTTAGTTCGAAGGGCGTGTTTTATTATAACGCTTCGACAGAGGAATTAGCTCGAAAGACTGCCTTTATGATACTTGATTATGAAGACTTGGAACAAATACGTAAGTTTGCTTATCGTAATTCGAATAAAAATATACTTAGTGGATTTAGTTTGAAATCAGATACAGCTTTTAATATAGCAGATATATACTCTAATATAAGGGATAAAGGTGCATTAATAACAGATGGGTATGAATTGCGTAGTATATCCAAAGTTTCAACAGGAGACAAGTCAAATGTACAATATAAAGGCTCTGTTACTTATACAAGTAAAAAAGCCGGTAGAATGGAGTTTATTCGTACTGAAGAACGAGATGTATCGTTTGTTATGAAACAAAATGCCGATAGCAATTGGCAGGTAGAGATTGATGGAGGTAAATCTTCTGATGGAAAGACTATACTTAAGATGCTCCAACGAATAGTTAAAGGAAAAGATATTGTTATTGATGAAATACGAATAGATAATTTATCTCGACAAAATACTATAGAATTCTTCGATCGTCTGACAAAAGAAGGTTTAGGATCACCTTGGCAGATAGAAGATATTGCACATATAACATTGAAAAGAGATGAGAAGATGGATTCGGAAGAAGATGAAAGTAATGATACAGGCGAGAAGGAAGCAACAGAAGAACAACTTTCAGGAATAACTCAAGCCGTGCTGGATGGTAAAAATCTTCGAGAAAATACATTTGTACATCATGCAGAAGAATCTGGCTATATATTTACTGCAATGACATATATTTTTGCTAATACAAAAGCTGGTAATAAGCTGACGTTCAAGGCAGAATTTAAGGGAAATCCTAAAATCTTTGAGGTGTGTTTAGAAAACTACCAACAGAATGACATCGAAAAAGAAGGCTATGAGGATGCCCTATCGGCATTAGATGAAAAAGAAAATATTCAATATCGTTCTATATTTTGGAATAATGCAAAGAAAATATATGACGAATTGAGAAAAATATAATAGTTAAGAAAAACAATGGCATTGTATATGAAGGACAAGATAAAAGAACCCAATGGAAAAGTTTGGTGGTTAGGAGCTATTGCCATTTGCCTTCTCCTTTGGGGTGGTGGATATATGTTAACCAAATATATATCTTTGAATTATTTCCCAGTGGGTAAAGATAATTGTGCACCAGCCTTGTTTGGTGATAGTTTTGGTGCGGTCAATGCCTTGATATCGGCTTTTGCTTTTGCTGGCATGATTGTAACCTTTGTGTTGCAACGCTATGAGCTTGGAATGCAACGCCAAGAACTAGAGGCACAAAGAGAGTTTTCAACTCAGAATGAAACGTTAAGATTACAGCGATTTGAGAATACTTTTTTCAATATGATGGAACTCCAGCAAAGTATAGTCAATGATTTATATGCTAAAGATTGGCATTAAAACAATATTTAGGAAGACAATCCTTCTGAGCCTGGCAGGTTGGCTAAAGAAGTTATTGCGGCAGATGAGTTTAAGGGACGCAACATCTTCTTTTATATATTTTGTAAATGTGAGTATGATATTGGTACATCTTTCGAGCCACAAAAAGTAAATGGTCTCTTTGGTGTGCTTTGTCAAAAAGTTTTGAATTTTATCGAGAATTATACAACCACGACATTAGACTACTATTATAGGCATCTCTATACAATATTGAAGTTTATAGATGGAAATGTTTGGCTTAGTAAGGAGGAACAGTATAAGTATGCTACATTTTTAAGAGCCACCCTTTCTCGTTATGAGTTAGTAATGCTCTTTTATAATGGTCTGCATCATCCAAAATTAAAGAAATTGATGGAAAAATATTGTATTTTGAATAATTTGCGCCCAGAATTACTTGCTTTGAGTTTGGAGAATAACCGATATTCGCAAAATGTCAATATAACAAACTTTCAGGATTTGTGTAATCAAGGCTTTTCTTGTCGTGATTATGAATTCTCTTTAACAACTCAAAAAGACGATGATAAGAAGTATTATTTAGGTGCGTTTTATACGGATGGAGAAATACAGCGAGGAATAGATTTGCTAAACAGATGGGATCTTTATATAGCAGGTCGATTGCCTTTCAAGCAGTGATGATTTTAAAAGTAGACTTTTATGCTTGAACGATAAAATCTATAATAATTTAAGGAGGTCCATGGGAATTAAGATGATAATGTCGGTTGCTCCTCAAAAACAAATAGAAATCCTTAATCAAGGAATGATTTTAAAAATATATTTGATTTACTAGCCACTGATTCATGTGCTATTTTTAATAGCTAGGATACTGGGCTATAACCGTATGAACTTAATTGCTTTGTATTATGAACAAGATAATAGAAAATATAGCTTCTTTTTGGAGGTTAGAGGCTAAATTGGAAGATAGCAACAAGTACTTTTATTTTTATGATGAAGTACAGGATATATTGGATAATAAAAAATGTTTTGTAATTGGAAGAAAAGGTACTGGTAAAACTGCAATTTGTGAATATATTGCAAAGATTCATAACTATGATACATTTGCTATCAAACTCAGTTTTAAGAACTTTCCTTTTAATGAGTTGTATCATTTGCAAAATCAGAAATATACAAGACCAAATGAGTACATTACTTTATGGAAATATGTGATTTATTCTAATATTTGCAAGTTGATGGCAGGTAATGAAGCTGTTGACGGTACTGTTAGAACAGAACTGGGAAAACTATATCCACAAAGACGGAATTTAGCGAGAAATATTTCGGATTGGACCTCTGTTCAGTTTGGTGCTAACGTGTTAGGTAATGGAGGGACAATCAAAGTAGATAGACAAATTACCGAGAATACTGCAAGTTGGATAGAACGTGCAAACATTCTTGAAGATATTATCTTACAATATGGAACAAATTCTAAATATTACATCATATTTGATGAACTGGATGAGGATTACAGAGACTTCTCAGATGATACCGAAAAGCAATCTTACATAAGTCTGTTAACGAGTTTGTTTAAGGCTGTTCAAGATGTTAAGTCTATTTTTTTTGAGGAAGATGTAAATATTATGCCTGTTGTTTTTTTACGTGACGATATTTACATGATAATAAAGGATTCTGATAAAAATAAGTGGAGTGATTTGAAAATCGAATTGGAATGGACAAAAGAAAAGATAAAGAAATTATTAGCTTATCGAATTTCCAAAGATATGGGAAAGCAAAGTCCTGTATCTTTTGATAAAGCTTGGTCTTGTATCTTTGAAAATAGTAAAGTTCCTTATGGTGATAAGCAGAACAAAAAGATAGATGCTTTTTCATTTATTGAACGTAGTACATATTTGCGTCCAAGGGATTTCATACAATATATCCAAGCTTGCTGTGCAAATGCCAAAGAAAAAGGGAAAAACAAAATATCTCCCAATATTATAAAATTTGAAGATAGAGCTTTTTCTAATTACTTGAAGTCTGAGATTGAAGACGAAGTTTTTCCTCTTCTTCCTGAAATAAAAACTATATTTCAGATTCTGTCAAATTTGAGAAAGTGGAACCTAAAGACGAGTGAGTTTATTGATGAATACAAGAAGTATTTAAATGCTGGAACAATAAAGGAGCAGAATATAGACTATGTATTGGATACTTTGTATAACTTCAGTGTCATAGGTAATCAGCACAAGAGTATAAAGAATGTTCAGTATTTTAAATATATGCAGACCAATATGACCTATAATAAGGAAGAAAACATTGTTATTCATCGAGGTTTGTTTAAAGCTTTACGAATAATATAATACAAATAGCTTTGTAAGTAATAATATTATAGTTATGTCTCAAACAGCAGATAATAACAAGCGAATAGTAAAGAATATGTTTTTTCTTTACGTCCGAATGTTCTTTATTATGAAGGCATCGCTTTATGGTATTATGATATAAAGATTAATTATGAACGAGGAACTATACCACGAATTGTTGAAAGCTTACTCTAAGGAGGTTTTGGCAAGTATGATAAAGGCAGATATACGCAGTAGGTTCCCTGAACCTTATGCCAGTATGTATTGCCAGCAGTTTGATGATTTCAAGAACGTTGCAGATTTCTTTGAGTTTGCAGCAAAGTTAATGAGGAGATAAGGCAATGTTTAATTTTGGGTAATAAATGACGGCTCATTTGATAGAGTTCTTTCATTTGCCGGATGTTGAGGATGATACCATTTGGGAGAATGATAGAAATGAGTTTTTAAAATCAATAGAAAAGAAAAAGTAAATATCTAATCAAACATCAGATAATAATAAACGAAAAGCGAAGAGGACGTTGCTTCTATATTTCCGAATGCTGTTCTTGATGGTATCGATGTATACGAGTCTGGGGATAGATGATGTGTTGGAGTAAATGTCAACATCCGAAGCAAACAATAACAATAATACAAACAAATATGGTAGGTGAAATGCCCAAGACTTATTTTTGAGCTACTTTTCAGCTTTTGACATGAAGCCTACCTTTTAAAGGCAAGAAAATGACAAACAAGGACAAATATATAAAAGATTTAGACTCTCTAATTCTTAGAGGAGTTGAATTGCAACGAGGACTTTATAATGAATTGAGAGATGAGTATAAGGATTCCTTTGATAAATTAAGTGCAGATGAAAAAGAAAAGTTTTTGAAGGCAAGCTTTAAGGACAACTACAACTCTTGGTATAATGAGTCGCTTTCTGTTATTAAGCAACTGATGCCTGAACGCTTAGACGATTTTGTCATGCAGTATAAGCTACCCAAACGTAAGAATACAGAAATTAGTTATTTGACATACACAATATCTGATTATTTGATGGACCTTGTGGTTAAAGATGCTTTTGGTGGTATCAAAGTAAATAGAACAGCTGCTGTAACAAAATTTCAGCAACAATATCAGATTGTGCTTTCTTTAAAAAAACGTTTCGAGTCTTCCCTTTATGATATTAAGCAATTGGTTCAAGCAGATATGATGGATTCAGAAATAGATTCTGCAAAGTTGTTGTTAAAGAACGGTTTTTTGCGAGCTGCTGGTGCTATTTGTGGGGTTGTCTTAGAAAAACATTTTTCTACGATTTGTCAGGCGAGGGGACTTAAACAATCAAAAAAGAATCCTTGTCTTAATGATTATAACCAATTGCTGAAAGATGAAGGAATTATAGATACACCAACATGGAGAAAAATAAGTTATCTTGCAGATATTCGCAACCTGTGTGATCATAATAAAAGAGAGGAACCTACGAAAGAGCAATTAAAAGATTTAATAGATGGAACAGAGAAAATTATAAAAACCGTTTTCTAATTCGCCATACATCATATGTAAGTACCCAAATTAGAATAAGATTCGTGAACAGAATTTTTGTCCTACCTATTTGCCTGTTTTGTAATTTTGTATTATTTTTGCAAATATGTTACATCTTGTATCCACACAAGAGGTACACTGAAAAAGTAACGAATTTGATATTCGCATATTGATGACCACTACAAAAACGACCTTATCAGATGCGCCCTCTGTTGCAGGGGACGACGGCGAAGCCATACCGGAAACCGTCGAATCCCCCACCGGTTCACCCGTCGCAGACACCGACGGGATGTCCTGGTATGTGGCATGTGTAAGGGTAAATTACGAGAAGAAATTCATGCTCGCCATAGAGCAGGACTTCCAAGGTCGCGGTCTTCCTATCGAAGCCTGGGTGCCCACAGAGAGGCGCGTAGTGGTCAACAGCCGCGGCAAGCGCTGCATACGCGAGTTCGTGGTCCTCTCCACCTTCGTCTTCGTTAGGGTGGAGGCTCGCCACCTCAACCACATCCGTTTCCGGTCAGACGTCTACAAGATGCTGACGATGCCCGGCAAGAAGACTCCCCACATCATCCCCGATGCCGAGTTCAACAATTTCCGCCGCATCATAGACACAGGCAACGCCACCTTCATCAACCGTCCTCTCAGAAAGGGCGACAAGGTGCGCATCACCGACGGTGCCCTTGCCGGCTGCATGGCGTTCGTCCAGCGCATCCAGGGCAAGAAAGTCATCATCGGCAACGAGCTCCTCTACATCGGCGGTGCCACCATAGAAGTAGACCGCGAGTCCCTGGAGTTTGTGAGGGAGGGCAGGAGTTGCTGAAATGATATCCTTGAGCCATTTTATGGTTCGTTTGACTGCGAGGCAATAGAATAAAGTGGCGTGGACTGTGTGGAAGAAATGGATTTAAAACTAGATATTGAAGAATAGATTATAATGAGTTCCAGTAGAACTTCAAAAGTAGCAAAAAACACGGTGATGCTATATATACGAATGGCATTCACTATGCTTGTTTCTCTTTACACCAGCCGAGTCGTACTAAACACTTTAGGAGTAGTAGATTATGGCATAAACAATGTTGTTGGAGGTACTGTTACTTTTTTGACATTTCTTGTTTTTTCAATGAATACTGCCACACAAAGATTTCTGAATGTGGCAATGGGAAAGAATGATGAAGAAGAAGTAAGACATGTTTTTAGTATTAGCGTAACAATCCATTTTATCATTTTAGTTCTTGTTTTAATAATCGGAGAAATAGTTGGCTTATGGTTGTTATATAACAAGTTGGTTATACCAGCCGACCGTTTGACCGCTGCATTTTGGTTGTTTCAGTTCACGATGGTGTCCACTTGTACTACCATCATGAGCATTCCTTATAATGCAGAAGTCATTGCTCACGAAAAGATGGGTATTTATGCATGGTTGTCAATGCTTGATGTCGTGTTGAAGCTTGTTGTTGTTTATCTTCTTGTTTTATCACCGGCAGATAAACTTATAACATTTGGCTTCTTGACCATGTGTACATTTATTTTAAATAGAACTCTCTATACTGTTTATTGTAAACGTAATTTTAAGGAGTGTAGGTACTCCATCCATTTCCCACGCAAGTTATTTAAAGAAATGGTTGTGTTCGCGTCTTGGGATTTGTTCGGTGTTTTTGCCTGGGCATGTGCCACACAAGGAGCCACTATATTGCTGAATATGTTCTTTGGTCCAACTGTTAATGCAGCACGTGGAATTGCAGGTACAGTTCTTGGAGCAGTCAAAGGCTTTTCTGGTAATTTCACTACAGCATTGAATCCTGCCATTACGAAAGCTTATGCAGCAAAGGATTTTAGCTATATGAACAAATTGATGTATAGCGGATCAAAACTTGTGTTTATCCTTCTATTCACAATTATGCTGCCATTGTTCATAAAGTGTCACTATGTATTGGAGCTATGGCTAAAGATTGTTCCAGAATATAGCGTTTCCTTTATAAGGATACTATTGGTTCAGACCCTGATAGTTACAATGTGGACTCCGGTTTTTATTTCTGGTATAGCAACCGGGAAACTAAAAACTTTTGGCGTTATAACAAGCTCCTTGAATATATTGCAAATAGTTGTTTGTTATATTATTTTGAAATTGGGAGTGCAACCAGTAGAAACTATACTCTCTTTGGCTCTTTGGGAAATAATCGCATACAGTATACAATTTTTTACACTGAAAAAACTTATTGAATTCCATTTTTGTCAATATGCTTTAAAGGTATTGTTTAGGGCTTTCATTGTTGTCATAGTTGTTGGTATTCCTGCAGTATATTTCGGCAATTATCTCTCTGACACCTTTTTGCATTTGATGTATACTTGTCTTGTCGCTTGTTCATTGTCATTGTTATTCTCCTTTTTCATATTGTTGGATAAAAGTGAGAAGTCTTTTGTCATGGCCAAGATTTTGAAAAAACATAGTTATGAAGGTAATAAAGAAAATTAAAGAATCTGTTTACTGGTTCCTTAGAAAACACTATGTTGATTGGGCCCAGTATCATGCTCCTCAACGATTGGCAGATATCTTGTATCATGATGTTTTCCATAAGTGGATTAATTGGAAAAATCCACAAACATTAAATGAAAAAATCAACTGGTTGGCGTTCAACACGGACACAAGTTTGTGGTCTTTATGTACAGACAAGTATGCTGTCCGTGATTACGTAAAAAGTAAGGGACTAGCTCACATACTTATACCTATTTATGGGAAATGGGACAAAGCTGAGGATATTGATTTCGACTCACTTCCCGACAAGTATGTTTTGAAACCCAATAATGGAAATAGTGATCTTATTGTTGTTGATGGCAAGCACAAACTTGATAAGCAGGAAGCGATTAACAAGCTGAATCATTCTGGAGCAGGTAAGTTTATCGGTTCCGCCCAGCCTCATTATTTGGCTATTAAACCTTGTTTTATTGCTGAGAAGTTACTCGAAACAACCAATCCTTTGGGTTTGGTTGATTATAAATTCAAAGTTTTCAACGGTAAACCCTATTGCATTGGTACATGGGCAAATAGAATACCGATGACAAATACAGGTGACTTTGGTATCTACGATTTGGATTGGAATCCATTGACAGATTGGATTAGCAATAAGGCGATGAACCATGTTCATATTCCTAAGCCAGAATGCTTAGACAAAATGTTGGAATATGCAGCTATCTTGGGTGAAGATTTCGAACAAGTGAGAGTTGACTTTTATGAAATTGACGGAAAGGTGTATTTTGGAGAATTAACCTTCACATCTGCAGCAGGAAGAGACAATGATTACACAGATGAAGCTCTCCTGAAAATGGGTCAACAAATAAAATTGGATTTCTCAAAGAAAATAAAACGTCATTGGGACCTCACTCCATATAAAAATCTCGTTAAATAAATGAAAACTCCGATTTTATACGTTCTTACGAGCTCCGAAAACGACTTGTATTTGGAGGAGTTGTGGGTGTCTTTATTTTCTCTGCACTATTTCAACAAGGAAGTAACAGTAAAGGTGCTTTCTGATGAATCGACAGCAAAAAGAATCAAGGCAAGACCTGAGCTCTGTGCCATGATTGATGACTTATACCCTGTAGATGTTCCTCAAGATTATCCTGCAAAGGAGCGGTCTCGTTTTATAAAGACAAACATAAGGAATCTGGTTGAGGGTGATTTCTTGTTCATTGATACCGACACAGTAATTTGTGCTCCCTTAGATGAAGTGGACAATCTTACGGCGAAGAATATTGGAATGGTGCCTGAGTTGCACGGACCATTTAAGGAGCATCTTACTTATAATTACACTGTTGCCGACACCAACAGAATTTTCGATACAGATACCAGTGACAGCCCATATTGGTTTAATTCTGGTTGTATGCTGGTTAGAGATAATACGTTTACGCATGAATTCTTCCGCAAATGGCAAGAGAATTGGAAATATTCTGCTTTTAAGAAAAACAACAGTTCCGACCAACGTGCTCTGTTAAAAACCGATCATGACTATGGCTATGTTATAGAATGTATTCCTGATGTTTATAATGCTCAGATAGCCATGAGTATCAAATGGTTCTACGAAGCTAAGATTGTACATTTCTGGCATTTCAGAAAGTTCTTCACTCCTAATATGGACTTCTCTCCATTCTTCAGTCATCAGATATATAGAGATTTAAAGAAGAAAGGAACAATTGATGAAGATATTGCATATATGATATTGCATTGCAAAAATCAATTTCGTAACGACTCTATGATTTGTGGTGAAAAGGAAATTGGTTTAGTTATGCATCCAATTAATACGGTATTGTGGACTCAATATAAAAAAGGTGGATTTGTACATTGGATCATTAACAAATTGATTAAATACGTAAGTTTATATAATAGATGTGCAAAGAAAATAAAGGGGAAATGACATACGCGCCAATAGCACTTTTCACATACAATCGTGCTGACCATGCACAGAGGGCGGTAGAGTCTTTGCTTCAGAATGCAGAGGCAAAGGATTCTGACCTCTTTATCTTCTCCGACGGAGCAAAGAACGAGAAGGCGATAAAGGGAGTTGAGGATAATCGTAAGTATATACACACCGTCACAGGTTTCAAGACTATAACAATCATAGAGCGCGAGAAAAACTGGGGATTGGCAAACAGCCTGATTGCTGGCATCACAGATGTCATCAATAAGTATGGCAGAGTTATCGTTGTTGAAGACGACTTGATTTTGTCTTCATATTTCTTGAAATTCATGAACGATGGATTGGAGAAGTATAAGGATAATGACAGGGTAGGGACAATTACAGGTTTTGTACCTCCAATTGAAGAAAAGCTTCCTGAAACTTTTTTTCTGACTTATTTCCAGTGTTGGGGATGGGCGACATGGAAACGCGCATGGGATTTGCTGGAAACGGATGCACGGCCTTTGCTTAAAGGTTTGCGTTTCAAGAGAAAGAAGTTTGATGTGGGAGGTGTAGTATGCAACTATGGCAATCTTTATTGTCAGAAGGTCGGTCTTGTCGACTCATGGTATCTTCGTTATTATGCCTCATTGTTCTTAAAAGGCAAACTCTCTCTCTATCCTGGACGTTCTGTAGCTGCAAATGACGGACTTGATGGCTCAGGAACGCATTGTGGTGCCGACCTGAAGCGTTCTTTCGATGCGCACAATACCCAGACCCCGATAGTGTTTGGAGAGATTGAGGTAAGAGAGAACGAACGTGTATATCAGATATTCAAGAACTATTTCTTGCCCTCAAATCATAAGAGAACGATGAAGTCTTTATACAACCAATTCAAATCTTTTGTCAGGAGACTCTTATATATAGATTGTAAATGATGCTGAAACAATTTCTCATAAAACTCTTCAACCTCCCCACAACCCTTCGCATCAAGTTGTATCCACGAATCAACCGTATGATATTAAAGTCGCATGGCGTTGTGTTTGGCAAGAACATTCAGATTCCAAGCAAGGTATTATGGCTAATCCGGGGGGGTAGGATTACGATAGGAGATAATTTCTATCTCTCCTCTGGAAATGGTGTGAATCCTATAGCAAGCAATCTGCAGGCTGATGTATACGTAGAACCTGGAGCGGCACTCACCATTGGCAACAATGTAGGAATGAGTAGTACACGGTTGTGGATTCACGAAAGTGTCAGAATCGGTAACAATGTGAAGATTGGAGGTTGTGTGCTTATTACTGATACTGATGCCCATCCGATGGATTATGTGGTTCGTCGCAGTTCCAACGAAGGGACAAAGTCAGCACCGGTAGTTATAGAGGATGACGTGTGGGTAGGTGCCCACTGCATTATTCTCAAAGGTGTGACGATCGGGGCAAGAAGTATAATAGGTGCAGGCAGCGTGGTGACAAATAGCATTCCAGTCGATTGTGTGGCAGCTGGCAATCCGTGCCGGGTTATAAAGAGTTTAAATTAATGAAACAAAGAATATTGTATATAGACAGAATAAAGGGATTGGCTATCATCTTGGTTGTTGTAGGACATTTATACACATTCTCTGAAGCAACAGATGGCAATCTTGTCAATAAGTTCATTGGGTCATTCCACATGGCTTTGTTTATGTTTGTTTCCGGTTTCGTCGCATATATATTACCCCCCCCCACTGGACTATAGGAGCTTGCTCACGAAACTACTGAATAGATGTGTCAGATATATTGTTCCTATGTATGTGGTGGGATGGTTGCTTTATCTCTTTGCATTAAATACAGTCAGTCCTGACAATAATATGCTTCTTGCGATGAGGGATGGTGTGTTGTTTGGCAACTGGTATTGGTATTTGAAGGCTTTGGCAATTTTCTCATTATTGAGCGTGCCCATTATGCATGGAAACAGAATCTGGATTGATGTTATATGTGTTTTTATCTATTATGCTTTGTTCGGAGTGTTGTGGAAATATGGAGGTGAAATAGGTGCGAATCTTTGTATGGAGCATGCAACTTGTTATTTCCCATTTTTTTCATTAGGTCTTTTGACGAGAAAATATAGTCGTTTGCAAAAACTGATGAAATCAGAAGCTCTCCTTGCGATTTCTATCGTCGGATATGTCAGCTTGTTCTTCTTCACATGTGACATTCATATAGTCAACACTTTGTCCAACAGGTTCATGTTGCCGGTATGTGCGATAGTTGTGGCTTTCAATACATTGAGCAAGATGGATCATAAGCAGTCAAAAATTTTGCAAGGCTTGGAATATTTTGGAAATAATTCTTTGCAAGTCTATCTGTTCCATTATTTCTTTGTGCTGTTTGTGAATATTCATGTAATGTGGAAATGGGGAATGGACTGCAATAATAATTTATTCATACATCTTTGTGTTCTCATGATGTCGATAATCATAGCCGCTTTGTCAGTATCAGTGGGAGAGTTGTTGAAATATTCCAAATATATAGGCAAATTAATTTATGGTAAATAGCAATAGGGATTTATATGTCGATGTGGCAAAGGGACTCGGTATTTTGCTTATTGCCTGTATTCATACAGAGGTCTTTGGCGTTGTAGACTATGCTTTGACATTCATAGCAGTACCGGTATTTTTCCTTATGAGTGGTTTCTTTGACCGATCGGAAAAACCGCTTTGTCAGTGGTTACCTAAATCTCTCCGTACATTGATATTGCCTGCTGTAATATGGATTTTGATAGCTACAGCGTATATCAAACTGTTGGGCTATGTGAAAGACAGAAGTTGGGGAGAGAATCCGTTCAACTGTTATATCATTACTGGTTATAATGGTCCTGCGTGGTTTCTTTTCGCTTTACTTTATGCCAAGGCGTTGACTTGGGGATTGGTAAAGACGAAACTTCCTAAATATGTAGTCTGTGTTGTCTGTATAGCGATAGGCTATATAGGTATGACAGTGAATATGCCGTTCCTGTTGGATGAGGGATGTGCCGCTCTGCCTTTTTATGTGGCAGGTAAGTATTGCTATCCTTATCTCAGAGAGGTCATTTCAAATAAGTGGCTTTTGATATGTGGTGTTATAGCTTTGCTCGTGTATATAATGCATTATGCCAACTTTACTATAGTACCACAGTCGAATGGTAATTTTGCGCCATACTATGTAGTGGCTTTGGTATTGATGATTTTGTGCTTTGTCCCATTCATGTTCATCTCAGACAAACTTCATAATCAGAAGTGGCTCGCATCGTTAGGTCAGCATTCGTTGGGAATAATGCTCTTGCATTCTCCTATGTGTCATACGGCAGCGGTGATTTTGAACAGAGTCTTTGAACCAGGCTCTATGCTATGGATTGTCTGTTTCCTTGTGGCTTACGCAGCAATTGTGTTTGTGGCTTATTGGGGAACGGTCATGATAGAGAAGTATACACCAGTGCTGTTGGGGAAGAGATAGTTTATAGCCATTTCATCGTATCCAAACGATTAGCTCTGTAATTTTCGATTTTTGGCATTGAGGATTCGATTCATTGGCAATAAGGAAAAAGTAATGACAACGGAAAACAAAACGCTAAAGGCTGTCGCACCATATACCCATTCTGGTTTCTTGAATTTCAAATGCGCTCCATTTGAAGCATGGAAACGTAATGGAGGGAAGGAAGCAAGGAGTCATTATCCTTGGCGCTTCCTGCATTGGTGGGCTTTTCGTTGGGAATTGCCGACATTGTGGAAGAGCAGGAAGGAGGCGAGGCTGAGGTTCATGGAACCGGTTTCGCTCCACTTCGATGCGTTTCCTGATTATGCCATTTGTGAGGTGGTGCCGATGTTTTGGGATTGTTGGCCCGGTTATTTCGAGAATACTTGTCTGTGGTTGAGAAAACATAATGTGAAGACAGCCGTATTCACTTCTCGGCAGACTGCGGAGCGGATGCAAGAGCGGTTCTCTGGAGAGAGTAAGAAATGGCAGAAGATGAATGTCATTTGGTGTCCGGAAGCGGTTGATGGGGAATTATATCAGAAAGGCAATGAGTTGAAGGATAGAAGTATTGATTTGCTGGAGTTCGGACGATCAAACGATAAGGTGGTTTGTCCGGAGAAACTTGCTGGCATAGAGATAAACGGGAACCGGATACTGCATATTTGTACAAAACAGAATGGAAAATTTGTCTATACCAACGAACAGTTGTATGAGGCAATGGGTGATGCTAAAGTTACCATTACTCTGCCCCGAAGTATGACGCAGCCCGAAGTGGCTGGTGATATAGAAACTCTTACGCAACGCTATTGGGAGTGTATGTTCTCACGGATGGTGATGGTGGGACATGCGCCGCAAGAGCTCGTCGACTTCATCGGGTATAATCCCGTGGTAGAACTGCGAGACGTTATCTCGGCAGAAGATTTGATTGCCGATGTCCTTGAACACATCGATGATTATCAGTCGCTTGTAGACCGTAATAGAGAAACGGCAGAAAGACTTGGAAATTGGACGGTAAGGATGAAGTGGCTGATTAAAGAGTTGGATGATTTATATACATTAAAGGACATTTCCTGTCGCTGATTTTATTTGATAAAATAAGTGATACCAAAAATAATTCATTACTGTTGGTTTGGCCGAAACCCGTTGCCTGAACTGGCACAGAAGTGCATTGCTTCGTGGAAGAAGTATCTGCCAGACTATGAGATAAAGGAATGGAATGAAGACAACTTCGATGTCAATATCATTCCGTATACGGCAGAGGCGTATGCACAGAAGAAATATGCCTTTGTGAGTGACTATGCACGCTTTTGGATTCTGTATAGATATGGTGGCATCTACTTCGATACGGATGTAGAGGTGATACGCCCGATAGATGACATCATAGCCCGTGGCAACTTTATGGGATTTGAGACGGATCCGAACTATATGAATAGTGGCGCAAGTGTCAACCCCGGACTCGGTTTGGGAGTATCTCCTGGCTTGGACTTGGTGAAGAAAATGCTTGACTGTTATGAGGAAAGGCATTTTGTATGCGAGGCGGACGTGCGAAATCAAATTACAGTGGTGGATATATGTACTGAGGTGTTGATGGAGAGTGGACTGCAGAATGTTGATGGCATCCAAAAGGTGGAGGACGAGTGCTATATTTATCCATCAGAATATTTCTGCCCGGTCAATGTGACAACCGGTCGTATACATGTGGAGAAGAACACGCGCACAATACACCATTTCGCTGGAACATGGATGGATAAGAAGTTCTCGATAAAGGATTCTATAAAAAGGATTCTGCCAGAGCCTTTGGTTGAGTTTTTGATTAGGTGGAAAAATAAACTCAAATAGTTTATGTCGTGTTTTATCAAAAAGCTTGTGGAATGCATTATAGGTAGAAGTGGACTTTTGGCTGTCAAGAGTCTGCGACGCATTTTCCCCTATATCTTGCGGATGAGAATTGGTAAGGCATATCGGAGGAATACCTTTTTCTTCGTTATTGCTCCCAATATAAAGCATCCTGGGTTGGCAGACAGGATGAAGGCGATAATAAACTGCTATAATATAGCCAAATTGAATGGATATGATTTCCGAATCGTATTCAAAATCCCATTCCGTTTGGAAGATTATCTCCAACCGAACAAGGTGGATTGGGTGGCTGATTACGGTGACTTGAATTATTCTATAAGAGGAACCAAATTCTTTAATGAAATGGACTTCTTGACAGAAGATTCTTGGATAGGGCGTACGGAATTGGTTAAGAACAGAGAATATCACTGTTATAGCTATATTGGAAACCGCCAGCCTAAGGTTTTCCCGGAATCCGGTTATGAGTGGAGCAATTTGTATGGGGAGTTGTTTCGTCCGACTCCTCGCTTGCAGTCAGCCATTGACGCTTGCGGATATGACGAAGATAGTTATGTTGCTGTCCATTTGCGATTTGTCAACGCATTGGAGAATTTTGAAGAAGTCACTTGTTGTGATAATGCGTTGCATACGGAAAAAGAAAAAACAGCGCTCATAAACCGCTGCAAGCAAGGACTTCTGAGAATCAAGGAGGAGAATGGAGGCTGCCGTGTCATGGTGTTTAGCGACAGCAAGCGATTTCTTGATTCATTAGTAGACATATCAGTAGAAGTGCTCAATCATGACAACATCGGTCATGTGAGTCATGAAGGGGATGATGCCTCGACATTGAAGACTTTTCTTGATCTATATATGATAGCTCGTGCCAAGAAGGTGTATCGTATTGATGCGCCTGAGCTTTATGCTTGGAGTGGTTTCGCCCTGACAGGTGCCATGATAGGGGGAAAAGATTTCCTGACGGAAAAGGTTTGATTCATTTTTTGTCAAAGACATGAAAATTGCATTATTACTGACAAGTACAGTTTGCCCTCAAGTGGCTACAGGTAAATTCTCGGAAAGTGAGCGAATGGAGATGTATCACTCAACGCTGCAATATTATGCAGATACGATAGGCTGCGATTATCCTGTAGTATTAGTAGAAAATTCAGATGCAGATTTGACTGTATGGAAGGAAGAATTCAAAGAATCACTTCGTTTGGAAATCCTTCAATTTGTTCCTTTAGAGTTGCAGAATTCTCAAAGTAACCGTGAGGATTATGGCTTTGACAACAGAAAAGGTAAGGGATATAATGAATATCTGATGATCAAACTTGCCTTGGAGCGTTCAGAGTCGTTGAAAGAATGTACCCATTTCTTAAAAATCACCGGTCGCTATCCAATGCTTAACATTCGTGAAATGTTGGGCGAGATGGAAAAGCGTGGTAAGGACAAGGTGATGATGTGTGATGTTAAGGATTCCCGTCTATATGAGATTCTGTGGGGCACTTCCTACGGTTCTCATTGGGGTGATTCCCGCTTCTTTCTCGTAGCGGTGGATTTCTATAAGGAACAGTTGATGGATTGTTATCAGGAAATGGATGATAGAGTGTATGGTAAATTTGCAGAAAACTACCTTTATGGCGTATCCCGCAAATATCGTAAAGATGACCGCTTTAGTTTCCGGTTTCGTCATCAAGTGCAGTTTGGAGGGCAAAGCGAAGGTGCTTTGCAAGATGTTCTCTATATTTCATTTAGAGATATAGTAAAGAATAAACTACGAAGTGTTTGGCGAGCTCTGTTCCCTCATTTCTGGTTTTGATAGTAACAGATCCAGCAAATAGTCAACTAAAAACAAATAATAATGCGAATAGCACATATACATTGGTCTTTGGGAACAGGCGGAATAGAGACAATGTTGCCAGACATCGTAAATGAGCAAGCCAAAACGAATGATGTGGCTTTGGTGATTGTTAACGACTGGGTGGAACATTCTATTCTTGCTAAAATCGACCAGACAAACGTTAGGGTCGTACTTCTGAATCGACATGCTGGCAGCAGGAATCCTTGGCCGATAATAAAATTGAATTTGTTTTTGATTAGGTTCAAACCGGATATCATCCATACGCATGCTTATCAAATCATTGATATGATATTGTATCCTTATGGAAAAAAAATAAGGACAATTCATAATACCTATAACAAAAGTGATGAATATCATAAATTTGATAAACTGATATCAATTTCGAAGGCTGTTCAAAACTTTACCGGCAATCAAGGATTTGAATCTGTCGTGGCAGACAACGGTGTTACTGTCAGCAGTATCTTGAATCGTGAGAGTAAACCTTTTGAAGACGGAAAACTTCATTTCATTCAGGTCAGTCGTTTGGATATAGCGCAAAAGGGTCAAGATATACTTCTTAAAGCCCTCGGAATTGTCAAGGCTGATTTTAGGATAGATAATTTCATGATGCATTTCGTGGGAAATGGCGCTGATGAGGAAAAATTAAAAATGATGACTCGTGAACTCGGCATTGAGAGCAATGTCGTTTTTGAGGGATTAAAAGACCAGATGTGGGTTTATTCTAATCTGTGCAACTTCGACCTTTTTATCCAACCCTCGCGTTTTGAGGGCTTCGGCTTGACAGTGGCAGAGGCGATTGCTGCAAAAGTGCCAGTTCTGGTAAGCAACATTGAAGGACCTCTCGAAATCATTGATGGAGGAAGATTAGGCATGACTTTTGAAAATGAGAATTCATTGGATTGTGCTGAAAAAATTGTGGCATTCATGCATGATGGCAGAAATGAAAATCAGGTTGAGGCAGCCTATGAGTATGTGAAAGATAATTATGATGTATCTCTCACCGCTCAGAAATATATAGAAGTGTATAAATCCGTTTTAGCTGATGAATAAGTTTTGTATTTTGATTGTTTGCTTGTTGGCATATGCAGATGTCATGTCGGCAAATGATAGCACAAAGGTAGTTTCTCCTTTTTCTGCCTCATTAGAGTTGACGACCAAGTATATGTGGCGAGGTATAGAATATGGCACAGCCCCGACAGTGTTCCCGATGATAGGTTATTGCTATAAAGGCTTTAATGCTTTTGCCATGGGAGGATATGCTGTAAACGGCAGTCATCAGGAAGTTGATTTAGGGGTTTCGTATACGGCAAACGAATTCTCTTTAGGAGTTTCTGACTATTATTATCCTTCAGCAGTAGGTGAAAAGGATGGGTATTTCAAACTCAGCAACCGCAATACCGGCCATTGGGTTGAAGCGTATGCTTCATGGAATGGTAAAAAGATACCTTTGTGGGTGACGGTTTCAACCTATGTTTTCGGTGCAGATAAAAACGAAGATGGTAAACAGATGTACTCAGCGTATGCCGAGGTGGGCTACGCCCACTCGTTTAACGACAACAATAGTATGTCACTTTGTGTAGGTGCAAACCTGAATAAGAGTTTCTACACCGAATATCAAAGCGGATTCAATGTGGTGAACATTAATGCTAAGTATAGCACGGCATTCAAGTTCGGGAAGTTTCACCTGCCGGTAAGTGCCGGCTACATACTGAATCCATATAAGAACAAATCATTTTTCACTATGTCACTTTATTTCGGAATATGATGAAAACAGCTGTTATCCTGTCTGCAAGAAAAGACAAAGGAACAGATATTCCCTATCCGTTGAAACCATATTGTGAGAATATCTGCCTGATGGATAGGATTATAGAAGCATTGACTGCGCTTGATTATTCCAACATATATCTTGTGGTTGGAGATAAGGCGGAATTGTATCATAAATATGCTTCAGAACGCGTTCACCTTGTATTGAATGCAGATTATAAATTCACTTCTTCAATGGGCTCGTTGGCTGTAGCCGCACCTTTCATTGATGATGATTTTCTGTTGGTCGAGGGGGATACCTTCTATGAATATAAAGTCTTGAAGTCTCTGACAGAAACGGCCAACGATAATTGTTTTGCCATTACAGAGGAGTCAGGAAGTGGCGATGAAGCATTTGTTGAGACACGAAAAGGATATGTTGCCAAAATAAGCAAAGACCGTCATCAGATATGTAACTTTGAGGGAGAGATGCTGGGCATCGTGAAGATTTCAAAGCCGACATTTGACAGGATGATGCAGAAATGGAACCATAGCAATAATCCATATTTGAATTATGAGTATCTCCTGTTGGATTCTACGGATGTGTTGGATCGGCCATACATACGTTTTACTAACCTTATATGGGGAGATGTGGATTGTGAGGATGATTTCAACAAGCTCTGCAACTATATATATCCTAAACTCAGGCGCAAGGAAGCCCCGTTTGATTATGATAATCTGATATCATATCTGAATGCTATATTCCCCAATGAACATATAGAAAAAGAAGTCAGCATAATGCAGATTGGCGGAATGTCGAACAAGAACTTCAAGGTGACCAAAGGGAAACTGGAATATGTGTTGCGTGTGCCGGGAAATGGTTCAGAGGGAATGGTCGTACGTAGCAACGAGGAGCAGAACTCCAGGCAGGCTTGCAAAATGGGCATAAATCCGCCTATCAGATATTTCAATGCAAAGACCGGTATCAAGCTTGCGGATTTCGTTAAGAATGCAGAGACCTTGAATGGAGCGACTATCCAACGGCCTTCATCCATGAAGAAAATCGTCAAAATATTCCAGACATTACACCATTCGCATGTGCGTTTTGGAAATGAGTTTAATGTTTTCAACGAAATACGTAATTATGAGAGGCTTTTAGAGGAGTGTAACGGCACAATGTATGAAGGTTATGAAGACCATAGAGAAAAGGTGCTAAGACTCGAAGATTATCTCAATAAGTTGGGAGTCTCCATCAAACCGTGTCATAATGATCTGGTTGCGGAGAATTTTCTGAAGGCCGAAGACGGAACCATATACCTCATCGATTGGGAGTATTCCGGTATGAATGATCCGATGTGGGATATTGCTGCATTATTCTTGGAAAACAACTTTTCGGAGGAGAATCAGGATTATTTCCTCAGTCATTATTTCAATGGCAAAGAACCGGAAAACGCAAGAAAGAAAATCTTTGTTTATCAGATATTGATGGACTGGTTGTGGTCTTTATGGACTGTCATAAAGGAGGCACAAGGTGACGACTTTGGAACGTATGGCGTGGATAGATATACACGGGCAATTGAAAACTTGAAAAAAATAGAATTATAATGAAAGCAAACACGTCTGCGCTAATGCGCAAAGGTTATACAACGGGAATCCTGTCTGGAATGACATGGGGACTGGACACTGTGCTGATAGGTGTTGCTATGGCAATGGCTCCTTTTGTGGAGAATCCTGTGCTTGTTATCGGTGGTACGTTTATTTGCAGTATGCTGCATGATGCTTTTGCTGCATTATGGATGGTTATAATAATGGGCTTCAAGGGACGCTTGAAGGAATTGTGGCCGGCTTTTAAGTCTAAGGATGGCTTGTATTGCGCCTTAGGCGCTTTGTTCGGCGGTCCGCTTGCCATGACCTTCTACATGCTTGCCATTGCAAAGGGAGGCGCAGCGTTGACGGCAACGGTAACGGCTTGTTATCCCCTGTTAGGTTCGGCGATGGCTATGGTGATATTGAAGGAAAAGGTCCGCCTTAGAGGTTGGCTTGGTCTGTTGATCTGCATTTTGGGTATTATCTATATCGGCTATACACCAGTCGATGAGACTGATGTGAATGTCATAGGAGGTATTATGCTGGCAGCCATCGCTGCTATAGGCTGGGCTACAGAAGGTGTGGTTTGTGGATATGGCATGAAGACGGGGAATGTGAATCCACAGATGGCTTTGCTTATACGAGAACTGACCTCGGGCATCGCTTATGTCTTGATAGTAGCTCCGGTTATGGTAGGAGGGTATGATAATCTGGTAGCTGGCACGATGGCTGTGTTTGCAGATACTGCTTGTTGGCTTATTTTGTTTTTTACAGCCTTGATAGGTATGGTTTCATTCTTCTGCTGGTATACGGCTATCGATCTTATAGGTGCGGCAAAGGCTCTTTGTTTGAATGTCACTTATTCGTTTTGGGCTGTGGTGTTCACATTCGTTATAGTAGGCGGTAGTTTGTCGTTGAACATTATCATCGGTTCAATATTGGTAGTGACAGGTGTGGCTGTTGCAACATTGGTTTCACGAAGGAAAAACAATTAGATATGAATGCTATAATATTGGCGGCAGGTATGGGTACTCGTTTGCGACCTTTTACCGATGACCGTCCTAAATGCTTGGTTGCAGTCAATGGCGTTCCAATGGTAGAGCGCCAGATTCAGTTCTTGAAGGAGAAAGGTATTGATGACATAACCTTGATTTCCGGCTATAAAGCGGAAGCGTTGGAATATTTGAAAGACAAATATGGTGTGGATATTATTTTCAATGACAGATATGACACCTGCAACAATATCAATTCGCTTTATATCGTAAGAGATCGTTTCCATGATACTTACATCCTGGAGGGAGATGTGTTTATGGAAAAGAATGTATTGCTGGGAGAAATCGGACAATCAACTTATTTCGCCCGAAAAAAAGCGTATGAGAATGAATGGGGCTTGGAAGTGGACGAGAACAATCATCTTGTGAATATCAATATTGGTGACGGTTCTGGTTATTTGATGAGTGGCATCTCTTTCTGGAGTGCCAATGACTGTAAGAAAATCATCAGTCATATGGAAAAAGTATATGCTTCAGATGATTATACAAACCTCTATTGGGACAATATGGTGTTGGACATATATCCGGATTTGGATATCCATGTGTGTGGTATTGACGGGATATATGAAATAGACACGCCTGAGGAGTTGAAAGAAGTTGAACAATTCTTGAATAAGAATAAATGAAAGAAATTAAAATAGAAGAACTGCGAACAATCCAAATGGATATTTTGCAGAATGTACATGATTTCTGTATCAAGCATGACATAAAATACACACTGGCATACGGCACATTGTTGGGCGCAGTGCGTCATGGCGGGTACATACCATGGGATGACGATATTGATATCGCAATGCTACGTCCGGAATATGAAAGGTTTATGCGTGAGTATAAGGATGATGTGTACAGATTTACAGAATGTCGGTTGGACAAAGATGTCCATATTGGCTTTGGCAAGGTGGAGGACACAAGAACCCTTGTCATAGAAGGAGGGAATACGAAAAATCTTGGTGTCAGCATAGATGTGTTTCCTATTGATGACTTGTGTGACACTTATGTGGATAGTGTTAAATATGTCAAGAGCTATAAATGGAGTTGGTTGATAAGAAAAGCAAAAAGTAGAGAATTGTCAATCGTAAAAACATGGTGGAAGAAAATTCCTGTTTGCTTTCTTAAGCTCATATCTTTACCATTTTCTCTTCATGAATTAACTTTGAGAGATATCAATAGAAGTATGCTTCATAAGAAACCGAACTCAAAGTATGTTGGCTTGATTTGTGATGTGGCAAGTGATGCTATTATGGACCGTTCTGTCTGGTCTGAGTATCAATGTTTGTCTTTTGAGGGAAAACAGTTTATGGCTGTAAAAAATGCTGACGGATATTTGAAATGTGAATATGGCAACTATATGAAATTGCCGCCTGTTGAACAGCAGGTTCCTAAGCATGACTTCTTTTTAATATATTGGAAATAAAACTTGTATATGAAAGGTATCGCACGTTTTTTCACGCTATATTGGATAATATATTTCCCTACATGTATAGCATACAATGATTTGCCTGGCTTCTCCAGCATCGACGAGATGATGACTATCATCTTATTTTTGTTTACATTGCTGATGTATAGGAAACGCTATATCAATAGGAAACCATTAAAGGAATATCTTATATGTTTGGGCATCATAGCTTTCTATTTTGTATATTCATTGTTCTGGGGAGCCAATGTCTTGGGAGGCATTTTGCTTGACTTGATGCAGGAGGTACGTCCGTATACCATTATTTTCTGTACTTGGATTCTGAATCCTCAATTCTCGAAGAAACAGAAAAAATGGATGCTGGCGACGATGGTCTTGACATTGGCGTCATGGATAATCTATCATCCGGACTCTATTGAAAATAGAAGTGCAGAGTTCCCGGTCCTTGGTCAGTTGGCTATTTGCACGGGTATGTCATGGTATCTGTTGACAAAGCAGACAAAGCTCAACCGCAATATTGCGTTATTGCTGGTCTTGATAGGAATGATAGCTCCTAAGTTCAAGTTTATGGGTGAGGTGGTCTGCTTTATCGCCTTTATCTACTTCTTGAAAAAGCGTCTTAATTTCAGGTCTCCCAAAACGATTCTTTATTGCACAGTAATAGTAACAATTGTCTTGACTGTGACATGGACACGTTTTGATGCTTATTATGTAACGGGATTGAGCAATGAAGGTATGGCAAGACCAATGACATACAAAACATCTCTCAAAATTCTTTCGGATTACATACCTTTTGGTCCTGGTATGGGTACGTTCGCATGCAATGGCGCATGGAAATTTTATTCTCCTTTATATTATAAATATAATTTGAATGATATTTGGGGAATGAGTGATGCGTCTTTGGGCTCTGGCTGTTTTATTTGTGATGCATATTATCCTTCTTTGGCACAGTTTGGAATCGTCGGAGTTTTCTTCTTCTTGTGGTTCTGGAAACGAAGGTTCAAGGAGATAAATGTTATTCAGGATATGCGCTATTATCGCGTGGCGATGATTACCGTTTGTTGTCTCGCCATCGAGCAGACGGCTGACTCGTCATGGCTCTCTGGTAAGGGTATGGGATATTGCATGCTCCTTGCTCTCTGTCTGAATGCCAACAGAAATATGATGATTGAAAGGCAACGCCAGACGGCTGCAACAGCAAGTGAACAAGCGGAGAACACCAAATGACTAAAGTCTTGATGGTTGGCTCTGCTGAGCAGAGTGGGGGAGGCGTGGCGAGTGTCGTCAGACTGATGAAGGGAATGCCCTTCTGGAAGAAATACCATTGCGGATGGTTAGGCACTCAGATTCAGCGCAGCTATGGCGTGAAGCTATGGTATGCGCTGAAGGCATACGCCAAGGCGCTGTTCTCGATATGGGGATACGACATCGTTCATTTCCATACCGTGCCCGACAGGATTTGTCTGATTATTCAAATGCCGGTGCTCTTGCTGGCATTACTTGGCAGAAAGAAGATTATCATGCATGTTCACATGGGCAACCAACTGGAAAACCATACTAAGAACAAATTGTTTATATGGTGCCTGAACAGAGCTGACCGTGTGGTACTCCTGGCGAAGAAGTGGCAAAAGTGTTTTGCAGACTGGTTTCCTACGGTGAAGACAAAGACCGCCGTGATATACAATGCTTGTGCGCCGGCTCCAGCCGTGGATTATTCTATCAAGGAGAAAAGTATCATCATGGCAGCTTTCCTCAATGACAACAAGCATCCTGATTTGCTCCTGAAAGCATGGAAGAATCTGAAAACGGATTTCCCAGACTGGCATCTTACCATCATGGGTAATGGTGAAGTGGAGCGCTTTCAGACCATGGCTCATGATATGGGTCTGGATGATAGTGTTACCTTTACTGGCTATATAACAGGCAAGCAAAAGGAGAACGTTTGGAACAGAGCGAGCATCTATTGCATGTGCTCGCGCAATGAGGGATTTCCCATGGTCGTGCTGGAGGCATGGGCAAGAGGCGTAGCTGTGGTTACTACTCCTGTTGGCGGTCTGCCCGATGTGATAGAGGAGGGCAGAAACTGCCTGACTTTCCCATTTGATGATGCTGATGTGTTGGCTTGCCAGCTGAAGCGTCTTATAGAGTCGCCGCAACTCAGAATGGATATGGCGGTATATTCTAAAGCCTTTGGCGAGAGAGTGTTTGCACCGGAGAGAGTGAATGAGAGTGTGGAGAATTTGTATGAAACTGTTCTTCTGGGCTAATATTATTTCTATATGAAAATTCTAATCAACGCATACGCCTGCTCCCCGGGAATGGGCAGCGAACCGGGGATGGCATGGAACTGGGTGAGCAATCTCGCCAAGTTCTGCGAACTGCATATCATTACCGAAGGGGAGTTTCGCGAGAAGATAGAGACCGTGGTGCCGACCCTGGAGCAAGGCGGGAACATGCATTTCTATTATAACCCCGTGTCGGAGGAAATCCGCAAGATGTGCTGGAATCAGGGCGACTGGCGCTTTTATAAGTACTACAGGGAATGGCAGTGGAAGACGTATCTCTTGGCTAAGGATATCTGCCAGAAAGAACATATAGACATACTGCATCAGCTGAATATGATTGGATTCCGTGAGCCGGGATATCTCTGGAAACTGTCGAGGGAAAATGAATTGCCCTTAGTCTGGGGACCGGTAGGAGGTCTTAAACAATTTCCATTAGCATATCTGCAAGGTGCAGATTTGAAAATGAATCTATTTAATAGATTAAAGAACTTCTTGAATATATGGCAGTTGAAACACGAAAAGCGTGTGGATGAAGCTTTCAAAACAGCAAAACTTATAGTAAGTTCTATCCCGGATTCTTATCGCGCAATCAAAAGATATAAAGGTTTGGAGTCTGTAATTATTCCAGAAACAGGTTGCTTCTTGTCGGATGATGTCTCTTTGGATAGATTTGATGGCCATGAGTTTCATGTGGTGTGGGTTGGCAAATTTGATTTCCGTAAACAGTTGCCGTTGGCATTAAGGGCAGTTGCTATAGCAAATAATCCAAATATTATATTAGACATTTATGGTGGTGGTTCTGATAAACAGATAGCTGCAGCAAAAAAACTTGCAGATTCTATTGGCATTAAAGAAAAAGTTGTATGGCATGGCAATCAGCCAAACGATGTCGTGAATAATGCTATGCGTAATGCTCAACTTTTCTTTTTTACTAGTGTTAGCGAAGACACTTCTACAGTAGTATTGGAAGCTGTGAGCAATCATTTGCCAGTATTGTGTTTTGATACTTGTGGTATGGCGACTGTTATTGACTCCAATGTCGGCAGAAAGATTCCTCTATCCAATCCTGCACAATCCGCCAGCGACTTCGCCCGCATCCTCAACGAACTGGAGCGTGACAGGGGTTTGCTTAAAAAACTGTCAGCAAACTGCAGGCAGAGACAGATTGAACTGTCTTGGGAAGAGAAGGCTAAGACGATGGTGAAGTGGTATGAAAAACTGAATGAGAAATAGCGGCTGTTGTCGGGGTAGTCGTCAATAGAATAATGTGTAAGAATAGTCTGGATTTTAAGCGAGCCTGGATTCGATTCTGCGAATTCGGCGGACTGAAACTTTTGTGGGAGTATTACAGGATGGGATTGACAAAGCCCATCATTGCTGCCGCTTTTCGTTGCATCAAAGAACGGCGTTCGCTGAAGACCGTGTATTATGTCGTGCAGGAAAAGGCAGAACAGAAGCTGATTGACAGATATGGTCACTTGCTCAGAAACAGCCCAGACAGGCAGCATCGCAATGATGAAGCCGTGGGCAATGTGCCACCCATTATCTGGACTGCTTGGCTTCAGGGACTGGAACTGGCGCCTCGCCTCGTGAGATCTTGCATAGCATCACAGCGGAAATGCTTCCCCTGCTATGAACATCGGATTCTCACTCTTGACAACTACCGCCAATGGGTGGAACTGCCCGAATGGGTGGAGGAGAAATATGCGAGGGGGATGATTCCGGCTGCCTTGTTCAGCGACGTGTTGCGCGTGGCGGTCTTGAAGCGATATGGCGGCGTCTGGATGGATGCCTCCGTGTTGTGTACGGGTTTTGGCAATCAGCAGTTGCAGAAACAGTGGACTGAGGTGGAAAACAGCCGGTTTGCCGTGTTCAGATATTACCGTAAGGGCGACCGATATCCAAGCGGATTGTCCAATTGGTTTATTGCCGCCACGCCAGACAACGTTGTCCTTACCTCTGTCTATGATATGCTCACCGCATATTGGCGTGATTATGACTGCACTATCGATTATTATATGATGCACTTGTTCATCAGTTGTGCCCTGAAGGCATTCCCGGAGATGGAACGTGAGATGCCCAAACTGAACAGCCGATACAGTTTCTTTCTCGGTGACGCCCTCTCCCGCACTTATAGTCAGGAGGCGTGGCAGGAACTGGTAGACCATGTGGCAATACATAAACTCAACTACAGAAAGGCGGAGGAGGCACAGAAAAATCCGCAGAGCTATTATAATTTCATAAGGAAATAAATCAAAATGACATTCAAACTTAAAAACCTGGATATCCTCTGCAGCAGTGCGCAACTCGAAACGCTGCCAGAGGGAAAACTGCTTATCAATACCATCAACGCCCATTCGTATAACACGGCGCGAAAGGATTCCCTCTTTGCCGAGGCACTTACGCACGGCGATGTGCTCATTCCCGACGGAGTGAGCGTGGTGAAGGCTTGCCGATGGATAAAGGCGAAGTCGCAGCCCAGGGAGCGTATCGCCGGATGGGACCTCTTCGTGTTTGAGATGAACCGCTTGGAGGAGCTCAGTGCCATGTGTCATGAGGCAGGAGAGGGATTGGCTGACGATGCCTGCGCTGCCACGGTGGCGAAGAAGACCGTGATGTTTATGGGCAGTTCGCAGCGTGTGCTCGATCTGATAGTGGAACGTGCCGCCGAGGTCTATCCTCATCTCAGGGTGGTGACGTATTCACCGCCATACAAACCGGAGTTTTCTGCCGACGACAACCGTGCCATCGTTGAGGCTGTCAATGCCGCCGACCCCGACCTGCTGTGGATTGGAATGACGGCACCCAAGCAGGAGAAATGGACCTACTCTCATTGGCAGCAACTGGATATCCACTGTCATGTGGGCACTATCGGAGCCGTGTTCGACTTCTTCGCCGGCACCGTGGAGCGTGCACCGATGTGGTGGCAGCGTCACGGACTGGAATGGCTCTACCGTCTGCTCAAAGAACCTAAGCGCATGTGGCGCCGCTATATCATCGGCAATGCCCTGTTTCTCTGGAATATCTTTTTCAGGGAGTGACCGCAAGCCTTCCACACCGCAAATAAACCCAAAACGGGCAAGTGCTGCCTCTTACATGATTAACATATCGTCAGAGGTAGCACTTGCCCGTTATTCTTTTCAGAACCTAGTGCTCGGCTTCTGCCGTGCATTAGGCTATTGGGGGGGGAATTTTTTGTCCAACACCTCGTATTTGCTCACTTGCGACTTGTATTCCGGCACAATCTCCTTCATCTTCTTCACTATCGCCATGTCGTCGTGGGTGAAATCCTGAGCAGTTCGTCCTCGTTCTTCTTCGCTTCCTCATAGTCATACTCGCGCACCTTTGCCACCATGATCTTGGGGTTGTTCGTCGGTATGGTGTTCTCCTTGGTGGAAAGCAGCTCCTCATACAGCTTTTCGCCCTCACGCAGTCCGGAGAACTTTATCTCTATGTTCTTGGCTCCCGACAGCGATATCATACGCTTCGCCAGGTCAACTATCTTCACCGGTTTGCCCATGTCGAAGACGAATATCTCGCCGCCCTTGCCCATCGTTCCCGCTTCGAGCACCAGCTTGCATGCCTCTGGGATGAGCATGAAATAGCGGATGATGTCGGGATGCGTGACAGTCAGCGGACCGCCCTTGCGTATCAGTTTCTTGAAGATAGGAATCACCGAACCGTTGGAACCGAGCACGTTGCCGAAGCGTGTGGTCACAAACTGCGTCACTCCCTTCACCCTGCCGTCAACGATAGCCTGGTTCAGCGACTGGCAGTATATCTCGCATATTCGCTTCGAGCAACCCATCACGTTCGTTGGGTTCACCGCCTTGTCTGTTGATATCATCACAAACTTCTTCGTGCCGTATTTCACGGCAAGGTCGGCTATGATGCGGGTGCCGTTCACGTTGTTGCGCACCGCCATGGCAGGATTGTCCTCCATCATCGGCACATGCTTGTAGGCAGCGGCATGGAACACGTATTCCGGACGGTGCACCTCGAATATCTTCTCCATGAAAGGCTTGTCGGTGATGCTGCCCACGATGGTCTGGTTCTTCACGTCGGCAAACTGGTCCTTCATAATCAGTCTCACGTCGTGCATCGGCGTCTCCGCCTGGTCGATGAGTGTCATCTCCGCAGGCTTGTATATAGCCACCTGTTTCACCATCTCCG
>UMGH01047792.1_pt1 | contig 41408 bp, 25 predicted proteins | sample 1965231 | NCBI WGS metagenome assembly UMGH01 (sample SAMEA4836068, study PRJEB28245) | human gut metagenome | biome: gut microbiome; material: fecal sample | place: Denmark | collected 2008 | reverse complement strand
AGCTGCTTTAAACGCTCATAGAAAACCTCTTCGCCGATCTTAGAGAAGATGAGGAGGAATTCGTCCCCGCCGTAGCGGACGAGCGTATCGCTGCCGCGGATGCCGGAACGGATTGTATTCGCGATGGTTTTCAGCGCTTCATCGCCCACAGGGTGGCCGTATGTATCGTTAATCTGCTTAAAAAGGTCAACATCCACGATTGCCACGGCATCTGCGTTTTCCAAATTGGACTGGAAACTCTCAAGATACAGTCTCGTGTACGTTCCGGTCAGGGTATCGCGGTAGAAGTTCATAAACGAAGAACGCGTTGGCGCATCGTTGTCGCCGCCGCAGCGTGCGCACTCCGCTTCGTCTTCATGCGAAGCAATCTCCAGTGTGCAGGTACGTCCGTTGACCTTGATATGTTTAGAAAGCACGAAGTACATTTGCCTGTCACGCATTTCAAGCTTGGTGACCCACTCTTTTCCTTCCAGAGAGCGGGAAGAAATACAGTTTTCGCACGGCTCGTTTCTGCCCCAAATTTCATAGCAGTGTATCGGCGTAGTGATTACTTTGCCGTCTTTATCCAGCTCAAGGTTCTCATTCGTTTTCGGATCTACAAGGCGCACCACTTCAAACACGCGGCTCAAATCTTTCAAAAGATGAGCTATGCTGTCTTCCGTGCACTTTTCGAGCACATCTTCTCCGCGCCGCACCATTTCATCCTGAATATCTTCAAAGCGTCCAAGCACGCCGGCATAATTTTTGTATTTAGTTGTCCAAAGCGATTTTGCCGTAAGGCGCTGCCAGCGATATTCCCCGTTAACGGGGATCTGCACAATCATTTTCACTTCCGGTCTTTCCGGCGTTGTTGCTTTCAGCTTTTCACGCATAGCGAGCCAATCCTTTTCAGAGAGCAGCGAAACGTCGTTCCATTCCGTCAGATACATGGATTTTTCTCGTTGATCGACCGGCGCATTCCAATCTTTGAGATGTACGGTATTTGTCCAGTGGTCAAATTCAAACTGGATACCGCCGCACTGCTCTGCGAAGAATTCCGCCTTTTTCTGCTCGAAGGTGAGCAGGCTGTGCGCACGGTTATTAGGCATAAGTTCTTTTTGCTCGAGCATTTCATCGGAAAGGCGCTTTGCTTCCTGACGGTAATCGAACCGTCTGGGGTCTGTGTGCATGTTCTCGAAAAGCTGATCCTGCACGTCCAAAAGACACTGTATCAAAAGCGGATTGAAGGCGCCGCATTCGCCGTTTGTAATCATTTTAATAGCGGTCGCGTGGTCGAACGACTTTTTGTAGCAGCGTTCGCTTGTAAGCGCGTCGTACACGTCTGCCATGGCGACGACCTGCGCGGAAATCGGAATCTCATCGCCCTTGAGACCATCCGGGTAGCCGCGGCCGTCCCAACGCTCGTGGTGCCAGCGGCAGATCTCATGCGCCAGATTCATCAGCGTTTCGGATTGCTGCATACCGATGTCGCACAGCATCGAGTCACCGATGGCGGCGTGACTCTTCATAATCTCCCACTCTTCGGGGTCGAGCTTGCCGGGTTTATTTAAAATCGCTTTCGGAACGCTGATCTTACCAATGTCGTGCAGTGCGGAAACCGAAGCGATCATAGAGATATCCGTTTCCGTCAGCGGGTATTTATCCGTGATCTCAATCAAGCGGCGCAGGAGAATGTCCGTCATCGTGCGCACATGCAGAATATGCTGGCCGCTTTCGTTGTTGCGGTATTCGATAACATGGCTCAAAATATTGATCATCGTGTTGTTCGTCTTTTCACGCTCGTAGACCTGCTCCTCCACAAGGCGCACAAGGCGCTTTTGGCGGGCATACAACATGAGCGTATTTTCGACACGGCGGCGGACGACCGTCAGATCAAACGGTCTGCTGATGTAATCCGAAGCGCCGAGGTCATAGCCGCGGCGGATGAAATCCACATCGCTTTCGGACGAGATGATGATAACCGGCACCTCGCTGATCCAATGCCGCAGATTCATAATCTCCAGCACGCCGAAACCGTCCATTTTCGGCATGTTGATGTCGAGCATCACGAGGTCGATATCATCGTTTTTTTCGAGGATATCGACGGCTTCTGTGCCGTCTTTTGCCATGACATATTCGTATTTATCGCTGAGTATTTCCTCAAGGAGCATTTGGTTCATTTCCGAATCGTCCGCGATGAGTATTTTTTCCTTTAAACTCATAGATTTCTCCTTGCAGCGCTTTCTGTTTTGTCTCACAATTTATTTTTTATCGGAAAGCACTTTCATTTTTACCGATAGAATGACTCGCCAAAGACAAAATTCGCTATATTCTCTGCAAATTCGTCAAAAAGTGAATAAAAAGCAGCAATTCTATCTATTCTGTACAATAAAGAACACTATTTAAATACACTGTTTTTCTATTTTATCATATTTGCTTTTTACGTGCAAGAAAAATCGCATGAAATCATACTTTTTAAAAACAAAGCGTATACAAATTCTTTATTGCAAAAACACCGCGCCTGCGGAGCATTCCGTTTGGCGCGGTGTTTCTCAGTTTTCTGTATTGCGGATGTCTTCGGCGCGGGCGCGGCCCTCTGCGGTGTCTTCGGTCGTCACATTGAGCTTTTCCACTTCAAAGGTGGTTTCGGCCAGCGTGTTTTTATTTTCGCTGTCTTTTACGCTCAGCCGCACTGTGAAAAGGGAGGAACCACCGTCATACGTTAAGCTTTTCACCTCAGCTTTAATACCGTAGGGATACGCCTTTGCGGGCAGAATGTCCTTGCCGCCAAGCTGCACATGCCCTTCCGGCGTAGTGGTAAACGCGGTGTAATCGCCGCTGCCGAACTGCTGGCTGAAAAAGCCCGTAACGTTGCCGCTGCCGTCTACTTTCAGTGTGCCGGAATAGCGCAGCTCATCGCTGATGGTGGTCGTAAGCGTGGAGCACAGCACCTGCGCTTCCGAATATGAAACGGATTTTGCGTAGGAGCGCACGCCGAGCTGCACACCCAACACCATCACCATGCTGACAAGCACCAAAATGGCGACTGTGCAGAGCATTTCCACGAGCGTTAGGCCTTTTTTATCTTTCAGCTTCAAGTTCCCGCCCCCTGCTCTTTGCTTTCCCTGTAATACGTGTAGCCGTTTTTGCTTGTGTATTCATCGACTTGAACATGGATGATTTTTGTGGCACTGTTTTTATCCTTAATGGTCAGCGTTTTTTTGCTGCCCTTGTCGGCATTCTTATACGTTAAAGCCACATCGGTTTTGCGCACCTTGGCATTTACTTTGGAGGCCGTGGAAACTGCGGTGGAGAGAAAAAGCATAACGAGCACCACGACCAAGATGGCCATGAGCGTTTCCACCAGTGTTTCCGCTTTTTGTGAACGCAACTTTTTCAACCCGTTACCCCCTTTTGCAGCTTTGCCTTATTCCATTCGAGTGTTCGGGTGACGACCTGCATGGAGCCCGTATCGCCGGAGGTTCTTTCCTCCGCCAGTTTGCCCTCCATAGTCAACACCATGCGGCAGGGGTGTTCGGAACCCACACCGTTTGTGAATGTTGCAGTGAGGTTATACACCTTGCTGCTTCCGTCACTGCCGGTGTCGACTGATACAAGGATTTCTGCCGATACATCTTCATAACCGTCTACGGAGAACGTGTAGGTCTTTGCATAAAGGGACGTCGTGTTCACATCTATAAACCATGCGCCGATGTCATTGATCATATCTCCCACCGCACATGTGGCCTTTATCGTATCATTCGTCGTAGTGGTCGTTCCATCCGCAAGTGTCACCGTGGTCGTAACATCTTTATACCGGCCCGTAAGGCTTTGGAAATCGTCGCGCACGAGCTCGGCGGCAGAGCTGACCGCGAGGTAGGCCTGCTGCTGTTCTTTTTCCGAGCGCTTATTTACGGCGGCGCTGGTGGCGGCGGAGATGATAACCGCGCTCACCATGATGCCGACCAGCATAAGCAGCAGCGCCATCAGCATGGAAGCGCCCCTTTGGCTATTCAGTTTTCTGCGGATCGCCTGCATTTTCGGCACCTGCCTTTTTGTTGATTTACGGTTCAACGGTCTCGCCGCCTGCTGGGGTATCTTCCCAAACGGCGTAAAGAGTGAGTTTGGTCTTATTCTCCATTGCCATGGAGTTTACGATGTCCTGAATTGAGCTCTTGTCTGTATACTGAACTGCACCCTCCGCTTCTACCGCCCAGCCCTTAAAGGTGGATGTTTCCTTTGTAAATGTATTCGGCAGAAGGCTGTCCGTCGTTTGAATCTTATCATAAGCATACGATTCATCAGGCATCGTACCCAAACCGCCGTTGGCATCAAACTGGATGGTATAGGTGTTCGGAACCGCCTTGATCTCGGTATCTGCGAAAATCTCGGGGAGATTATCAAAGTCAAACGTATAGCCTAAAATAGCTGTTGCCAACTTGTTCTTTTCTGCTTCCGTTAACGTCGGCTTTTCGCCGTAAGATACCTTTTTCTCCAGCACCAAATCATCGTTTACCGTTACAAATTTCACCTTATACTCATTGGAAACAATAGTATACGGGGTGGTGAGGTTGTAGGTCACGTCGCCGTTTTTGAGGACGATCTTTAGGGTGATCTCGCCTGCCGCAGCGGATTCCACCTTTACGGCGCGGTATCGGAACTTCGTGTCGTTCGTTTCTGTCGTCCACTGATCGCTTACCGTCACTTTGTAGGTGTGATTTTCATCGGTCGTGATGCCGTCTTCACCCACAGTGTAGGTCGTTTCCCCTGCGGTGATCTCGATTTGATCGACCGTAAAGCCGTTCTTCAAATCGGTATACTCATCCGTTGCGTAGAGGAACAGCGCACTTCCCTGCATGGCGGGGCCGTTTTCCGGGTATTCAACGGTCGTACCGGTGTAGGAGGTCGTGGATTTTTTCGGCGTGTGCGGCAGAGAAATCTGGTTATAGACGCTGCCGTTTGTCAGGCCAAGCACATCACTTGGCTTTGTTGTAGCGCTGATATACAGCGTAGCCGTGACCTCTTTTGCGGGCTCCGCGGCAGTTGCCGCGCCGTACGGATATGTGCACGTGATGCTCACCGTGGCTTCGCCCGCGGCAAAGCCGGTAAGCGGCAAGGAGAACGTGCCGTCTGCGTTCAGCTTGATATCGTCCTTACTGCACTCGATGACATCCTGCTGTACGCCGTTGTTATCGACAGCAATCTCCCATCTGAGCGTCTTTTCGGTCTCGGCAAGCAGCTGCTTGTCGTTTGCGTCCTTTACGGTCAGCGTGATCGTATCGGTGTCGCCGGAATAAACCGAAATGTTCGTAGAAGAAGCCTCCAGCTTGAGCGATGCCGTAACTTCGATTGTAAGGCGCGCGATGTAATTGCCGAGCTTCGCCTCTGCGACGACCGTGCCGACATTCTGCCCGATGAATGTGACATCGTAACATTTATTCGCATCATTATACACAATGCGGCTGACTGTTGCTGCGGCCTTATCGTTTGTGAGCTCGTTTCTGTTTTCGTCGTACAGCTTGATTTCCGGCTTTGCGCTCGTATCTACGTCGCTGCTGGCGATAAGCAAATGTGTCTGCAAAAGCGCCTTGCCGTCTTCGTTGTCGTTCAAAGTGCTGTCTTCCGCTTTCGTTTTGATATCCGCAAGCAGGTCGAGCTTCCGGGAATTTTCTTCCCATAAGAGACCGATGCGCGGCCAGCGGCCGTAATGTACATTGACTGTGCTGCCGAAGATATCGGTCTGTGTCAGAACCGTCGGGAACGGATAGTTAAGCCCCTGCAGCGCCGTATCGCTGCCCGGGAAGCTATATTTGCCGTCGATATTCTGCCCCTGCTCGGTGATGGTGACGGTGGAGAAGCTCTTATAGCTTGAGCCGGACTGGTAGTTCTTGTTCAGTTTCGTCAAGAATTCGCTGCTCTGCATTTCGGCATACGTTACGTATGGGGTGGAATCATTGAACAACTTGATCTCACGCCCCTGCCTATTCGGATTCGTCATGTTCAGGTTCAGGTTAGACCAACTTGAGAGAGTTTTACCGCCATATTTGCAGTAATCATCTGTATTTAATACGGCGGATTCAAGTGCATAGCAGTTATGAATCTCGATATAGTCGTTTTTAACATTCGCGAAATTTTCCTGCATTTCGCCATTGGAGGCGATTGCCTGCGTACTCTTTATAATATTTTGCTCGTTGGCTTTACCACGTTTTGGCATCTCAACATAACTGTAGCAGTTTTCAACCTTAAGCACACGACTCACATCACCAACCAAAGTTGCTAAGCCGCCGCTGTTTCGCATGACAATACCGCCAACAAGGCCGCCCATCCAGATATTCGCACCCTGAGTATAGTGCTTATACCAAGATTTAGCTGTGCTTCTCATAGAACCGCCGGCATAACAATATCGCACTGCGCCACGAGAAACACCGGCAATACCGCCGACACGCAGATTTTGATAAGGGCCATTATAGCCGATATTGATAATAATATCTGTTACAGCGGAGCAGTTTGTAATATCCATGTTTGTCATGCCGACAAGACCGCCGACACTGCCGCCGCCCCAACCCGGGTCTTTTGCATGGTTATCCTGAATGGTATAGCCGGAAACCGTGCAGTTTGTAAATACACTTGCAGGATTGTCTCTGCCGGCCGCAAGGCCGACAAGACCGCCAACGCAGTAGCAGCTCTCACCATCCTGTTTAGCTTCGATTACATTGCCTTCATCCGAGTATACGACCACATTTTTAACCGTTGCGCCGACCGTAATGCCAAAAATACCAACACATTCCGCATTGCTGTGAATTTCAACATTTTTGATCGTATATGCCTGTCCGTCATAATGAGAAGCAAAATATGACATTGTCGGATCAGCGGTTGCTGTATTGCCTGCATTATCATACATGCTTCCGATAGGCGTGAAGTTATTGTCCTTACCAAGTGTACTGTATTCTGAGGAAGCATTCAAATCGTGTGTTTGATTCCAATACCACTTTTCGCCGCTTTCCGATACCCTGTGAGTATCGCCGTAAACCTGATATGTGTATTTATCCTTAAACGTATCCCAATCCCCTTGGTTCTGAGACACAATGGAGGTGCTTGTATTGTGCTTTCCGGAATTCCAGTTGATAAACTGTAACTGCGAGACGGAGCGAATCTCGTAAGCGTTGCCGTTAGCGCCGGGTTTGACGTCACCTGTTTCTGTCATTTTTCCCTGTACTTCGGAGCTATCGAGGCTCATAGAGTTTGCAAAGAACGGGTTGACGGTGTAGGTGTATACGGTAGCATCCGTTCCGTTGCCGTACTTCAGCTGCCATGCGCCGTTTGCTTTGTTATCGATCAAATACATTTTGTCTTCGCCGGTTTCATATGCGACAAACGTATAGCCGGGCATCTGCTTACCGAGCGCTTCGCCGGCTTTTGCATTTTCTGCAACGCTCATGAAGTTTTCATTGAAGTATACAGCACTTAATAAAGTCTTCAAATTATTGCTGTTCGCATAGAAATAGCCGTAGCCGTAATGCGTTACAACGCCGCCGTCGTCGTGCTCTTCACAGAGAGAATCGCCCTTTAAGATGTCGTTGTTTGCGCTGGAAATTTCATTGCCCTGGCTTGTGCCCACGTAGCTGAAGTGGTAGCCGCTGTTGCTGCCGCTGTCTTCATATTCCCAGTAGAACACACCGAGCGTACCGATGTCCTTCTGCACGGGCCAATCGCCGTAATGTACGGTCTTCCCTGCTGCATTGCGCACGACTGCCGGGTAGATATAATCGCCGGTCGTTTCTTTGGCATTATAGGTGTAATCTGCCGTTTTGAAATTGCTGATTGTTTTGTTTTGCAGCTCGCTGCCCGTAAGGGGCTCACCCGCCGCGTTATCTTTGAATTCGTTCGTGGAGGTGTTGTAGGCATAAAGCGTGCCTCTGTACGAATACGTGCCGCCGTCCAGATAATAGCACTGGTATGCCGAACCGCCGGTATGCGCAAAGCCGTAGGACTCCGCATCGCCGGAAGCTGTCAGCGCCGTAGCGCTGTAGCTGCGGCGAATCATGCCGCTGGCGTTGTTCGCCGCAAAGCCCGCGACCCACACGGTGCTGTTTCGCGCGCCGCGCACCTGAATGCTGCCAAGCGCGTAGGAATCCGAAATAGAGGCGTGGTTCACGCCCGCAAAGCCGCCCGCATAGGTGTTAGAGTTCGTATTTGCAAAGCGAATGGACGGGCAGTCCGAAGCGCTGTTGCGGATGGTGCCGTAGTTGCTGCCGACAAAGCCGCCAAGCGAAGCCGTGCTGGCGCTGTAACCGTAATACTCCATGGTATAGCCGGAAACCGAGCAGTTTGAAACCGTGCCGCGGTTATAACCGACGAGCACGCCCATGCTGACGCGCGACGCACTGCCGGAAGCCGAATTACCGCCCTGCGCATTGACATAGGCCACCGTGTTACTGCCGTCGCCGACAAGGAACACATTGCGCACCGCGGCAGCGGACGACGTATAACCGAACATGCCGATGTAAAGGGAATTTGCTTTAAAGGAAATTCCCTCTATCGTATTACAGCCGCCGTTATACACAGCCGTAAACGGCTTATCCCCTGTGCCAATCGGCGCCTGTGTGCTAATCTTTGCAGGCACAACGTCGTAATTTGTCCACTCATACCCGCTGTAATCGATGTTGAGTTCCTGACGGAACACACTGTCCTTTACGGCATCCGCATACTTCGGGTAGTAAAGGCTCAACGCATACAGCTGGCGGGCGGAGCGGATGCAGATCGTTTCCGGCGCCTGCGGCTTATTTTCGTTGACCGTCACCGTTTTTGCGAAATGCGGATTGTAGTAATACTCCGTCTCCATACCGGCTGTGGTGTCTACTATCGTGATCTTCTGGTAGAACGTATCCGGCTCTGCGGTGTCGATATAATCGGTGTTGACGACCTCTTTTGAGAGCGGATAGAGATAATACTTCGTATTTGTCGTGTCGTCGGTCGTTTCAATTGCGCTATTAAACGATACCTGTGCCGTTTTGTCGTTTGCATACGTCACGGTAACGTTATCGGACGGATCTTTCTTTTCGATATACGCCAGCGCATAGCCGTCGCCGACGACAAACTTACTCGTTTTGAGCGTGGAAAGGTTCGCGCCGTAGAAGCCGTAGGTTTCGTCTTCGTAGCGCTCGTAATAAACCAGTGCGCCGGATTCAAACTCCGCCTGCCAGTCACCGTAGTGGTTCAGCTTTTCAAGGCGCGGATACGTGTAATACGTAAGGCCCTGATCCATCAAGTTATACGGAAACGTAGCCGCGCCGGAGGACGACGTGAACGCCTCGGAGATTTCTTTTGCAAAGCCCGATTCACTGAGTTCTTTATAGGTTTTCTGCGTGGTTTGACTGTCGTTTTCCCACTTGCTTGTGCCGTCTTCGGAAAGACCGCCGTCTGTCAGATAATATACGTTTGAGGCACTGCCCATTGTATTCACCGTGGAATAAACCTTTGCGTTTTCTTCAACATTGTAAACACACGCAGAATAACCGCCTGTGGCGATTACATTGGAGCCGCCTACTAAGCCGAAAGCAGCATCGACGGTCGCCGTTTGGTAACCCGCTGCATAGAAATCCTTTAAGGTGATAGAGGTTCCCGTTGCGGCTACTTCAGACCCGCCCTCTGCCTTTGCGATAAGGCCGCCCGTTCTGGCTGCCGTCAAATAGCAATCCGCATAGGAATCGGTTATCGTTGCCGCATTATACACGGCACCGATAAGGCCGCCTGCTGCGCCGCCGTCTGCACAAATGACCGTAGACGCGGAGCTGTCCGTAACGGATACGCTGCCCGTTTCCGTCACCATGCCGATAAGTCCGCCGACGACTTTACCCTCGAGCCACGGCTTCACTTTTTCCGGGGAATCGACCGTTTCGATATCTGCGAGGTCGCCTTTTTTGGAGCTGAGGTATACACGGGTATTTGTGATTTTCACGGTATCGGAAACAGAACCGATGAGCGCACCGACGTTCTGGCCGACATTATCAATCCTCATGCCGGTAAGCGTCACGTTTTTGATCTCACCGTTAAATATACTGAACAGACCTGCATCTCCGTTTTGCGCAGCTTTTGTGATATGCAGGTTTGAAATGGAAGAATACAGCTTTACGTTATCGACCTCGGAATAGCCGTCATAGCTTTTGAGATTCTTATTGGTGATGGGCGTAAAGGTGTCGCCGTAAAAGGAATACCAGTCTTCGTTGTCGGCAGTATCATCCGCAAAGGAAAGATCACTGACCTGCACGGCGCGGGTAATCGTATCGGAAACATGGGAGGCCTCGTCCAAATTCTGTAAATGGCGGCCGTAGGCGATGAGCGCCGTGCCCGCCGGGGTGCCCTCGGCATAGCGGAACAGGCTGTTCGTTTTGCGGGTGTAGCTTTTGCCGTCCACATTGGCGTTTTGGCTTTCTACGGAAAGCGTGACGGTGATGTCTGTGCCGCACGCAAGCTTATGGTCGGTCTGATTATAGAAGCGCGTCTTTTCGCTTTCCAAGCTATCCATAACCCACGTGTAGTACCAAGTTTTGCTGTTCAGTTGGCGAAGCTCGCTGTATTTTACGACCTTTACATATTCGTTCTGGCCGTCCGAAACCTTGATATTGAACGTCAGCTCATCGGCATAGGGGTTGTTGCAGTAGAACGTTGCCGTCAGCTTCTCACGGTTATCGATGGAGATGTCCGGCTTTAGAGTGTCGGTTGTGCCGGAGATCACACGCGCACCGCCGTAGTAGCCAATCTTCGCGCCGCTGTGCAGGCGGGTCTGGCGCACACGCATACGGTTTAAGTATGTGGGCAGCGTGGTGGAGACATCGCCGCTTGTGATCTCCTCTTCGCTGTAAAACGCGCCGTACACACTGCCGCTTTCGGGGTCGTACTCGATGACCCAGTGGTTGTTCCAAAGCTCGGCATCTACGGAAGATTCCGGCAGAACGGAAGCTGCCGCCTTGCCGACTTCCACGCGGTTTGCGGAAACGACGTAGCAGAGCGTGTCTTTTGTGATGGCGTCTTCCGCATCTTCTTCGGGAGCATCAAGCGGAATGAGACCAACCTTTGCAACGCCGTTCTTCTTGTTTTCATCGTACTGATAAAGGCTTTCGTAGCCGCCGGCGCGCAGCTCGGACATGCGGTTCTGCGCGGCAACGTAAAGGATTTCCGCTTTACTGTCGAGTTCCTTTTGACGCAGATTCTTTTGAATCGTCACAAGCGAGAGAACCGCCACGGCAAACAGCACGATGACGATGGCCACAACAATCAAAAGCTCGGACATGGTAAAGCCGGCTTTCCCCTTTCTTCTATTTTTCAAACTCTTCATATCCCGTGAAAAATTCATGCGTTTTGCTCCTGAGAAAAATATGGAAACCGTAAAACGGTATAAGTCTTTTTAAACACAGAAAACCGGCAAGCAAAAAACAGCTTCCGGCCTGTGTTGCACCAGCTATTTTTGAAGTTCAAAATACGTAATATACAGGTTTACCTGCACATTGCCGGAGCTGCCGGAGTTTTCAAACTGCACGCTGATGTCCGATATTTGGTTTGTAAAATCGCTGTTGTGCAGCGCATCAATGATGGCGCGCGTTTCGGCGTAGGTGTTCGTTGTAAAGGTCATGTTGATGGGGCGGCACATGATGTAGCCATCGTTCAATGCCGAGACCTGACCGAAATCCAGCGAATAATCGACGGAAGCCGAAAGAATGCTGTTCAACTCAACGAGCAGCTTGCCGGAATTGTCGTAATTCGGGATGGGCGTAGGGTCGCCCGCGGCATAAATTTCCTCGAGCTCCTTCTGCATCTGGTTCATACGCGTCAAAAGCGCGGTATTCTGCAAAATCTCGTCCTGCTCCGCGGCCGTTTCGGACTGATACTCGTCGATGGAATTGTTGATGGGCTCCAAGATGAGCTTAAAATATGCGATGACGATGAGCAGCACGGTGAGGACGAGCAGCATCACTTTTTCGCGCGTTGTAAAGGCTCTTTTCATGCTGTGGCCTCCCCTTCCGCCGTGTCAGCCGGCTGTAATGTGATCGTCACGGAGAAATCGAGGTCTTCGCCTGCCGTTTTTTCGGTGGAAGCAATTGTAAGGTCAGCAGACTTTACAATGGGCTGCTGCTGTAAAATCTCAAACATAGCGGAAATCTCCTGCAGATTCATGCCGGACATGGAAACAATCATCACGTCGTCCGAAATGGTGACGGCCTTTATCGTGCCGTAGGGCTGCAGATAGTTCTCCATGAGGTCGAGCACTTCCTGTCTGTCCACAGAAACGAACGCGCCGGAATCCTCCTGCTGCATCCATTTTCTGGAATAGGTGCGGTACTCCTCTTCGACCTCGGGGTATTTCTCCACGGCGCTCTGCATTTCGGTATACTGGGCATGTACGGTGTTGTAAGCACTTTCTGCGGCACTTTGGCGCGCAAGCTGGTCAAGTACGCCGAATTTCACGACGAGCACCACAAGCACGATAATGACCGCCGTGCCGATAGAAAGCGTCATGACGCTTTGGGAGTGCGACTCGCGCTTTGCGAGGTTGACGGTTCTTTTGGTGGGGTATTTTACAGGCTTTTTGGCGCCGTTTCCCATGCCGAGTTCAAGCTTCATTCCAACGCCTCCTTACTTTTGCAGCGCGCAGCCGATCGCTTTGATGTAAAGCCACGCCGCTTCCAATGCGTCGTGCTGAGGAAGCAGCTCCTCGGCGTTATGTACGTCCAGATCCGTCACACGGCAGATGGCCGCGCGGATCTGATCTACCGCCACACCGCCGCCGCAAAGATAAATTCTCCGGAGCGAGCGCTCGCGGTTATTGTAATTATAGAAGTTGACGGCCTTCATGATTTCGATCGCCATGCGGTTGAAAAGCTCGGTGCTCACGTCTTCGGAAAGCACGTCGTTATAATCGGACAAAATGTGTGCGTGTGCCATGTGAATATCCACGCCGCGCACATCGGAAATCGTCTGCTCAAGGTCGCGCAGGCCGAGATCGCCGGAGCGCTTCGTGGTGAAATTGCCGTCCTGCAGAATGTGCATACGGATGCCGTTGTGGCCGAGGTCTACAAAGCAGTAATCGCTGCCCGCGGGCGCATTTGTGCGCTGCATGTAATCCTCCGTCAGCGCAGCGTAGGCGCATTCCTCCGGCATGGCGACCTTCAAATTGAAGCCCGCACGGCGCAGCATGGCGCGGTACTCTTCCACGGTGCTTTTTAAGGTGGCGCAAACGAAAAGCTGCAATTCCTTCACATTGCCCTCTTCGTCTTTCACTGTATCCTGCACGGCGTAGTCGAAATAATACTTATTCTTTTCCTGCGTCAGGTAATCTTTAAATTCAAACGGCAGGTTATACAGCAGTTGGCCGTCCGTCATAGCGGGTACGGTCACGTTGCGGGTGAACACCAGCGTGCCGGGCAGAATGACCGCTGCCGCACCGCGGGAGATGCCGTTTTCTTTCGCCATTTCCTTGATAAAATCCGCCATGGCGTCCATGGAGACGATTTCGCCGCCGGAGACCATATTATCCGGCAATTCTTTCGCCATAACCTTTTTCAGTTTGCCGCCTGTAAAGCATACGGCTTTTACCATGCACTCACCAATGTCGAATGCCGTGATTTGTCCGGGCATGGTACAGACACCTCGCTTTCTTCTTTATCTCTATCCGTCAAGCTGTAAAGCTTTTGTTCTTTCCGTTAAAATAAACTCAAATACACGCCGATGATCTCGCTGCCGCAAAGGAGCGTGAGAATCGCTGCCGCCGAGATGGACGGCCCCCACGGAAAAAGCTTTCCGTCTTCTTCCTCTGCCCCGTCTTCTGTGGTACGTTTTTCCGGGAAAATAAACGCGAAGACGATGCCGAGCACGCACGCGATGAGCAGGCACAGAATGTTCCGCTGCCAGCCGAGAAACAGGCCGGTGAGGAACAGCAGTTTAATATCGCCGCCGCCCATGGCTTCCTTTTGGCGCACTTTTTCGTATAAGAGCACGATGAGCAGTAAACCGCCGCCAACGGCGAAGCCGCCGAGCAGCACATCCATGAGGTTTTCGAGCACGTTCCCCTGCAAAAACAGGAAAACAACACGCACGACGATCCCCGTCACGATGAAACGGTCCGGGATCATATACCCCTCCAAATCCGTGAATGCAGCGGCGAGCAGCAGGCACGCCAGCAAAATGTATTCAAGGGCTTGGAGCGAAATATCATATTTTAGCACGAGCAGCAAAAACGTAAGCGCCGTTAACACTTCCGCAAAGACATGTCCCGCAGAGAGCTTTGCGCCGCAGTATTTGCAGCGGCCTTTGTGCATGATGTAGCTTAAAACGGGAATTAAATCTCCCGCGCCGAGCACGTGGCCGCAGACGTCGCAGTGCGAGCGCCCGTGTAAAACAGATTCGCCGTGGACGATACGCCACGCCATGCAGTTGAGAAAGCTTCCCATGCACGCGCCGAGAATCCCCGTAAGCACACAAATATAAACCGTGAGAGCGGGTGAAACCCAAAGCATACTACGTCCCCTTTTTTATGAAAACCTAAAGTGAAAAATCAAAAGAACAGATCATAGGGGAGCCGCAACCCCCGGCCCCTCAATAGATCCGGTTCATTTAAAATGAGTTGTTTTTGTGGTTAGATGAGATTAACCGTCAATGGTAGAACTAGCAGCTCCAGTGGTAGGATTAGTAACTTTAATCGTAACTTTGCCAGTAGCATAATCATATTCATACGTAACACCAGCACCCTTGCCCCAAGCACCAACAGTAACACCTGCAACAGCTGTTTCAGCATTATCGTTCTTACCTACAGTAGCATACGGATTCGCAACAGTCGTAGTATCCCCCGCGATCTTCGTTACAGAACCATCTTTGTTCAGCTTATATGTAGCTTTGACAGCAGTACCACCCTCAACAGAGTAGTTTTCGTCCGTCAGAACGTCGGTCATAACGGAAGCATAACCGGAACGGATATTCGCTTCGTCGGTTGCAACTCTTGCCTTATTCAGAGAAGAAGCAAAGGTCGGGATAGCAATAGCGATGAGGATCGCGATGATTGCAACAACAATCAGCATTTCCATGAGCGTAAAGCCCTTCTTATTCTTCATCTTACGCATTTTGTTCATCATAGGAACCATTCTCCAATTCATTGAAATTTTGCTCGCCCCAAAAACGTACTTTTCGGGGTTCACCATCGAAATTTATGTATTCCGCCGGTTCGGGTTGGATCGCCGACGGGGTACAGCGAAATAAATCAAACGATGCTGCCATACATGGTAAACATCGGCAGGTAAACGGCCAGCAGCAAAATGACGGTGACGACCGCCAAAACAATGGTGATGGCCGGCTCTAACATAGAGAGCAGCCGCTGCGTGAACACCGAGACCTCGTTATCGAAGTAATCACCGATGACGGTGAGCGTTTCTTCCATGTTGCCGGAGCGTTCGCCCACGCCCACCATTTCGGTGAGCAGCTTTGGAAAATACGGAATCTCGTTCATGCAGTCCACCAGGCTGCGGCCCTGCTCCACGCCCTGCCGCACTTTGCGAATAGACACCGCGAACATGTAGTTATCTGCCACATTTGCCGTGACCTCCAGCGCTTTCGTAATCGGCAAGCCCGCCGTGAGCATGGTGCTCATGGTGCTTGCAAACTGCGAAGCGGCGTTCTGACTGTGCATTTTTTTGAGCGGTGAGCGCTTTAGCTTGTTTTCCGCAAGGAACGCACGCCCCTTTTCGTTCTTTTTCAGCAGAAGCCTGCCGATGAAGAACGCGAGCACAATCAAAATAAGCGACCACCAGTAGTTCGTGAGAAAATCCGACGTTGCGATGAGCCCCTTTGTGATGCCCGGCAGCTCGGTACCGAGCTCCAGAAACACGCTTGTAAACGCCGGCACGGCTACCACCATAATGATGATGAACACGATGACGGCGACGCAAATGACAATTGCCGGATATGTGAGCGTACTGATGATCTTCGCTTTCATTTTAGCGGTTTTATCGTAATATTTATGTAGTTTTTCAAAGCATTCTTCCAGTGTGCCGGACTGTTCGCCCGCGCGTACGGTCTCAATAAACGTGGTCGGAAAGCCCGTAGCGTTGTTTTCAAAGCTTTGCGCAAGGCTGTAACCGCCGGAGACGTCCTCCGCGACCTTTTTCAGCATTCTTTGCAGTTCTTTGGTGCGCGCCTGTGCCGCAACCATCTCCACGCAGCGCACAATGGGCAGACCGGAGGTCAAAATGATGGCGAACTGCGAGCAAATGATGGCAAGCTCCTTGTCTTTGATTTTCTTCGTGCCGATCTGTTTGTTCCAGCTCTGCGTCTCTTTGACTTCTTCTATTTTGGTGATGACGGAGCAGGTCTCGCGCAGCTGCGCAACCGCTTCAAACTCGTTATACGCTTTGATGACGCCGGAAAGCTTTGCGCCGTCCGGGGAAAGCCCTTTGTATTTATAGGTCGTCAAGCCCGCTCCCTCGCTTTCTTCCTAAATTTAGCCGCGTCTTCCCTTGGAAAACGCTTCTCGGTCTCTGGCGTAGCCGAGCGCCGTTTCATACGTTACGGTGCCCTCGCGCACCATTTTCAGCAGGGCATTATCCATCGTAATGCTGCCATCCTGCGCGTTCATGGTAATGAAGCTGTCAATCTGCGGGGTCTTACCCTCGCGGATTAAATTTTTGATGGCGCTGTTCACCATCATGACTTCGCACGCCGCCGCCCGGCCGCCCGCGCGCTTCGGCAACAGCTGCTGCGAAAGCACCGCACGCAACGTAGTGGAAAGCTGCAATCGAATCTGACGCTGCTGCCCCTCCGGGAACACGTTCACCATGCGGTCAACGGAATCCGCCGCGGAATTTGTATGCAGGGTGGCGAAGACCAAGTGGCCCGTTTCCGCCGCCGTCAATGCGGTCTCAATGGTATTGAGGTCGCGCATCTCGCCGATGAGGATAACGTCCGGGTCCTCACGCAGGATAGACCGCAGGCCGTCTGCGTAACTTCTGGTGTCTTTGCCGATCTCGCGCTGGTTAATGATGCACTGATCCGGCTCGTAGATGTACTCGATCGGGTCTTCCAGCGTGATGATGTGGCTGCGCCGCGTATGGTTGATGCGGTTTAAAATCGCCGCCAACGTCGTGGATTTGCCGGAACCGGTTTCACCCGTGACTAAAATGATGCCGCTGCGGTACTCCGGGAATTCGGAAACGACCGGCGGCAAATTCAGCGCCTCGATCTCCGGGATGGTATCCGCCAAAATACGGATCGCCGCCGAAACCGCCCCCTGCTGGCGGAACAGGTTGATTCTGGTTCGCGCTCCGCACGGAAACGTCTGCGCCAAATCAAGCTCGCCGATACATTCGATCTCGTGGAAAAGGTCGCCCGCAAGGCATTTTGCGTAGTATTCGCAGTCTTCCCACGTGAGGACTTTCTCCGTGAGGTTCTGCACCTTGCCGTCTATGCGGCATTTCACCGGCAGGCCGGTGACAATATGAATATCGGAAGCGCCTTTTTGCTGCGCCTGCGCGATGATTTCGCTGATTTCAAGCATATTAAAACCATCGCCGAAACGCGGCGACTGCGTCCTTTCCGAAAGTTATGAGCAAGTTTTCAACAGATTTTCAGCAGAATGTCAATCCGCTGTGGAATTGATGGCGCGCGCGGCTTCCGCTGCGCTGATCTCGCCGCGCAAAACAAGGTTACGGCAATTTTCGCGCATCGTGACAAAGTTAGTCTCCACTGCTGCCCTTAAAAGCGCATCGTACTTTGCGCCTTCTGTAACCATGCGGCAAATGCGCCCGTTGAGCATGAAGATTTCAAAGACGGCACGGCGACCCTTGTAGCCGGTGTGGTAGCACTCATGACAGCCCTCGCCGCGGTAGAACTGCACGTTGGCGTTCTCCGGCAGGCCGAGCATGGCAAGCTCCTCCGCCTCCGGCCTATACGCCTTCTTGCAGTGCGGACAGACCTTGCGCACAAGGCGCTGGGAGATGACGCCGCGCAGCGCGCTGGAAATGAGGTACGGCTCCACGCCGATATCGACCAGGCGGTCGATGGCGGAAACGGCGTCGTTCGTATGCAAAGTAGAAAGCACCAAATGGCCCGTAATAGCAGCACGAATGGCAATGGCGCCCGTCTCGCCGTCGCGAATCTCACCGACGGAAATAACATCCGGGTCCTGACGCAAGATGGCGCGCAGTCCTGCCGCAAACGTCATGCCGGTCTTTTCGTTGATCTGGCACTGGTTAACGCCCGGAATGTTGTATTCCACCGGGTCCTCCAGCGTCATGAGGTTCGTTTCCTCATTTGCAAGCTCCTGCAGCATGGCGCACATCGTCGTGGATTTACCGGAACCAGTCGGGCCCACAATCAAAATCACGCCGCTGCTGTTTTTGAGCAGCGCATCATACTTCTGCAGGTCTGTGCCCTCAAGGCCAATGGACTGCTTCGTGATCGTATGCCCGGATTTATCGAGCAAACGCAAAACAACCTTTTCGCCGTAGATCGTCGGCATGGACGAGATACGCAGGTCGATCTCGTGGTGACGCACCTGCACCATGGCACGGCCGTCCTGCGGGATCTTACGCTCGGAAATATTCATGCCACCCATGATTTTCAGGCGGGAAATAACGTTGCTCTGCAAATTCGCGGGCACGGTCAAAATCTTTCTCAAAATGCCGTCGATACGCATGCGCACCACCATTTCGCCCTCCTGCGGCTCAAGGTGGATGTCGCTCGCGCGCTCCAAAAAGGCGCGCTCAATGACGGAGTTTACAAAGCGGATCGTCGGCGCGGCAGACGCATTGCCGGCATCCGTCTGGTTCATCTGCACCGGCACGATATCCGGTGTGGATGTGCCGACCTCTCGCTTCATTTCTTCAATGGCGCGGGCCGTGCCTTCGCTGCCGTACAATGTGCCGATGGCCTGCTCGGTCGCGCGGCGCGTGGAGATCATCGGCACAACGCGCTTATGCGAAGCGGCCTTAATCTCTTCCTGCGCAACGAAGTTCAACGGATCGCTCATGGCAACAAAGAGCTCGTCCTTTACAAGCTTTACCGGCACCACGTTGTATTTTTTCGCGATGGCGCGCGGCACAAATTTGGCGAGCTCCAACGGAATGGAGATCGCCGTTAAATCAATGAAATCGACGCCGAGCTGCATTTGCAGTGCTTCAATGAGCTGACGTTCCGTGATGATATTACTTTCAATCAGAACGTCGCCGAGACGTTCTTTCTTCTGCTTTTGAATGGTCAGCGCTTCTTCAAGCTGCTCCTGCGTAATGGCGCCTGCCGCAATCAGCAGATCGCCAAGTCGCATATAAGCCATGGAACGTCCTCCCTTTCTAAACCGAACTTCGTATTTCGTATATTTATGCTGCTTTTCGCATAATCGAGCAGCTTTATAGGCTTAAAATGCGAAAACCGCGTCCAAAATTCTCATTTTCTGCATAAAGCACCAGAATTGCAAAATTCGCGCTATTATTTTATCATATCAACACTATGATTTCAACCTTCATGCGGAGAAAATTCCCACAGGAATTCATCCTATTTTCAGAATCAATTTATGAAATTTCTGCACATTGGTGTTTTTGGTAGGAACAGACACACTGCAGCCCATAAAAAGGCGGCGGCGCAACCGCTTTTAAAGGCACGCCGCCGTTTTATGGCTTTTATCGGCTATTTTTCTTGCAATATTTGCGCACCGCTTTTGTGATCTTTTCAAGGTCGAGCGGCTTTGTGAGGTGCTCGTTCATACCGGCTTTGCGGCTGCGGGCGGCGTCGTCGGAAAACGCGTTTGCCGTCATGGCGAAGATCGGCACGGTCTCCGAATCCGGGCGGTCGAGCGCGCGGATTTTCTCTGCCGCCTCCAAACCGTTCATCACGGGCATCATGATGTCCATTAAGATGAGATCATACGTACCCGGGGCCGAGGCGTTGAATTTCTCCAGCCCCTCTGCGCCGTTCCATGCTTTTGTGACCTCGGCGCCGCTGTCCTCAAGCAGGAACGCCGCAATCTCCATGTTCACTTCGTTATCCTCCACAAGCAGCACATGCAGCCCGCGGAACACGGTGGTATCGATCTCTTCCTCCGGCTTTTCGGCATCAGACGCCGCGGGGTCAAGCTTCAGCGGAATCTCCGTGATGAATGTGGTGCCCACGCCCTTTTCGCTGACCACGGTGACGGTGCCGCCCATGGCATCCACGAGTTTTTTCACGATGGAAAGGCCGAGTCCCGTACCCTGATACGTAGTGCGTGCACCGGAATTTTCCTGCGAGAACGGCTCAAACATATGCTTTTGGTATTCTTCGCTCATGCCGCAGCCGTTATCTTCACAGATAAAGCGGTAGCGAACGGTGTTCTCTGTTTGTGAAACGATGCTGCACGTAGCATGTACATAGCCGCCGGCTCTGCCATACTTGATGGCGTTGCCGCCGATGTTTTGAAAGATCTGTCTTAAATGCAGCGGGCTGCCGATGACATGCTTTTCGCGCTTATCTTCCATTGTGAGAGTACACGTAATACCGCGCGCCTGCGCTTGCGTGGAGAGCAGCGTGCCCACATCGTGCAGCAGCTCGTTCAAATTGAACGGCACTTCCTCAAGCTGCATCTCGCCGGATTCCAGCTTGCTCATATCGAGCACATCATTTACAAGATCTAAAAGAAAATCCGAAGACCGCATAATCTTTGCGCGGCATTCCGCCTGCTTTTTCGCGTCATTCGGGAAACGGTCGGCAATCTGTACCATGCCGCGGATGCCGTTGATCGGCGTGCGGATGTCATGGCTCATGCGGCGCAGGAAATCCGTTTTGGCGGCGTTTGCAAGGGTAGCTTCCTCTGCTGCGCGGCGCAGGTTTTCCTGATATTCCATATCGCGCTCCTTTTGCTTCGAAACATCGCGGAACAAAAGCATGAGTGAGCTCGGCTTTTCCCGGTGCGTAAAGCGGCGCTGCGGCACAAGAAGCAGCTGGTACCACTTGCCCTCCACATTTTCCATTGTGAAGCCGTCAAAAGCCTTGCCCTCTAAGCGCTGCTGAGCGGTATCGAGGTCCGTAAACGCACGGAATTCCTCCCGGTACGCCTCGGCTACGCACTCGGTGTCAAACTTTTCCAGCACGGCTTTTGCGCTTAAAATACCGTTTGTGATTGCTTTCATGCGCTCACTCTGCACAACGGGCTCCCATGTATCGTCCTGCGGGTGAATGAGCAGGTTTGACAGGTAGATGCTCGAAATGGCGCTGACAAGGTGGTATTCCTTTTCCATACGCAGCAGACGGCGCTTTTTACTGTACTGCCGCCAAATAAGGTACCCCATGCCGCAAAACAGGTAGATTGCCGTAAACAGCAGCATCCAACCGCGGCGACTTGCGTAGACTACGCGACTCGGGAAAAAGGCATACAAATAATAATCTCTGTACTGGGTGAACATACCGTACCATGTGCCGCTGTCGTTTTTTAATTGCAGCAATGTGTCCGGTGTAAGTTGCTCCCCTCCAACGAGCACGTCAGCAATAGGATAATACTGCACAAGCGTGTTCTCCAGCTGCTCGCAATTCGTGCTGATAACGCGCATGCCGTCCGTGATGACGACGGTCACATCCTGCCGGAACATTTCAGCATCCAGCATATTGGAGAGAGAAAGCTCATTTTTATCGTTTTGAAAGCGCGTGACATCCGTATAGCAAATAACGAGGCCCGGTTTATCCTGCCGTGCGGAAATGGCGTAGTTATACGTATTGTCGTTTATACAGATCTGGTCGGCATAGGTTTTCTGCGGATAGTTCAAAATATCCGCCGCATTTTTGTCCCCTATTATCTGGCTGAGCAGCAGGCTTTCATCCTTGCCCGCTTTGTCGTAATGAGCCAGCACGGAGAAATTTTCATCCAAAACAAAAATGCCGGTCAAATACTGAAATTTCGCATAGTGCTGTAAGCGGTTTTCGTTTAAAAGCGCATCTTCCTCTTCGTAACGGTACGCCGTCAGTGTTTTGACTTTGGTCAAAATATCCTGCAGCGCTTCGGTGGTATTGGCCAAGCGGTAGTTGTCGTACTTACGGCAGCTCGTCTGCATAAAAGCGAGTACGTCCTCAACATCCGCTTTCGCCTTGTTCTGTTCATACTGTGTTACGCCTGCAAATACCGGCAGCAGCACAACAAAGCCGAGAAGAAGCGTGACCATCCACCGCATGACCGTTTCCATGCTCGGCTTATGGAGCTTCGGTTTTGTTTTTCCCTTGAACTTCGGCTTCATTCGGTACCTCCGTTCACGTTTTTTTCGGCGTCCAATCCATATTTTTTCACAATAGCGGCCATTGTGCCGTCTTCGCGCATTTCAAGCAGCGTCTGCGTCAGCTTTTCCGCCAGTACTGCATCGCCGTCCGGTTTAAAGGCCACGCCCACGGCGTCGCTGTACATGTTCATGTTGAGGTAGCGGTAGCCGTCCGGGTATTCGTCCGTATATAATCTCAGCGAGCTTTCATGCCCGATGGCCGCATCCGCATAGCCCTTGCGCAGCGAAGTAAACACCTCGCCCATCGTGCTGAATGTGGAAAGGTCCGTAATCTCCGGCAAATTCGGGTTCAGCCCTTTTAAAATGATCTCCTCGCTTATAGAGCCGGCCTGCACCGCCACGCACTTTCCGGCAAGGTCTTCCAGTGTTTCAATCTCGCTGTCCGCCGGCACCACGACCACGCGCTGCGTGTACATATACGGTCCTGCCCAAATAAACTTATCTTCGTTGCCTTCCATCGTCAGGCAGCACCAAAGGCAATCCACATAGTCTTCATCCAAAAGCTCAAAGCCCTTGTCAATATCGAGCTCCACGAAGATCGGCTCATACCCGATACGCGCACAGGCTTCCTCGGCAATCTCCACGTCGATGCCGGTATAGTGGCCGCCGATATTGCGGTAAAAATACGGCGCATACGTTGTGCCGCCGATACGTATTTTCGGTTTTTCCGTCTCCGGTTGCTGTGCCGTATCGCTGCATGCGCAAAGCAGCGCCATAAGCGTGGCAAAAAGCAAAAGGATCCAAGCCTTTTTTCGCATATTTTTTCCTCTGTTTTCTATGTGATGTGGTTTGAATACGGCACTCCAAAACCGCTGTTTTTCGGGGCTGAGCCACCGTTGCTTTTCTCAAAATACGCTCTGATTTATAGATTTAGTATAGCGTACTTTCCGCTGATTTTCAATTATTTTTTGTGTTCTGTGCATAAATAACTTGTTTTTCTGCATTTTCGACGCGACGTGTGCGTAAAGACAATTCTAATGTGTGAAAAGCCGGAAGAATCTGTGCATTTTATCTTGTTTTCTGTACCTTATTATGCTAAAATCAAGTCAAAAGTGCCAGTCTTTACAAAACCCCAAACCGCTATAGAAAAGGAGTTGCAACTATGAGGTATCTCGCTAAACGTGTGGAGCGCATTTGTGATGAGCTTTACCGTCTGCGCATCGACTTTGAGACGACGGTCGACTGGAAAGAGCACCAGCACCTCCTGAAAGCCCACTTCCCGATGGACGTACACACGGACGAAGCAACATTTGAGATTCAGTTCGGCAACGTGACGCGCAAAACACATCAGAACACGAGCTGGGATCAGGCACGCTTTGAGAGCTGCGGCCAAAAGTGGATCGATGTTTCCGAGGGTCACTACGGCATCAGCCTGTTAAACGACTGCAAATACGGTCACTCCGTGCACAACGGCGAAATGGCGCTGACGCTCATCAAATCCGGCACAGAGCCGAACCCTGTCGCCGATCAGGAGATGCACGTATTCACCTACGCGCTCTACCCGCACGCCGAAACATGGCGCAGCGCGGAGACCGTAGCGCAGGCGTACTTCCTGAATCAGCCTGTGCGCGCCACCGCAGGCGGCATAGCAGGCGAAGCGTACTCTCTCGCGAGTGTGGACGCCAAAAACGTCATTTTGGAAACCGTCAAGCAAGCGGAAGACGGCGACGGCGTGATCGTGCGTCTGTACGAATGTGAAAACGCCCGCACAACGACAAAACTGCATTGGAACCGCCCCATCGCTTCCGTTACGGAGTGTGACTTGCAGGAGAATGCGCTCACGGATGTCCCGGTCGAAGGCGGAACATTCAAATTCACCATCAAGCCGTATGAGGTCAAGACGTTCCGCATCCGTTAATCAAAAATAAAGCACCGGCGGCTGTACCCGAGTTGGGCGCAGCCGCCGGCTTATTTTATGAGGTGATATGTTTTGAGGAGCGCCACGCGCCGCTTGCCGATCTCGACACTTTTTCTAAGACTCGTACGGTTTTGAATGTTTTCCTTACCGTAGCGTATAAGTCGCCTTCCCCATGCGGCAGGCAAGCTATGCGGCGCGCAATGCAGCGCTTTTGCAGAGGGGAACGCCGCACGCAGCACGGAAAAGCACTCGCGTTTTCCTGCATTCTGCACAGCCGCCGCGTGCAGCGTCATGTTCGCACCGTGCAAGCGGCTTTTTTCTGCCGCACCGTGCACGCCGCCTGCCAAAATATCCTCTAAAAGCGCAGTCTCATCCGGCGCAGGGTGCACGCGAAGCAGCGCTAAGCTTTCCGTTTTCTCAAAGCCGAGATATTTCTCGCCGATTTCAAAGAGCGCCGTCAAAAATTCGAGTGCCGAAAGCTTTTCGCAGCAGCGGCGCAAATACAGTTTGTCAAGCTCCTTTTCATGCTTTTCGGCAAACAACAGCAAATCACACACCGCGCGAATGCCGCACCCGCCGTGCAGAAAGTGCTTTAAGCTGTGGCACAAAAGGTACAAAAACGTCTCGTTCGCGCCGAGCGTATAAATTTCTTCGCCCTGCACGAAAACGGTTTCCGTGCGCAGCTTTTCATGCGTAAAAAAGGCGTTCATGTGCCCGTACGCATCGTTTTCCGGGAACGCCGCGCCGTGCAGTTCTAAAACGAGCGGACTGCCGGGCAGGTAAAATGTCTGTTCAAGCGGATCGACACTCTCCCCCGCTGTGCGGCAGCCGAGCCGCAATAAAGCATTGCGTGTACGGTCAAATTCACCCGAAACCGCCAGCAAATCGACATCCGAAAACAGCCGCAGCTCCGGCTTCGGGTACAGCGCAGCGCACACCGGGCCTTTCAGCACGAGCGGATGCAATTTCATTTCGCGTAGCTTGCTGTAAAGCTGTAAAAATACCTGCGTTTTCAAAATCTGCTCTGCCGTTTGGCAAAACGCCATTTGCCGCGCAGCTTTCAGTGCATTGCCGCACGCATCAAAGACAAGCGGCAGCACGCCGTGGCGCACCGCCTGGCGCAAAAGCTCCGTCTGTGTTTCCTGCGACAGCACACCGAGCGCCGCTTTTTCGTTGTGTATCGCTGCTTTCAACGCGTTTAAAAGCAAACTATCCGCCTGTTTCATCGCCTGCTCCTTTTACTCGTCCGATATGTCCAAAGTATAGCAGGACAAAAACGCGCAATAAAACGAAAAAAGGCGCCCGCCGTGAAAAATCACAAGCGAGCGCCTCTTATGTTATCTCAAGCTAAAGTTCGTTTTATGTACGAATTACATCGTAACAAAGACAAACTTAATGACGAAGAGCGCAGCGATAATGGTGATACCGATGTCGTTCTTCTTGTACTTACCGGTGAAGAGCGTGATGAGCACATAAGCGATCGCGCCGATACCGATACCGTTGGAGATAGAGTAGGTCAGCGGCATCATGATGAGAGCGAGGAACGCCGGAACCGCGCTGCGCAGGTCGGACATATCGACCTTTGCGAAGCCCTTCATCATCAGAACGCCGACATAGATGAGTGCCGGAGCCGTAGCGCAGGTCGGAACAAGAGAAGCGACCGGGCTGAGGAACAGGCAAACCGCGAAGCAAATTGCAACAACAAGGCTCGTAAGGCCGGTTCTGCCGCCGGCGCCAACGCCAGCAGCGGACTCAACGAACGTGGTGCAGGTGGAAGTACCGCAAACAGCGCCCGCAACCGTTGCAACGGAATCGCTGGTCATGCACTGGTTAACGTTGATCGGATCGCCGTTCTTGTCCAGCATGTTTGCCTGAGAAGCGGTGCCGTACAGGGTGCCGATGGTGTCGAACATATCGACGAGGCAGAACGTAACGATGAGCATGATTGCGGAGAAGATGCCGCCGAGCTCAGAGCCTGTAAACGCACGCTTCCAAGCGTCAGCCTGGAACACACCGGTGATGCCGATGGAGCCGAAATCCTTAAAGGTCTGGCCGATCTGGCTCATGTCGAAGGTCGGGGTCGTGCCGGAAAGGAGATAGTACAGAACGGAAATGCCTGCGATGCTGATGAGCACGCCGCCCTTGACGTTGTGCTTTTCAAGAATTGCAATGACGAGCAGACCGAGGAATGCGAGGATAGCCGGCATAAATGCCTTTGCACCTTCAACATCCGCAAAGAATGCGCCTGCCTTCAGTGCGCCGTGGATATCAACGAACTGAACGAGCGTGTACTGGTTAGTCTGGATGATGCCGACATTCTGGAAGCCGAGGAAAGCGATGAACAGACCGATACCGGCCGGGATTGCTTTCTTGAGGCAGTCCGGAAGAGCCTTTGCGACCTTGACGCGGAGACCCGTGACAGAGAACAGCAGGAAGACAATACCGGAAACCAGAATGATAACGAGGCCTGCATGGTAGCCCTTGATGACGTCGCCGCCGGAGATGATTTCCGGCAGAATGAAGGATACGAAGAAGAAGGAGTTCAGCCCCATGCCGCAAGCCTGTGCAAACGGCATCTTCGCATACAGAGCCATCAGCAGCGTACCGATGATTGCTGCCAGAATGGATGCGACATACACAGCGTTCCAAATCTGCTGGAAGGCCGGGTCGGCATCCGGAGCCAGATGGTTGAAGCTAACAATCTGGTTCGGGTTCGTGACTACGATGTAAGCCATCGCGAAGAACGTCGTGAGACCGGCAATGATCTCTGTGCGGACGTTCGAGCCACGCTCGGAAATTTTGAAGAATTTGTCCAAGGATGTTCACTCTCCTATAAATTAAAGAATTTCCTGTTCTTCGTTTTTTTGACCAGTTATGGTTTGCACACATCGGAAAAACAGGAATTGTTACCTATAGTATAGCCTCTAATTTTGCGAAAATCAAGAGAAAACCGAATAAAAAGTCACATTTTGTTCATAAGCTGTTTATGATTTGGAAAAAAAGAGTTTTTTGTGCATTTCGGCTAAGGCTATCCTGTATTTTGCTGTTTTTCTCGAATTGCACTGCCGTTTTTGCGTTTTAAAATGCGCTTCTTTTTGATCACCTATAAAGTTTTCATGAATATGCCCCTATCGCTTGCTTTTTTATGCTGTTCCATGCTATACTGATTTATATGCCGCGCGCGGGGAATCCGCGCGAAAGAAAGGAAAGTGTTCCCGAACCATGAACCTACTCACAAAGCTGTTCGGCAGCTACAGCAAGAAAGAATTAAAGCGCATTGAACCGCTTAAGCAAGCGGTGCTCGCGCTCGATGACAAATACACAAAAATGACAGATGAGGAGCTGAAGGGTCAGACCGCCGTGTTGAAAGAGCGCCTCTCCCTTGGCTCTTCCCTTGACGACATCCTGCCCGAAGCGTTTGCAACGTGCCGCGAAGCCATGTGGCGCGTGCTCTCCATCAAGCCGTTCCCGGTACAGATTATCGGCGGCATCATTTTGCATCAGGGTCGCATCGCCGAGATGAAGACCGGCGAAGGCAAGACGTTCACCGCTGCCCTCCCGGCGTACCTCAACGCTTTAAGCGGCAAGGGCGTGCACATCGTCACCGTCAACGATTACCTTGCAAAATATCAGGGCGAAATGATGGCGCGTGTGTTCAACTACCTCGGTCTCACCGTAGGCCTTGCCATTCCCGGCATGGAGCCGGACGAAAAGAAAAAAGCCTACGCCTGCGACATCACATACGCAACGAACAATGAGATCGGCTTTGACTACCTGCGTGACAACATGGTCACCTACAAGGAGCGCAAGGTGCAGCGCGGCCACAACTTCGCCATCGTGGACGAGGTGGACTCCATCCTCATCGATGAGGCGCGTACCCCGCTCATCATTTCCGGTCAGGGCGAGCAGTCCACGGAGCTTTACAACGTCGCCGACCGCTTTGCCAAAACGCTGCGCCCCATCCGCGTGGCGGAGACGAACGAAAAGGAAGACAATGACGAGATCTACGAGGATTACGATTATATCATCAACGAAAAGCAGAAGACCGCAACGCTCACCAAGCGCGGCGTAAAAAAAGCCGAGCAGTTCTTCAGCTTGGAAAACCTCACGGACCCGGACAACATCACCATTCAGCACCACATCAATCAGGCGATCAAGGCGAACGGCATCATGCAGCGCGATATTGATTACGTCGTGCGCGACGGCGAAGTCATCATCGTTGATGAATTCACCGGCCGTCTGATGTACGGCAGACGCTACAACGAAGGTCTGCATCAGGCCATTGAAGCGAAGGAAGGCGTGAAAATCGCGCGCGAAAGCAAAACGCTTGCAACCATCACGTTCCAGAATTTCTTCCGCCTTTACAACAAGCTCTCCGGCATGACCGGCACGGCCATGACCGAGGAATCCGAGTTCAGCGAAATTTACAAACTGGACGTTGTAGAGATTCCGACAAACAAGCCGATGATTCGTGAAGACTGCCCGGACGTTGTTTACAAAACCGAAAAGGGCAAGTTCAATGCCGTTATCAACGACATCATCGAGCACCACGAAAAAGGCCAGCCGGTGCTGGTCGGTACCATCACGATTGAAAAATCCGAGCAGCTCAGCGCTATGCTGAAGCGCCGCGGCATCAAGCACGAAGTGCTGAACGCAAAGTACCATGAAAAAGAAGCCGAAATCGTCGCACAGGCAGGCCGTAAGGGCGCCGTGACCATCGCAACGAACATGGCCGGCCGTGGTACGGATATTCTGCTCGGCGGTAACGCAGAGTTCATGGCGCGTGCCGAAATGCGCCGCATGCAGTTCTCTGAGGAGCTCATCGGCGAGGCTTCCGCCTACGGCTACACGGACGATGAAGAGATCTTGAATGCCCGCAAGACATTTGCGGAGCTCAACAAAAAATACAAAGCGGAGATTGCGCCGGAAGCAGAGGAAGTTCGCAAGCTCGGCGGCCTGTACATCATCGGCACGGAGCGCCACGAATCTCGCCGTATCGATAACCAGCTGCGCGGTCGTGCGGGCCGTCAGGGCGATCCCGGTAAGAGCCGCTTCTACATCTCTCTTGAAGACGACCTCATGCGTCTGTTCGGCGGCGACCGCATCCAGACCATTATGGATCGCCTGAATGTGGACGAGGACATGCCGATCGAAGCATCTATCCTCTCCAACACCATCGAAAACGCACAGAAGAAGGTCGAGGGCAGAAACTTTGCCATTCGTAAGAACGTTCTGCAGTATGACGACGTGATGAACCGCCAGCGCGAGATCATCTATGAGCAGCGTGACCGTGTGCTGAACGGCGACAACGTGAAGCCGCAGATTATGTCCATGATCGATCAGGCCATCGAAGCGAACGTCAAGCGCTTCTTGCCGGAGAACACCCTGCACGACGACTGGGATCTCCGCGGTCTGCGCGACCACTACCTCGGCTGGATGGTCAATCCGGATGAGCTGCACTATGAGGGTCAGGCGTTTGAGGATCTCGAGCAGCAAACGGTCATCGATTTTCTCAAGGAGCGTGCGCACAAGCTTTACGACCTGCGTGAGAAGGCGTTCACCCCGCCGATCATGCGTGAAGTGGAGCGCGTGGTGTTGCTGAAGAACGTCGATACGCAGTGGATGGATCACATTGATGCGATGGATGAGCTCCAGAAGGGCATCCGCCTGCGCGCCTACGGCCAGCAAGACCCGGTCATTGCATACCGCGAAGAGGGCTTTGACATGTTTGACGCGATGATCGACACGATCCGCGAAAACACCGCCCGCATGATTCTGACTGTGCGCCTGAAGACGCCGGAAGCACCGAAGCGTGAAGCCGTCGCCAAGGAGACCGGCACAACATCCTCCGATACGCCGGCCGTCAAGCAGCCGGTGCGCAAAAACGGCAAAAAGCCCGGCAGAAACGACCCGTGCCCGTGCGGCAGCGGCAAGAAATACAAGAAATGCTGCGGCAGAAATGAATCCTAATTCATAATCAAATCTATGAAAGACTTAGCTTCTTTACATTTAGATAATCACGACAGCCGTTTGAAGTACTACCATCTGTTCATGACCATGCCGGCGGAAACGGAAATTCCGCATTATGATCTGCCCGCGGGGTATTCGTTCACAACCTACACCCCCGGCGACCGCGATACGTGGATTGAGATTGAAAAATCGGCGAAAGAGTTTTCGACTTTTGAAGAAGGCGTGGACGCGTGGCAGCGCTACTACGGCAAGCACGAAGACGTTCTGCCCGACAGAATGTTCTTCATCGTCGACCCGAACGGCAAGAAGGTTGCGACCGCAACGGCGTTTTTCGATGAAAAACTGCCCGGTGGCTGGCTGCATTGGGTTTCCGTAAGCCGCGACGCGCAAGGCAAGGGACTTTCCCGCCCGCTCATCGCGCACACGCTGCACCGTTTGCAGGCGCTCGGCTACAAAGAGCTGTTCGTGCCCACCCAGATCACCACGTGGGTCGCCGCAAAGCTGTACCTTGATTTCGGCTTCCGTCCCGTGCCGGAGAATTTGGAAGAAAATCATTTCGGATGGCGCATGCTGAAAACGCTGACCGACCACCCGGCATTAAAAGAGCTGGAACCCGTCGAGGTTGACGAATTACTGAATAAATAAGAAAGCGACCGCTTTTCGAGTATTCGGAGAGCGGCCGTTTTGTATTCTTAAAATTGAGTACACATTGTAAATTCTTATTAGTTTTGTTAATTATTTAAGTTCGCATCATTTTCTTGAAAATATCAACAATTACTATTGACATATAAATTCGAAACTGTTAATATCTTATTGAAAAATAAAAAAAGGCGTGATTCCAATGTATGAATAAACACTTTTGAAAACGATAACGATGTTAAAACAAGGTATATATGGAGGTACCAATTATGAAAACACAAATTAGTCACTCTAAATTCAAGAAACTTATCTGCTGCTTTCTATCAATCGTAGTAATCTCCACCCTTTTATACTTACCAGTTAATGCAAATGAAGTTAATTATGATAATACTGAATTCTCATATTATCGGACCTATACATCATTATATTTAGAAAAAGTTGCTCATTATAACGCTAAGTTCGTAAGAGAGGATGTTCTCTACGATTGCCACACAAAGCTTCCAACTGCTATCATTTATACGCTTGAAAGTGGTTATGCAATCTTCATGATTGAAGGTGCTTACGTTTGTGAGTATTCAGAAACTGATCCTAATCCTTATCAAAATGTTCAAAAGGATAGCTTATTATATTATGCAGGTCCATTTGAGTATTTAGTCTATTCTAATAATCATTTTATCAATATTCTCACCAACGAAACATTTGTACCTACAGAATCTAAAAATTCTTTTATTCTTAATGAACAGTCTTCTTTAATCGCAGAAACCAATATACAAGATAAAATTGACGCACTCAATAATAATTCTGTAGGAACCACTCGCGCAGTTACTCAAAGTAAAAAACTTCCTCGGGCATTATCTACGTCATGGATTAATGGCTATTGTGGACCAACTTCCGCATATAACATGCTTAAATATCGAAATCTTGTGGAAAGTGGTTATACCGGCACTCAACTTATTAATCGAATTTCAACTTATACAGGCACTGGTGTTTCTCTTTCTTCTTTAAAAAATGGAATTAACAATTATCTAAGTGATAAAATTAATACCAGTGTACGAGTTTCTTCTTGTAATTATTCTTTTTCAAAAGTTGTTTCAGAAATCAACGCAGGAAGACCATTAACGTTAGGTACAAACGGAGGAGGTTTAGCAACAGGCGGTCACGTGCAAACAATACATGGCTATCATAGAGAATCTGTCGGAACAGGAACCATAGAGTATTTTACTTTATATGTTAATAACTCTTGGGGTTCAAACAATGTTGCTATCGCTTATGAGGACTCTGCACCTAGCTATTTAAAAGATCATGTGTATTTTTTACAATGAGCTCATAACGGATTATAAATATGGCAATGCGTATAAGAACATTATTTAATCAAACTGTTTTTTTCCTCAGTATTTTGCTCTTGATTTCCGGCTGCGCGGCGCACAAGGTCGATGTGCCCGCACTCGAATTCGGCGGTACAGAGGGCGACGTTTCCGTGCTGCGGCTCTATTTTGACGGCGACTCCCCTGTTTTTCTTGAAAACGGGTTCACCGACCTCAGCGCTCTGTACGTCACCGGGCAGTACAGGCACGTATTTGACCTTGAGGTGCTCGAAACGACGGATACGGAGACCATTTACGAGTTGCCGCGAGGCTACGACCTGCTCGACAATGTGACGGGCATTTTGATTTACAGCGATTACGCTTATGCCGCCGTGCGTGAGGACAGCAATTTGCGCCTGCATCCGCTTTCCCCCGGTGCGCCGGAGAAAACTTGGGAGGATTTTTACACTGCCGCGCAGAGCTATGCCAAAACGCACTCCGAGCTTTCGGGTGTGGAAAACTACGGGTTCGATTAAATTTAATTTTAGCATGACAAAAGCCCTACCGGGAATTTTCTCGGCAGGGCTTTGCTGTTGCTGTTTACTTTTCCAGTGCCTCGCAGCGCTCGTAAATTTCAAACGCGGCTCTGGCGTTGTGGTACGGGCACTTCCATGGGCCGCACAGCAGGTGTGAATTTTCCTCGTCCGGGGAATTTTTGCCGCTTGCAAACCACTCGCCCGCCGGGCCGTTGATGATTTCGGCTTTGATGTATGCCCAGCTTTTCAGCGCGGAATCGAGATACTTCTCGTCGCCCGTAATCTGCCATGCGTTCACGCTGCCGACAACGGCTTCCGCCTGCACCCACCAGACCTTATTCGGCACAGCGATGCCGCCTTCTTCGTGACCCTCGTCAAACAGACCGCCGTCCGTATCCATGCCGTGGCTCAGCGTGAAGTTCACCATGTTAATGGCGACCTCCTTCGCTTCCTCAAGGAGCTTTTCCGCACGGGCTTTATCTGCGCCGTACTTTTCGAGCACTTCGGCAGCTTCCGTCAACAGCCAGGAGCCCTCAATGTCATGGCCGAACGAAACCTCGCCCGGCAGCGGCTCCATTTTATCGTTGAAAAACATGACAAAATGGTGGTGCTCGGTGTCGTAAATTCTGCGTGCGGTGATCTCGATGAGGTTCACAAGGCTCTCCTCCACGCAGGCATCGTGGCGAATACGGAAGTAGCACGTCATCGGCTCCAAAATGTGGATATGCGTGTTCATGGAAAGGTTGCCCGCCTCCGTAATGGCGCCGTTGCTGCTGCCCGTACCGCGTGCGTTTTCAAGGTAATAGTTGCCCTCTTTGCACTCGTTTTCGATGTAATCATACGTCATATCGGCATATCTGCGTGCTTCCTCGCTGCCCGTTGCGCGGACGTACTCGGAGAACGCATACAGCAAAAAGCCCTGGCCGTAGGTCATTTTCGTGTCGTCTTCCACAGAGCCGTCTGCGTGCAGCATCCAGAAACCGCCGCCGTTTTTGTGGTCCCAGAAGCGCTCAACGATGTAGTTAAACGCGCGGTCGGCGAGCTCCTTATACTTCTCGTCGCCGAAAATGCGGTACGCGCCCGCAAATGTCCACAGCAAACGTGCATTCAGCACGAGGCCCTTGGACGCGTCCTTGTGAATAACCTTATCAACCGTCACGGCGCCGTAAAAGCCGCCGTTTTCGTGATCGATGGTATATTGCTCCCAGAACGGGAAAATAGAACCGTGCAGCAAATCCTCTTTCATTTCATCGCGCAGCTTTAAAAGCTTTTCCATCACTTTCACCCTTCCAAATCACTATAAATTTAAAGCAGCAACCCGGCTGAACGGAGCCAAAAGCCGCTGCTTTACAATCAATATTTGTCCAAAATACAGTCCAGAACACTGACTTCTTTGCCGTTTTTCAGGTAGACGCGTGTGACACGCTTTGAGATGTCGCACACCACTTCATAGTGGATTGTCTCCATGATGCCGGCAATTTCCGCCGCGGTGATCTCATCCTCGCCGTCGCGGCCGATGAGCGTTACGGTGTCCCCTACCTTCGCCTGCGGCACGGCGGAAACATCCACCATGCACTGGTCCATGCAGACTTTACCTAAAATCGGGCAGCGCGTGCCGTGAATGAGCACACTGCCGCGGTTCGAAAGCCTGCGGGAGTAGCCGTCCGCGTAGCCGACCGGAATGGTCGCGACGCGCATGCGTTCCTTTGCGGTGAATGTGCGGTCGTAACTGATGTCCGATCCGGGCTCAATCTCCTTCACGTGCGAAATGACGGAGTGCAGGCTGAGCACCGGGCGGAAATCCGCGTGATGCTCCACGCTGAGCGACGGTTCCATGCCGTATAAAATCACGCCCGCACGCACCATATCGAGGTGCATCTCGGGGTAATCGAGGATTGCACCGCTGTTCGCGCAGTGGTGAATTTTAAACATGATGCCCTGCTTTTCAAGCTCCGCGATGAGCGCCATAAAGCACGAGAACTGCTTCAAGGTAAATGCCTTGCCATTCTCGCCACCATCTGCCACGGCAAAATGCGTGAAGATGCCCTCCGGGATAAGCCCCGGGCGGCGGCACGCTTCTGCCACAACGCTTACGGCCTCCTTGTCGCGCTCAATGTCCTGAAAATAGAACCCGAGGCGGCTCATGCCGGTATCGACCTTGACGTGAATCTTCACCTTAACGCCGCTTTTTACGGCGTTTTCGGAGAGCGCCGCGCAGTATTCTGCAGAATACGCGCACTGCGCAATGTCGTTTTCGGCAAGCACGTCTGCGGCTTCCGCCGGGGTATAGCCCAGCACGAGCAGCGGCAGCTTGATACCCGCACGACGCACCTGCAAGGCTTCCTCAATGTTGGAAAGCGCCAGCCAGTCTGCGCCGAGGGCTTCGTATTCCTCTGCCATGCGCACCGCGCCGTGCCCGTAGGCATCTGCCTTAATCACACAGCAGACCATCGACCGGTTGCCGACATAGCGGCGAATTTCCTTAAAATTGTGCGCCGCCGCGTCGAGGTCGATCTGCGCCCATGTTCTTTTCTGTAAAATGTCCATAACCAAATTGTCCTTATACGCGGCTGCGCGGGCAGCATTTTGCCCGCGCATACCGGAATTTTATAAGGCGTTTCTGCCTTTTATTACTTGAAGTAACGCACGCCGCTCTCAAAGATCTGCTGATCCTTTTCGCCCGGCACGTTAAAGTAGAGGTTTTCGCCCTTGCGTTCGCTGTGGCCCATCTTGCCGAAGACGCGGCCGTCCGGGCTTGTGATGCCCTCAATGCCGCACACGGAGCCGTTCGGGTTCCATGTGATGTCGCCGCTCACCTTGCCGCACGGCGTGGTGTACTGCGTGGCGATCTGGCCGTTTTCGATGAGTTTTTTCAGCGCTGCATCATCCGCTACAAAGCGACCCTCACCGTGGGAGACCGGGATGGCGAAGACATCACCTGCGTTGACGCCGGAGAGCCACGGAGACTTCGTGTTTGTCACGCGAGTGTAGACCATGCGGGAAACGTGGCGGCCGAGCGTGTTAAACGTCAAGGTCGGGTCGTCGTCCTTGAGGTCCACGATCTTGCCGTAGGTGACAAGACCGAGCTTGATGAGCGCCTGGAAGCCGTTGCAGATGCCGAGCACAAGACCGTCGCGCGTGTCGAGCAAGTCCGTGACCGCCTGTGCAATCTTCGGGTTGCGGAACGTTGTCGCGATGAACTTGCCGGAACCTTCCGGCTCGTCGCCGCCGGAGAAGCCGCCCGGGATCATGATGATCTGGGAGGAGCGGATTGCCTTTTCCATGCGGTCGATGGTGTATTCGATGTCCTTTGCGCAGAGGTTCTGCACAACAAGGATCTCGGTCTCTGCGCCCGCCTTTTCAAACGCACGCTTCGTGTCGATCTCGCAGTTGGTGCCCGGGAATACCGGGATGAATACCTTCGGCTTTGCGACGCGGATGACCGGGGAGCCGGTGTACTTGTGGTTATCGAGCGGCACATCATATTCTACGGCGACGGTCTCCGCTTTATTCGCGAAGATTTTTTCGAGCTTGCCGTTCCAGGTCTCAATGAGGTCGTCCAAGTCGAGCGCTTTGCCGTTCAGCTCAATCTTTGCCGTATCGGTAACGGTGCCGAGCACAACAGCGTCGAATGTATTCTTGACGCTCTCAAGCGCATCTGCCGGAACTTCCACGACGAGTGCGCCGGCCTTCGGGGCAAAAAGCAGCTCTGCGTTTTCGGCAATCTTCTCGAACTTGAAGCCGAGCTTGTTGCCGAACGCCATCTTTGCAACGGCAGCAGCCGCGCCGCCTTCCTTGACGACGTGTGCGGAAAGAACAGAGCCGTCCGCGATTTTTGCGAGCACGTTCTTGTAGTATGCCTTCAAAGCTTCCCAGTTCGGGAGCTCGGTTTCCTTGTCCTCCGGAATCGGCAGCAGCACGGCGTAGCTGCCGGCGTTCTTGAACGCGCCGGAGATCGTCTTGCTGGCCTTCGTCATCGTCACCGCAAAGCTGACAAGCGTCGGCGGGACATCGAGGTCTTCAAAGGAGCCGGACATACTGTCCTTGCCGCCGATGGACGGCAGACCGAGGTTCAGCTGCGCGGTAAGCGCACCGAGCAGGGCTGCGGCAGGCTTGCCCCAGCGCTCCGGCTTATCGTGCAGGCGCTCGAAGTACTCCTGGAACGTCAAGCGGGACTTCATCGGATCTGCGCCGACAGCTGCGAGCTTCGAGAGACTCTCCACAACGGCGTACGCTGCGCCATGGAACGGCGAGAAGCGTGCAATACCCGGAATATAGCCGTAAGCCATAGCGGTGGCGTCATCGGTCTCACCCGTGAGCAGCGGAATCTTCGCAACCATGGCGTCTTCCGGCGTCAGCTGATACTTACCGGCAAACGGCATCAAAACGGTGCCGGCACCGATGGAAGCATCGAAACGCTCGGAAAGGCCCTTCTGGCCGCAGACCTCGAGGCGGGAGAGGTTCTCTGCGAACGCCTCGTCCAGCGATTTGTTTTCAAGGCAAGCCGGTACGGCGTTGCGGTAGTTTTTCGTTTCATCCGGTGCGGTGATGAACGCGTCTGCGTTCTGCGTCACACCGTTCGTATCGAGGAATGCACGGCTCAGATCGACTACGCGGTCGCCGCGCCACTCCATCTTGAGTCTCGGCTCTTCGGTGACGATGGCCACGACCTGCGCGTCGAGGTTTTCCTCCTGCGCCTTGGCGCGGAATTTCTCCACATCCTTCGGGTCGAGCACGACCGCCATACGCTCCTGCGATTCGGAAATCGCAAGCTCAGTGCCGTCGAGGCCCTCGTACTTCTTCGGGACTTTGTTCAAATCAATCTCAAGGCCCGGTGCAAGCTCGCCGATGGCGACGCACACGCCGCCCGCGCCGAAGTCGTTGCAGCGCTTGATGAGCGTGGAAACCTCCGGGTCACGGAACAGACGCTGAATTTTGCGTTCGGTCGGCGGGTTGCCCTTCTGCACCTCTGCGCCGCAAACCTCGATGGACTCGAGCGTATGCGCCTTGGAGGAACCCGTTGCGCCGCCGCAGCCGTCACGGCCCGTTGCGCCGCCGAGCAGCACAATGATATCGCCGGGCTTCGGCTCGAAGCGCTTGACGTTCGCCTTCGGAGATGCGCCGATGACCGCGCCGATCTCCATGCGCTTTGCAACATAACCGGGGTCATAAAGCTCCGTGACCTGACCGGTCGCAAGGCCGATCTGGTTGCCGTAGGAGGAATAGCCCGCCGCAGCGCCGGTGGTAATCTTTCTTGTGGGCAGCTTACCCTTCATCGTATCCTTAAACGGAACAGTCGGGTCGCCGCTGCCGGTAACGCGCATCGCCTGATAAACATATGCTCTGCCGGAGAGCGGGTCGCGGATCGCGCCGCCAAGGCATGTTGCCGCGCCGCCGAACGGCTCAATCTCCGTCGGGTGGTTGTGGGTCTCATTCTTGAACTGCACGAGCCACTGCTCGGTCTTGCCGTCGATCGTGACCGGCACTTCAATGGAACAGGCGTTGATCTCGTCGCTTTCATCCAGATCGTCTACCATGCCGTGCTTTTTGAGGTATTTCGCGCCGATGACCGCCATGTCCATGAGAGAAACGGGCTTGTCCTTGCCCTTATACAGCTCTTCGCGGGCTGCAAAATACTCGCCGAGTGCCTTTTCGATGGCGCCGCTCAGCTTGCCCTTTTCGATCTCGATGTTGTTGAGACGCGTAAGGAATGTGGTGTGGCGGCAGTGGTCGCTCCAGTAGGTATCAATCACGCGCAGCTCCGTCACGCTCGGGTCACGGTGCTCTTCGTCGCGGAAATAATCGCGGCAGAACGCGAGGTCTTCAAACGTCATGGCAAAGCCCATGGTGCCGTAATATTTTCTAAGCTCCTCGTCGCTCCAGGAGATCATGCCCGTGACGCGCTTAACGTCTGCCGGCACATCGATCTTCATGTCAAGCGTCTCCGGCTTTTCCATCGATGCCAAACGGGATTCGACCGGGTTCACGATGTAGTTCTTAATCTTGTCCATTTCCTCTTCGGAAAGGTCGCCCTTAACGGCGATCACTTTTGCATAAGCGACCTGCGGGCGCTCGCCCTGCGTCAAGAGCTGTACGCACTGGGAAGCGGAATCCGCACGCTGGTCGTACTGACCGGGCAAAAACTCCGTTGCGAAGACGTGATATTCGCTGCTGACCTTGTAGTTTTCGTCGTACACGTTGTCCACATTCGGCTCGGAAAGGATCGTGCGGGCTGCCGCCTCGAACTCCTCGCCGGAAAGACCGGAAACATCATAGCGGTTCAAAATACGCAGGTCCTCAATTGCCTTGAGGCCGAGATTCTGACGAAGATCCGCCATCATGTGGCGTGCTTCAACATCGAATCCCTTTCTTTTCTCCACAAATACGCGTGTGACCATGTTTGTGACCATTCCTTTCTTCTGGGGAAAAATCAGGATTTGTACTGCCGCAAAAAACGGCACTTGTGACAAAGTAATCTCTTACTATTTTATCACAGGTGCCGTTTATAAGCAAATATAGATTATAGCAAATCACGCCCTGTTTTCGAGTGCAATTTTGTGCTATTTTTTGGTAGTGTCGTTCAGGTCTTCCACACTAAGCGCCACTTTGTGCTGAATGGGCTTCCATTCAATGTTCGTAAACACCGCGTAAACCATTGCAATCGCATAGGTGAAAATAAACAGCGGGAACAACAGCCAACCGAAGAACATCGCTTTTTTCGATGCACGGATGCGCTTTCTTTGCGTGATGCACGTGATGCCGCCGACGAACCACAGCGTCAGTATAGAACCGAAAATGCCGCTGCACACGGAAAGCACACAAACGCCCATATCCGGCGTGCGCGTCACAATGCCCGCCGCGACCATAATCGCGTTAAACACGATTGAAGCGCAGGTCAAGACAAGGCACGGAATGTTGTTCATAATCATATCGAAGCAGGCAAAACTGCCATCCACAACGGTTTTTTTCAGCATTTTGAAGCCGTATCGGCTGAAAACCTGCAAATAGCCCTTAATCCAGCGGGCACGTTGCGTAAAGGACTGCCCAAGCCGCGTGGGCTGCTCGTCATAAATAATGGCGTTTTCGCAGTAACCGACCGTGTCGTCCTTTAAAATGCGGTCCACGGTGAACTCAAAGTCCTCCGTCAGCAGGAAATGCTTCCAACCACCGTTTTCGCGTGCAATCTCGCTGCTGAACAAAAAGCCGGTGCCGGAAACGCAGCTGCTGGTACCGAACATCATACGGGCGCGATTGAGCTGCGTCGCTTCGCGCAGGAAGAAAATGGAGTAGCCCGCGCTGATCCAGTTGTCGCCAAAGTTTTTCGAGTTGCGGTAGGACGTGACAACCTTGTAGCCGTTGTCAAAAACGTTATTCATCTCGGAGATAAAATTCTCATCCAGAATATTGTCCGCGTCAAAGACGAAAAAACCGTCGTAGGCATATTCGCCGAAATTCTTAAAAATGTTTTCTAATAAGAAACGCAGCGCATAGCCCTTGCCCACGGCATACGTATTGTGGCGCTCGTAAACGACCGCACCGGCTTCGCGCGCCGCCTGCGCGGTGTTGTCCGTGCAGTTATCCGCCACAACAAAAATATCGATAAGCTCCTCGGGATACTTCTGTGCGCGCACACTGCGGATGAGCTGCGCAATGACGGCTTCCTCATTGCGCGCGGCAATCAGCACACCGTAGCGGTGCAGCTTCTTCGCTTTGAAGACTTTCTGCTTTTTTAAAAGCGCCGCCACAAGGTAGACCGCCTGGTACGCATAGCAAGCCATAAATAAAATAGAAATGATAAAGTTCACATATGACAGTGTTTTCATGGTTTCTCCTTTTCCGGCCTTGGTGCAGGACCAATGTCATCGTCTGTTTTCAGATTTCCAATTCTGTCTAAATCTCCGTATTCAAAGCGCAATGCGCAACCGCCATCCGCTTTCATTCACATTCTATTCACAGTTTTCAGTATTTTCATTATACGGCATAGAAAAGGAATAAACAATAGAAATGTGCGATTCTTATGAGTTTTGTAAGAAACCTTAAATTTCTGCGAACAGTGCACCAAATTTTACGCACTTTTTCGTGATATTCACGAAAGGAAAATTAATTTTCACTTTTTCGCAAAAAAGACTTGCATTTTTCGGGGACTTGCTATATAATAATCGAGCAACAGAAAATTGGGCGCTTAGCTCAGCTGGCTAGAGCACCTGCTTGACGTGCAGGGGGTCAGCGGTTCAAGTCCGTTAGCGCCCACCATATTTTGTTCTAATGTATACGCACAACTGTTACTTACGTTTCGGTTGTGCGTATCGATTAAAACAAAGTATTTCGTTATAACAACAAGTGCCAACTGGCACAAATCGCTAAAGTTCAGTTCGAGCTTCATAAGCGTCATCCCTCTCTCCGTGTTGGATTGAGGGATTTTTTCATATTCAAGAAATGTTCCCTCACACGGTACACCGAAGTGTATCTGAGGGCTGAACCGTCCACCGTTATGGTAGCACCCGAACCGCTATCACGTTTCTTTTAAATTCTACCAGAAATTCTTTTATCTGGCAAGTTTTATATTCACACAGAAAAAACCGGCAACATTGCCGGTTTTCCGTATCAGTTCAATTCTTCAAAATGCAAGCAGCAATTTATAATTTTCTCGAATAACATCTCCCGTGTCTCCGTTTGGTAAGATATTCCAAACCGTTTGCACCGTATACAGCATCACATGCAGGCGAGACGTGTACGCTGCATAAGCATGCACTTCTGCACCGGACAAATGGTCTTCTGTTTGCTTCTCGTCATAGGTCAAAAGTTCAGTCATATTGTATGTTTTTATCTCACCGCGTTTTATCCACTT
>UMGH01038884.1_pt1 | contig 44689 bp, 33 predicted proteins | sample 1965231 | NCBI WGS metagenome assembly UMGH01 (sample SAMEA4836068, study PRJEB28245) | human gut metagenome | biome: gut microbiome; material: fecal sample | place: Denmark | collected 2008 | reverse complement strand
CCATAGGTGATTTCTGAACCAATGAGCATCCAGACGAACCTAAGAATATCCACATAACATACTGATATCCAATTGATTATACCGATTTGAAGCAGAATGTAAATATGCTCATCACCCTGTTTTTTTATGGGAGTGAGCATATTGAGAAATAGATTAAATCTATATAATAGTCTATACTTCAATAAGTTACAGGTGTTTCGCAGCTTTGGCGATATGCTCATTGGTTCGGAAATACCACCGCAAGCTGATATAATAAAATTCGTAATAACCGGCGGAGACCCGCGAGTTGCCGTCTGCGGTGCCGTGTGTCAGGCAAAGATCTTGGCAAGCCTGGGGATATCCCTCACGCCTCTGAACTGTGCCCTGAATGCTTTTACCTTGGCATTAAAGGACTCTGCGGATGCATTAGTGGAACGGTTGTCGAAGTAGTTCAGGATAGTCTGGTAGATATTCATAAGCTTCTGTAATATCTTCAGTCCATTTGCTGTTATGCATCAGCAGCAAGTGCTTGGACCTGGCAAGCAGCTGACGCCTTGTCTCCCCGTTCTCGTATGTCTTGGGGACATACTGTCTCTTCTGGCTTATCTCTAATTTTATCCTTTCGTTCTCCGCATCAATTGCTTTCCCCTTGACCATAGCCACCAGAGAGCCTTTTCGGCCCTTGAACGCCTTGTTCGTCACAATCGTATAGAGTTCATCATGGGACAGGCAGGTCTCGTCAATGCTTAGATGAGTACCAATGTCCTCCGGGAAAAGCACATACTCCTCCGCGGTGTCACGCATCTCCCATTCCTCGAAACCGCTGATGTGAATCCATTGAATACAACACGACGGGAAGAAAATTCTACAGGGATACTCTTCTTCTCGTCCAAATGTATATGAATCTCCTCTTCCTTTGGATAATGCTGTATCGATACGATGTCAAAGTTCTCAACGATATGACGCCCGGAAAGATTGTCTCTAATAATGTCTTTGTTACCATACCATAAAGGTAACAAGACTAATTTTATCAACCTACTTTTTACGTTGACCCGGGTTTTAACCCCCGGCTGTCTTGACTTTCTCTTACACGCAAAAGGGTGACTCATCATTTCGAGTCACCCTCTCAAAAGAAATCTACAATAATCAGTTTTTACCACCATGGAAGTATGGCATTTTCTACGTTTGAACGAGAACTAACGTAAGACATAGCAATTTCTTTCATCGCATTCAAGTCCTCCTGTGCTTTTTTAGCATCAGCATCAATACGTTTTTCCTCGAGATCCATCTTGCGATTTTCTTGTTCTATAGAATCGTTATATTTTTTCATCTTGAAATTCCACTCCCTGTCCTCAAGATCTTTAAAATGCTTGGCAATGCTGTCAGCCAAAGCATTAGCCTCAGAAGCACAAGCAGCTGATGGAGATATCTCGCCAAGATATATTGCAGCCTCTGCTGCACCTTCATCCGTGGTGTTTGTTTTCCATGCGGCTCTTGCTTTCGTTAGAAGTTCAGCGCCATCATTATCAAGTTTTTGTTGATAGACAACAGACGCTTTTGCCATTGCTTTGGTATAGGCATCTTTGCATACTTCAGGCACTTGCATCAGGAGAGCGATAGATTCTTCATAGCGACGCTGAGAGGCAAGGGTTTCCGCTTCAGAAAGAAGAAAATCAATTTGAGAATTGTAATATTCCACGATTTTATTCTTGCCTTGCTCTACGAAAGAACGGAGCGCTGGAGTATCCACAGGCAAATTCCTCAATCCTGCCAGATATGCTTTTTCAGCTGTAGAGCCGACACATTTGCGGCTACCATAACTGTATGAACCATATAGAGCACCGCTCACTGCATCACCTATATAGAGAGTCGTCTCCAGTTCCATCGCAACCATTGGCGGCGCTGATGGAACGACTTCTTGTGCTATCTCTATAACATTTGCGGTAATTACAAATCGAGGATTTATTGATGAACCACCAACCCCATTCTTAGCTGCAATCTGGTTCAATTTGTTAACCATCAGTTTATTGGCTCCCTGTGGAATGGATGAGTTGGACGCAATGACTGAATTCAGGCAGATACGCCCCACATCATCAGTCTTTCCAAGATTGTTTTGTGCCGTGGATTCAATTGCCATGGAGAAAAGCAGCGAGATAATCGCTGCAGTTATAACAGCTCTTTTCATAACAATTATTTACTTCCAATGATTATAATGAGCCTTCCCAGACCTACGGTAGTGGCTTTTGCCCTGATCTCTTTAGCTTTAAGCATTTTCTGCAATTCTCTTCCGAAGGCTCTGGCATCCATTGCCTTTCCAGTATCCAGTACCATAGGGATACGCACATTCGAGAACTTCATCATAGTAGAAGTTGCGACATCTGTCGAGAATTGTGACTTTACGGTATTTTATCCCATCCAATCTTCAATCAGGTATCCGAGTTCATCTCCATTCACCTCTGATTCAAGATTATATTCACTGTCGCTGAAAACCTTGATTTCTACCGTAATTTGACGACCATTCTCGAACCAATCCTCAAATTTACTCATCAGCTGTTCGTTAAAATTGTCGAGATTCGCGGATACAGCTTCACTCAAAAGAATTGGTAGTTCCGAAGAATATGAAGGGGATCCTGTTCCTTGACAATTAGCTATTTGCATGTTTGAATATGCGTCAATTCCTGAAAGATTAAATGTTACAGAACGAGAAAATCCCATGTTATTCAGCAACCAGTCAACTTCCATCCAGATGTCTGCTTTTGCAACTTTACGCAACTTGTCAATGTTGGATTCCAGAATATCAGCTCCTGTCTCATCTGAAACCATAGCCATGTCTTCGGCTTTTTCTTCAGCAAGTGATGTAAGCGCATTGGACATCAGTTTGAGATCAAATCCGCGTTCTGACATCAACTGTCCGATTTTAGCCACAATCAAATTCAATTCCGGTGTTTCGTCAAAGGCTCTGCGGTAATCCGGTATTTTCTCTCCATTGAAATCCTCAAGGAATCCGTTCTGAAAGCACCAACTTCTTGATGGAACCACCATCAGAGATGGCTTTTTCGCTACCTGGCCTGTCATAGGAAAGGCCAGGGACGCGAAAAAAATAAGTATTAAAAGTATTTTCTTCATAAAGTTTCTAATTGAATCCTGCACTTAAAGCCTTGATCTTGCCTTTGCTTTCAAGGTACTTCCTGAGTGCCGGCACGTCAACCGTAACAGTCAGACCTACTTTAAACTTGTAGACAGATTTTTTGTCAGTGCCATCTTTTTTCTTTTTTGCGAGTTTTACCACATCGGAGAAACCATTATTCGAGACTGTAACATATCTCATATAGTCTCCACCATAAGCAAAAAAGTTAGAAAAGAACTCGTCATCAGGTCTTGAACTATCATCTGGAATCAAAGCCTTGATGCCAGGAGTCCTTACTGTACCTGTTCCCTCTGGAACACCTTTGAATACTACAGCATGTATAGCGTTCTTTTTACTCTGTTCCTCTGCTACATTAGGGTCTTTTGAGTAGCTCCATACTTTGAGTATATAACCGCCTTTATTGTTTTTGGCTGTTGTTTCTACCTCATAATTCCAATATTGAGTGTCCTGTTCCGCCTTCTTTATTTTATTGTCGGCGTGGGATATATTAAAGGCGGAAACCAGGACAGAAAATATTAAAAGAAATCTTTTCATGTTTCGAGTAATTCAAATTAATTAGCTTGTCTTATGAGAGTTCCGGGGTGCGCTGTTTTCGGAAGTTTTCCTTTAAATGTAGAATATGTGTTGGATGATGCATCCTTATCGTCATTGTCAGCACCCATATTATTACCTACTGTATCAACTTTGAGGGAACCTATAGACTTATAAACTGTCAAACCTGTTTTTTCATCCGGTCCCATATTCATAAGAACATCATATTTATCCCCCTGTTTAAGGCATTCCTTAGTTCCGATAGATGCGGTAATTTCCGGCGAGACTCCTGTAAGAGGAGTAACTGTACGGAATACTTCATTTTCTTTTTCAAGTTTGGCCACCACCTTATCCATTGAACGTGAAACCGCATATTCTACAGCTTCTTCCAAGGTCCTTTTTCCTACAGCAACCTGGCAGTAAGCACTGCTCTCCCCTACAAATTCAAGATGAAACTTATCAAGACTATTGTATGCGTCGATTGAGCCGAAGCTATTCCTTATCGCCTCCATTACCTCTTCGTTCCAAACAAGTTTATAGAGATACGTTGTAGAGTTGATGCAATACCCCTTTCCAATAGACATGGTTGCGGTCATCGCAGATAATTCAGCTGTGCTCATAACTAGGTCAGCAGCATCACGAGGCAAGAATGCCGCTCCTATTGCTGCACCATTTAGAATTTCTGCAGCCATTTCATCTGCAGTCAAATAACGGAATGAGGAAACAGTTACGAATGTATTGTTAATCATATCCATACCGCCCATTGACATTATAGCATCCATTGGTTTTCTCTCAGAGAAATTCTCCATCGCTGCCGCTTTTTGTTCTGGTGTGGCGTTGAAGAATGCCCTGTCTGCAACAACATCAGTAGTAAGACGTCCCGAGTCAGCCTCAAACCACTGGTCCATGAGTTTTTTTGCAATTCGGTTATCCCTCAAATAGAGATATGCTCTTGTTGCACGATCTGCTTTAGTTGTATCAATGGTCGGATTTTGATATTTCTTTTCTGTCGGTCCCATTTCAAATCCAGCAAGACTGCCTACGAGACCTGTGATGCCGGCAGCAATACCTGCGCCCTTCGCTCCTTTGCTTCCTTTAGATTTTTTCTTTCCGGAAAATTTCGCAAATTCAGTACGAGCCTCATCAGTAATAGTAATCTGCATCGGATCGAAGATTTTATAATCATATCCTAGATCGAATGAGTCGAATTTGTCTGGAACTTGTGCAGCACGGAATCCTTCCTTAACGAGTCCTTGAATTGTAGGATCGACTCTTGGATCTTCCATCATAATCATTGTCAGAGATGACCTGCGGAACTCATCCGGATTTGTGTTCTGTTTCTTGGGAGTTCCTGCAAAAGTCGGCACAGATAAGATAAAAGCCGACAGGAGCATCAACGAAATAATAATTTTTTTCATGAGTTTGTGTTATTGCCATCAAGCCCCATTGACGGATATGTAAAAATAAAAAAGTGTGGAGCTTTTCGCTTATTTTCGCCGGAGGTTGTGGTAGAACCTTGAAGAAAAATATGCGACACACCCCACACCGACAATAGATATCTTATGACCCAAAGTGCACTAAACGTGCAACTTGGTCGCAATAACCACAGTGATGTGACGAGTGTTTCTCTCCCTCTTCTTTGAAAACTACCACATTTCCGGCAAGGAAAGTGAAAACACTTATGTAATTGCTGGCAACAAATGCCAACCATGCAAATATAATACTTTATTTAGATGTGTACAAGGTGATTGTTCTACACACCCAGAATATGCTCATTATTTGCGGACAAGTATATCCTTTATTTCAATTTGAATATCCAAATTACGCACTCGGGTATCTGTCAACCATTGTCGAAAGGCTTTATATTCTATAGTTGAGCGATCAGATGCATTTTTGCACACTCCGAGAAATGATTCTGTAGAGAACAACACATATATGCTGTTGATTTCGCTTTCACCTCTGCATGTCATAGAGTACTCGTCTATATCAGAGGAACGGACTCCGTAATCGGCATTTTTCGCAGAGAAAAAGACATATTGCCTGTCCGCCTCTACACGTAACGCATCGACATTCTGGCTTTCGTAAGGTAATAGCCTACATACTTGTGAGCCGTCGTAGAGATAGACCATAAGAAAGCCGTCGGATGGCGATTTGAATGAAAGGAAAAGATCGTCTCCATTCCGGAACTCATTTGCTTCGTATTTTGGCTCTATTCCGTTTTTTAAAACAGAAGAATTGAAACATACTTTATTGTCAATAATCTCCCGCACCTTACCTTTTACAGATACCGTCACGACTAACATCTGCTGTTCGTAACGAATGTCATAGCGTGGTTCGCCTATAGTTTCGATCCATTCTCCTTTAATTTCGCTTGAACCTGTAGAGATAAAGTCAGTTGAGGACACTTCGCCCTTGTTGACCACAGACGTAGAGTTACTCACCTGCACTCTTGTTCCGAATGTTTCCGCAATGAGTTGTTGCTTTATTCGAGAAAGAGCAGTATGCTTAGCTTGGTCTAATGTAATGTCTGAAGGAGCGCAGTAGGTGTACTCCCCGCTAACAGTCCGGGTTTTCTGTGCGGACGCAATCAGCGAGAGTTGGAAGAACACCACCAATAAGATATATTTCAATCCTTTCCCCATCATATGCAATTTGGAATTCAAGATTAAAAGCCCATAATTTTGTCAAGCTGGTCGTGAAGTTTCTCACCCTTCTTCTGAAGCTCATCTCTAACCGCAGTCTTGGCTGCTTCAAGAGCCATCTTGGAATTATAGGCAATTTGCACACGCACCTCCTTGTTCCTGTTTGAAAGGACACGATAGCATTCCACAACTGGGATTACACGGCCAATGCTTTGCGAAATCAGGTTCTTACTTGCAGACACTGTTTCCGTAAGCGATGCTGCCTCCTCGCTGCTCAACTGCTTGTTAGCCACACTGCTTTCAACGAGAGCAGTAATCTCTGTCTGGACTTGACCTGCAAGATTCTGCTTTGCAAGTTCAAGAGCTTGCATTTTGGCAGCATCATAGTTTTCTCCGATGGACATTGCCTCAGCCATTATGTAACGAGGATATGCATTGTCGTCATACTCGTACTGCATTCCATAGGCTCTGTCAAGCTGTTTTTCGAGTGGAAGTGCGCCAGGAGCGACTTTCCAACCTTCCTTGGTGTAAGTTTTTGCAGCTGCACGAGCCGATTTTGTGGCACGGCTGTTCAGTTCCTTCTTTGACAACTTTGCAATTTCTTGCCGCTCTTTAAGGACTTGTTTTTGATCCTGAGCATTCATTGCGGATGTAGCTACCAGCAACATCATCGCCAACGCTAAAATCTTTTTCATGAGATTATATAAATTAAATATGGTTATAGTTTCATTGTTTTCCAATCAGACCTATGGACAGATGCAGCTACAGAAGGAGTCTGACTCTTTGCATTCTCCACAATTGATTGTCTTGACACCTCATCAGTTATATAGTCTGCCAGTTCTCCGAGCAGCACATTGCCCTTAGTATCTTGTAATTTCTTAAGGAGATAATAGGTGAATAATCCATGTGACTTTTCTTTGTAGGGATAAGCCGTTTCATCTCCCTGCGCTGCAGAAAACACAACCATTTCCCCAACAGGAGAATCTTGCTTTGATTTAATTGCCACGCCACGAGCCTGAGTAACTACATTTCCGTTTCTTTCTGCGCCCGAGAAACAAGCGTCTAGAAAGACAATTGTGGAGGCCGTAGGATTTTTTGAAAGAGTTGCGTAGAGTTCACCGAGTCTATAACCGGTGACAACATTATTTCCTCTTCCGTCAACAGGCAACAGGTACGCATTTCTTGTACTTTCATCTGGGATGCCATGCCCGGCATAGTAAAAAATGATGCTGGCATCTCCTTTATGTGCACCTGCAACCTCACTTAGCCATTGTGCTTGTTCCCACATATTTACAAGAGTGGCATCGGTTACAAGATGAATATTCTTATCAGGTATCCCGAGAGTTTGACGGCAATACTCAGCGAAAGCAGTACCATCATTTACCGCAAAAGGAACGTGAGATACCCTTTGGTAGTTCTCATTTGCAATAATGACCGCAAATGTCTTTGTCCTGACAGTATCATTGTGAGGAATGTTTTTATCAACATCTGACTGCCCCAAACGAATGTTTGTTGTCCGTATAGTTGTCCTGTTGTCAAAAGAATCGTTTGCCCCACTGAGATCTATAGCGTCAAAACTATATTCTACGTTAAGCGCCGAAAACTCGATGCCTGCATTATTGCGATAGTAGTATTTCCGTCCGTCAGGAAATCTGAATTCAGATTCTGCTAGAGCGAGAGTATCACTGCTTACACAGTATTTGTCAATTATACTGGCACTCGCAAAGTTTTCTTTAAAGAATGGCGCATCAGCGACAGGTACTGGCACAAGAATATTCCCGAATGCAGAATCTTTTATCATGTAGATTTCGCCGTCGGCATCATAAGCCGTAATCTCTTTTTTGCTCTTTATTGCTCCGCCTACAGTTTTGATATACGATTGTTTTATCTCAGAAATCAATGAATCAATTCTTGATTTTCTGGTAATCTCATTGACTCTCGCCATCCAATCATCGGTTTTTTCAAACTCTCCTTTTTTCTGCCATTCGTTCACATCTTTTTCGATGATCGGTCTTGCGTATGATGAAAATGAGCGAATCGCATCTTTCCTGCTCTCGAACCATTTTCCGTCAACATTGATACAACCGGGACATCCGTCTTTTATGACATCCGAAAGTCCGTCGGAAAACTCAGACGCCGCTTCATATATATATGGTATAACTGTTTTTCCTGATTTGTTTATAAATCCGTATTTGCCATTGATTTTTGTCGGTGCAAGTCCATCCACAAATACACCTGCCCACTCATAGCGGAAAGAAATTGCGCTTTTTCCGGTAGTGTAGACATACCCCCATTTCCCGTTTCTCTCAACGGGCAACATTTCAGTTTCTTGAGCGAAAATCCTTATTTGAAATGATGCCAGTAAAACAAGCATCAGAAATAATTTTTTCATTAATTCAGTCTATCTCCCGGCAACTCCTATACGGGAAAAATAACAAGAAAGTGTGGAGTTGTATGCTTATCTGAATCGAGGTTCTGGAACAACCTACACCTGAATAAACAACACCCCCACACCGACATTTCTTTAGGATAATGTAACGATGATCAGTGGTCTTGACGCTCCCCAGGTTTTGAATTTTCCAGATTCCGATTCAGGGATAAAGTCTAACACTTTCTATATGTCTGTCCAATGGACTATTTGAGTCCGTATATCACGGAAACGTACAAATTTAAACAATTTATACTAATTGCCAAGAATAAAAACACTCTTTTTTAATTTATGACAAGGTGAGCGCATGCTAGTCCCGCGTATTCTGAAGTTTACAGACCTTCTTCTTTGGCCTTGTCCCAGATGGCATCCATTTCGGACAGGGTCATTTCTTTTAGTGAACGGCCTTGGCGGAGGGTGTGTTCTTCGAGATAGGTGAAACGGCGGCGGAACTTGTCGCAGGCACGGTTCAGTGCGGTATCAGGATTCAGACCGTAAAGCCTTGCAGCATTGACAGTAGCGAAGAGAAAATCGCCTAACTCCTCTTCGGCGCGGTCCCTCGCGGAACCGGGAACCGGGGTCATCGTATAGCCGGCCGGAGCCTTGTCCAGTTCGCCTTCCTCGCGGGCCATAGCCTCGAGCTCAGCCTGGAACTCTCCCTGCTCCTCCTTGACCTTGTCCCATACCTGCGCAGGACATTCCCAGTCGAAACCGACTCCCCTCGCCTTGTCCTGCATCGAATAGGCCTTAAGGATAGGCGGCATCGAATCGGGAACACCGGAAAGGACACGTTTGTTTCCACCCTTCTCCTTCATCTTCATAAGTTCCCAGTTCTCCGAAACCTGCTCAGCATCAGAAGCTTTCTTGTCAGAAAAGACATGAGGATGGCGGAAAATCATCTTTTCGCAGAGCCGCCTGCAGACATCGACGATATCGAATTCGCCCTGCTCTTCAGCCACCTTGGCATAGAAAACAATATGAAGCAGAAGATCGCCGAGTTCCTTCTCCACATCCTTGCCGGACTTCTTCATCACGGCATCGCTCAGTTCATAGACCTCCTCCACAGTCATCGGACGCAGAGTATCCCAAGTCTGTGCAGCATTCCAGGGACAGCCTGCCCTGAGTTTGTCCATCACGTCCAGCACCTGGCCGAACGCAGCAAGTTTCTCTTCTTCAGTATGTTTCATATTGTTATCAGTAAGGACAACAAAAATACGAAATTTTCAGAAAAAAGGCTTAACTTTGTGATTATTGTAACGTATTAACACATATAGCAGCAATACTATGAAACACCCGATTTATGTTACGGCTGACGAAGCTGTAAAAGCAGTCAAGACAGGTGACCACATACACCTGAGCAGTGTAGCCAGCGTACCGCACGTACTTATCCAGGCATTGTGCAGAAGGGCGGACAACAGCGAAGTGAGAGACCTTCATTTCCATCATTTCCACACAGAAGGACCGGCTCCATATTCAGAACCGCGCTACGATGGAATCTTCTTCGACCAGGGATTTTTCCTCGGACCCAATGTAAGGGCCAATGTCAATGCTGGTTACGCGGACTATCTTCCGGTACATTTGGGAGAATCACAGAAACTCTATAGAAGCGGCGCACTCAGATGCGACGTGGCGATGGTGCAGGTCTCGCTGCCGGACGAAAACGGAATGTTCTCTTTAGGTACATCAGTGGACTGCTCTCTAGCAGCTGTTGAAAGCGCAGGCACAGTAATAGCTGTTGTCAATGAAAATGTTCCTTATGCATACGGCGACCTCGTGTCACCGGGACTGATAGACTACCTCGTAAAAGACAATACTCCTCTGGTCACCAAGGCATTCGCCGAACCTGACGAGACCGAGAAACTCATCGGAAAGAACTGCGCGGAACTCGTACCTGACGGAGCGTGCCTCCAGATGGGCATCGGAGCGCTGCCTAATGCACTGGCCGCAGCATTGACCGACCACAAGAACCTCGGTCTGCACACGGAAATGTTCGCCGACGGCATCCTGAACCTCATAAAGAAAGGCGTAATCAATGGCATGCACAAGAAAATCGACACTGGAAAAGTCGTGGCTTCGTTCCTGCTCGGATCGGAAGAAGTGTACAAATTCATTGACCATAATCCTTACGTCCTGATGAAGGACATCAAATACACCAATGACCCGTGGATCATTTCTCAGAACCCTGAAATGATGGCCATCAACTCCGCTACGGAGGTGGATCTGACCGGACAGATCAGCGCGGACTCCATAGGCACGAGGATATTCTCAGGCACAGGCGGACAGGTGGATTTCGTAAGAGGCGCGACAATGTCAGAAGGCGGAAAATCCGTTACTGCATTCGCTTCAAGAACCAAGAAGGGGCAGACCAAGATCGTCCCTGTTCTGAACCCTGGTGCAGGTGTGGTAACCCCGAGGGCTGATGCTCACTGGATAGTGACCGAATACGGTGCTGTGGACTTGTATGGAAAATCACTCCAGGAAAGGGCCAAACTGCTCATCAGCATTGCCCATCCTGACGACAGGAACGACCTCGACAGAGCAGCATTCGAGAGATTCGGACCGCATTACCACAACTTCTCGATTTAAGTCGCAACTATTTTTCAAGTACGATATTTGCAGCAGACCTTGCTTCGAGAATAAAAGAACTACTTGACGATGAAAAGAATGATGAATTTCGTCAATGCATTGATTGTCATCGCATTGACACTGGCAGGCTGCAGCGATGAAGGAACAGGAAGAAGACCGGAGCCCAAACCTCAGCAGCCACCGAAACAGGAGACCACATTTCAGGTCAATCCGGACTGGACTCTCTCCCACAAGCGGGAAGTCATCACCGACGAGAACGGATTCAGGGCCGATGTTTATGTCATCACGGTAAGAAGTCTGGACCAGGAGACATACTGGCTTGACGTGCTTACCGCAGAAAATTTCGAACGGTGGTACAAAAGCGATGTAGTGGAATATATAAAGGACGAGCCGAACTTCTATAACGGCGAGCTGTACAAGGGAACAAACTACATACAGTTCGACAGGATGCGTTCCGGAAAGTGGATTGCGGTAGCCTTCGGAATGACTTCCGACAACAAACCTACAGGAGACTATGCCATATTGGAGTTCACCCTGGAAGAAGATGTTCCTGAGGCGGATTTCACCAAATGGCTGGGCGACTGGAAAATAACGGGAGCCAGCAAGTCCGACCCTTCGAAAGAGATATCATACGACTTGAAGATCACCTCTTCGGATGCGAATTATCTGGTGAACATCACCGGATGGGAAAAGGGAAAAATCAATGCAAATGACACCGACATGTCCGACTATATCTTGGAGGCGCAGTACGACAGATTCACCAAGACGCTGCTGTTCAAGAGTTTATATCTCGAGACCGAGAAAATCGACGGCAAGGAGTATGACCTGTGCTTCTACGGCAATTTCCACTATGACGGGTCAATGAACTTCAACGACATCGAAGTAGGAGAGCATGTAGTCACTGACAACATCATCATAGCTGAGAGCACCAAACTGAGCGGTGATGGCACAAATGCCAAGGTGGAAGGTCTAAACTTCAACTTCGAGCACAACAACAGGACCTACAAGACGGTGCTTACGTCAATGCAGTATTACGACTATCCGCTCGACGAGAATGACCTGGGCATCTACTCCAAGCACGACGACGTCCCGGTATTCCCTCTGACTATGACAAGGACTTCCGCAACAGTCGCAGGCCAGGCTACAGGAATCAGCGCAGCGTCCAGGGCCAAAGTCCTCAAGATCAGGACCGGACGATTCAATGCAGCATCACACAGCTTCCGTCAATCATCCTCAGACAAAGTACGTCAGGCAAGGTAATCCGACCCTGACTTACAAATACTATAAAAGGCTGACTCTGAAAATGAGCCAGCCTTATTCATATTGTGAGCGGTATTGACCGCCGCGTGATTATTCGGAGAGACGTGCCTTGATGGCCTTGGTCTGCTCTTCAAAACCAGGTTTCTCGAGCAATGCGAACATATTCTTCTTGTAGGCCTCGACACCAGGCTGATTGAACGGATTGACTCCGAGAATGTAAGCGCTGACGCCACAGGCAAATTCAAAGAAATAGAAGAGAGCTCCGAGTGTCTTCTCATTGATACGCTCTACAGACACTTCCATCTGAGGAACGCCGCCGTCTATGTGGGCAAGCTTGGTTCCGAGCTGAGCCATGGCATTGCAATGCTCCACGTGCTGGCCGGCAAGGTAATTCAGCTGGTCGAGGTTCTGAGGATCGCTGCCGATGACTACACTGCGGTTGCTGTTTTCCACTGTGACAACAGTCTCGTACATAATCCTTGCGCCGTCCTGGACGAACTGGCCGAGTGAGTGAAGATCGGTAGTATAGACCACTGAAGCAGGATAGATACCTTTCTTGTCCTTACCCTCAGACTCACCGTAGAGCTGTTTCCACCACTCGCCGAGATACTGGAACTTAGGAGTGAAAGAAACGAGGACCTCTACACTCTTGCCATAGACAGAGTGAAGAAGATTACGCATTGCAGCATATTCTACAGCCGCATTCTTTTCTGATTTCTCAGCAAGAGCCATCTCCTCTTCCTTAGCGCCTTCGAGCAGGGCACGGATATCGAAACCTGCAAGAACGATCGGCAGAAGACCTACCGGAGTAAGCACGGAGAAACGGCCTCCGACATTGTCTGGAACGACAAATGTCCTGTAGCCTTCCTGTGTGGAGAGTGTCTTGAGCGCTCCCTTGTGGGCATCAGTAACAGCTACAATACGTGCAGCAGCCTCTTTCTGACCATAGGTCTCCTCAAGATGCTGTTTCACGATTCTGAAGGCGACGGCAGGCTCTGTAGTGGTACCTGATTTGGAAATCACTACGCATGCCACGTTTCTTACCTTCATCAAGTCGATAAGTTCGCTTACATACTCCTCAGAGAGGTTATTGCCGGCAAAAACGACCTCAGGAGCACCGGACCGCCTCAGCTCTCTCGCAAAACTGTGGGAAAGAGCCTCGATAGCGCATTTTGCGCCAAGGTAAGAGCCACCGATACCGATAACTACCACGAGATCAACATTTCTGTTTTTCCAGTCGTCACGTACGTCTTCGCAAGCTTTGACCAGAGACTCAGGAGTCTGTGACGGAAGATGCTTCCATCCGAGGAAATCGTTTCCGGCTCCGCTTTCACTTTCGAGAACGTCGTAAGCAGCGAATGCCTTTTCAAGATATTCCTTGTACTCAGAATCTTTAACAAAGGAGGAACACCCTCCAACATTGATTTTTACCATAATTTTATTATTTGAAAAATCTGTTCCGTTTCCTTTTCAGGAAGCCGGAACAGATTCAGTATTATTTGCTCTGTGCAATGGCTGCCTGCGCTGCAGCAAGACGTGCGATAGGCACACGGAACGGTGAGCAGGAAACGTAGTCGATTCCGATTCTGTTGAAGAACTTGATTGAATCAGGATCTCCACCGTGCTCTCCGCAGACACCGCACTTGAGTTCAGGTCTCTTCGAGCGGCCGGACTGGATACCGTACTCGACGAGCTTGCCGACACCCTTCGTGTCAATGGTCTTGAACGGATCAGCGTCCAGGATCTTGTTTCCGAGGTATTCACCCATGAATGTTCCTACGTCGTCACGTGAGAATCCGAAGGTCATCTGGGTAAGGTCATTGGTACCGAATGAGAAGAACTCGGCTGTACGGGCCATTCTGTCACCGGTAAGAGCAGCACGAGGAATCTCGATCATTGTACCGAACTGGTATGTGATTGCCTGGCTGTATTTGCCCTCGACTTCAGCCTTCACTCTGTCGCAGATAGCTTTCTGGAAGCTGAGCTCACGAGCTGAAATGGTAACAGGAATCATGATCTCCGGCTTAGGGTGCAGGCCTTCTTTCTGAAGTTCAGCAGTAGCTGTGAAGATAGCCCTGTACTCAACCTCGGCGATAAGAGGGAATGACACGTGGAGACGTACTCCTCGGTGACCCATCATAGGGTTGACCTCGTGGAGAGACTCACCTCTCTTCTCGATTTCCTCAACAGTTACGCCAAGTTCCTTTGCGAGTTCCTCTTTCTTCTCTTCAGTACGTGGAACGAACTCGTGGAGAGGCGGATCGAGGAGACGGAATACGACCGGCTTGCCGTCCATTATTCTGAGAGTGCTCTTCACTGAAGCCTTGATAAACGGCTCGAGCTCTGTAAGAGCCTCTTTTCTTTCTTCATCTGTATCACAGAGAATCATCTTGCGGAGTTTTGCGAGAGGAGTCTCTGAATTTCTTCCGTAGAACATGTGCTCGAGACGGAACAGACCGATACCTTCAGCACCGAATGAAAGTGCCTTGGAAGCATCTTCCGGTGTATCAGCATTGGTACGGATACCGAGCTTGCGGAACTTGTCAGCGAGAGTCATGAACTTCACGAACAGCGGGTTCTCTGAAGCGTCCATAGTCTCGATCTGAGCATTATAGACAAGACCCTTCGTACCATTGAGACTGAACCAGTCGCCTTCCTTGAACTTGTTGTCGTGACCTGCGAAAGTGACAGTCTTCTTCTCGAGGTCAATGTGCATTGCATCGCAACCTACGATACAGCACTTGCCCCATCCGCGGGCAACCAGCGCAGCGTGTGAAGTCATACCTCCACGTACTGTAAGAATACCTGCGGCAGCCCTCATACCTTCGATATCCTCAGGTGAGGTCTCTTCGCGGACGAGAATAACTTTCTTGCCGTCTGCAGCTGCATTGACAGCATCCTCAGGAGTGAACACGAGTGTTCCTACCGCTCCACCTGGTGATGCCGGAAGACCCTGGGCCATAACCTGAGCCTTCTTCTCGGAAGCAGGGTCGAGGATAGGGTGAAGAATCTCGTCGAGCTGTGCAGGAGAAACACGCATTACAGCGGTCTTCTCGTCGATCATGCCCTCTTCGAGCATATCGATAGCCATCTGAAGCGCAGCGAGACCTGTTCTCTTGCCGATACGGCACTGGAGCATCCAGAGGTGGCCTTCCTGGATAGTGAACTCGATGTCCTGCATATCGTGGAAATGCTCCTCGAGTCTGGTCCTGATGGCGTCGAGCTCTTTATATACCTCAGGCATAGCCTTTTCGAGAGACTGGAGATCCTTGTTCTTCTCAGTCTTGGTAGCCTCGTTCAGCGGGTTAGGTGTACGGATACCTGCAACGACATCCTCTCCCTGGGCATTGATAAGCCACTCACCATAGAACTTGTTGTCACCGTTGGCAGGGTTACGTGAGAAAGCCACACCAGTAGCAGATGTGTCGCCCATGTTTCCGAATACCATTGACTGTACGTTTACAGCTGTACCCCAATCATCTGGAATTTTCTCGATTTTTCTGTATGTGATGGCACGTTTTCCGTTCCATGACTTGAACACGCCACCGATTGAGCCCCAAAGCTGAGCCTTTGCAGTATCAGGGAATTCTACGCCGAGAACTTCCTTGACCTTGACCTTGAACTTGTCGCAAAGGTCCTTGAGTTCTTCTGCAGTAATATCTGTATCTGACTTGTAGCCTTTAGCCTCTTTCAACTCAGACATCATTCTGTCGAGCTGCTGACGGATACCCTTGCCGTCCTCCGGCTCGATACCCTCAGCCTTCTCCATAACGACGTCAGAATACATCATGATCAGACGACGATATGCATCATATACGAAACGAGGATTGCCGGTCTTCTTGATCATTCCCGGAAGAGTCTCAGAGCAGAGACCGATATTCAGGATAGTATCCATCATACCAGGCATTGAACTTCTTGCGCCTGAACGGCAGCTTACCAGAAGCGGATCGTTAGGATCACCGAACTTCTTGCCCATGAGTTTCTCTGTAGCCTCGAGTGCCTCTGCGACCTCTTTCTTGAGGGCGTCAGAATAACCGCCGCCGAGAGAATAATACTCGGCACAGCACTCAGTCGTAATGGTAAATCCTGCAGGAACAGGCATTCCGAGAAGGCTCATCTCGGCGAGGTTCGCGCCCTTACCGCCAAGGAGCTCACGCATGGTTCCGTTTCCCTCGGCTGTCTTGCCTCCGAAACGATAAACCCTTTTCTTGTTTTCGATCATATTGTAAATTGGTTTTTGAAATTTTCACCCTAATCCATAGAGACTGCAAATATAGTCATTTTCTATGGTTCTTTCCATAGAGTTCCATGGAATTTATGATATTCTGCCATATACTGTACAGTCCGCCGGCTACGGAAGTGACAGGCGTAAAATATGAATATCCGAGCCAGATAAGAAATCCGGTATTTTTCTGACCGAGCGCCTGACCTGCCGTAAGGATATCCACATCCGCGCAATCAGGATGACGCTTACGGGACAATGCTCCGGCAGCCCTTCCCACAGCGAACTGCACAAGCGTACAAACAAGCGAAATCACGCCTATCAGCACCACTATCCAGAACGATATATGGCTCAGCACCAATGCCCTCGTCGCCAGGAAAATAGCCAAGGTCAATGATATGCCCCATACATAGAAGGCCCATCCGGTATAACGCATCAGCCACCTCTGGAGCCTCCCGGCTGTATATCGCACGAGCCACGCCAGCAGAAGAGGCAGCACCAGCAACGGGAAAATCTTCAGCGAGATGGCTACCAGGGCGCTCAGAAAGGACACACCCGATGACGGATTGAAAATCGGTATGACCACAGGAATGGCTACGGACACCGCCACATTTACCAGCACGACATAAGACACTGTGTCAGAGAGTTTTCCGCCAAGCTTATGGGTAATCACACCGGCTGCCGCGGCCGTCGGACAGACAAAGCACAGCATGGCGCTCTCCACAAGCACCTTCGCATTGCCGTCAGGAAGAGCGATGGCTACACCTGTCAGCGCAATGAAAGTCAACATCTGAAAGCCCAACACCACGAAATGCCATCTCCTGAAACGCAGGTCGTGAGGAGAAATCCTGTTGAACTGCAGGAAAAGCATCACGGCTATCAGCACCGGCTGCACATTCTTCGCAAAAGCCGACACACCGGGCTCGACATTTTCTGCCAGATAAGGCACGTTGTAAAGCACGAGATATGCTGCCGCGCCTAATGTAATGGCCAACGGCAGCATCCAGTTCTCAAGAAATTTCTGCATTGTCTTCTACAATAATTTTGCTGCAAGGTCAGACAACTCGCTCCGCTCACCCTTGTTCAGGAATACGTGTTCGAAAAGCTTCTGCCCTGTCATCTTCTCTCCAAGATGAGTCAGACCGTTGGACCACTGGTCCAGATACGGCTGGTCAATCTGGAAAATATCTCCTGTAAACACCATCTTGGTCCCTTCTCCAGCCCTGGTGATAATCGTCTTTATCTCGTGCGGAGTCAGGTTCTGAGCCTCGTCAATGATAAAGTACGCATTGCCCAAACTTCGTCCTCTGATATAGGCAAGCGGCGTAATGAGCAGCTTCTCGTCTTTCACCAACGCCTCCAGACGCTGATATTCCTTGCTGCTCGGGCGGTACTGTGCCTTGATCACATTCAGGTTGTCCATAAGCGGCTGCAGGAACGGCGACATCTTGTTCTTCTGGTCTCCTGGGAGGAAACCGATATCCTGATTGCCGAGTATGACCGTCGGTCTCGACAAGATAATCTGGTCATAATCTCTTTCCTGCTCCAGGGCTGAAGCCAATGCCAGGAGCGTCTTTCCCGTTCCGGCTCCACCCGTCAGAGACACGAGTTTGATCTTCTTGTTCAGGCACGCGTCGATGGCGAATTTCTGTTCATCGTTCCTCGGCTTGATTCCACAGGCCTCACGCTTGCGCACAAGCAGGATCTTGTCAATGTCCGCATCATATCTCGCGCACAAGTTATCCTCATTCTGGGCCTTGAACTTGAAAAGCTGGTTCGGATACGGACGTTCATGGCAGACAGCCCGCCAATCAACCGCATTGTTCTGACTGTAGGCGAGTTCCTGAAGCACCTCGGCCGGAGCATTGTCTATAAAATGGACCTCCTTCTGGGACGTCTCCACCTTCGCCTCCTCTACCCTGTCAGTCAGATAATCCTGCGCCACCATACCGACAGCCTTGGATTTCATCCTCAAGTTTATGTCCTTGGTCACAAGCGCCACGAACCTGTCAGGATTGTGGTCTCGCACCCAGATGGCAGTAGCAAGTATCCGGTGGTCCTGTATATCGTCGTGGAACAGGTCCTTCAGACTGTCCGGGAACGGATGGTTCGGCTCTATCTTGATATCACCCAAGCCCTTGCCTATCGGGACGCCCTCTTTCCCGAACATCCTGCCCTCGGTAAGCCGGTCAATGTCACGCATGAATCCGCGGGCATTGTAGCTGAGCGCATCGGTGCCCTTCTTGAACTTGTCGAGTTCCTCGAGCACTGCGACAGGGACCACGATATCATTGTCCTGGAACTTTCTTATCGCCTTATAATCGTGAAGAATAATGTTGGTGTCCAAGACGAAAATCTTCGGCTTCTTGGGCCCGTTTCCCTTGCCGGGAACATTTGCATACTTACTTACCATATCCGACGTATAATTATCTGGTTATTGTCAGTCTTCACCCTCTGGAGCATCACGCTGCGCCAGAAGCGCCCTCAAGATACCCGAAACGCCCGTAGCGGAATTGCCGGTTATGTTCAGTCCCTTCTCCGCAGGATGGCCTATCGGATAATAAGCCACATCCTGAAGAAGCATTTCCGCATCCACGTAGTCGAAATCAATGTCCTTTATTTCTATCAATGCCCCAGGCACTTCGCCGAAAAGCACATTGACCTGGCTCTGCTCTCCATAGGATTTCATGATCCCCGAGATATCAATATCCATACCACGGACACAGCCTCCCGTCATCGTCGCCAATGCAGCAAAAAGGCCGCCCTCACCTACCGTAACGCCCGAAAGCACCACTCCGTCCTCCACGAATTCGCGCACCACCTCGTAGCAGTCCAGGAAATAGTCCGAATCAATGTCATCCGGCGCCTTGCCCCCCGATATGCCGCTCAGCCTGGACAACAGCGAACCGCCAAGTCTGAACTTGCCCGTATCGAAAGGTATGTATATCAGCCAGTTGTCTTTTTCGCCGGACAGCACAGCCGGACAGCGGCGTCCTTCTCCGAGAGCCGGCGACTCCGTCTTGAACGGAACCTCGCAGAACGGCAGCGGGTTTTCAGGCTCCTCATCGTCCTCCTCCATCCGGGCACCCTCAGACACATTCACCGAAACTTTTACGGAACATCCGCCTGTACACTCCCTGAAGTCATACCCCGCCAGACGCACACCGAGCATATCCAGATAATCGCAGGCCGCCTCCACAGAGTAGTAGAACGCCGCCATACTTCCCACTGGAGCCATGTCCCATTCCCACAATATGCTTACCTCCAGATCTCCGGACCGGAAATGTCCTTCCCGCCAGATGGCTTCGGTCAATGCCTTTGCTATCTCCGCGCACGTCATGCTGTCAGCACAGAAGGACGGAATCTTTCTGCTTTCCGACGCATCCGGCAAACTGCCAAGTATAAGATTTTCAGCAACTTGGAGCTCAGGCATCACGCCTGCAGGATCAGGATCCACGGTCTCGTCCACCACAGGCTCCACCTTCAGAGCATCAGTATTCCGAGCGGACTTCCCCACCGCATCATCCAAGATTTCACGCGGCGAAAGTTCCATCTTCACTCCGTCTATAACATATTCCGCATCCAGCACTGACTGCATAATCCTGTTCATAATCTGAAATGGTTTGACAAATCCATGAATTATTCTCCGTTTCTCACCTGAAACTCCGTAGGCGACTCGCCTGTAATTTTCTTGAACACTTTGGACATCGCGGACTGGTCTGCAAATCCTGTACGGACAGCGACATCCAGAAGCGAGGCCTGCTTTTCATTGACAAGAATCTTTTTCACCTCCCCGATCCGGAGAGTATTTATCCAGGCATTGAAATTCAGATTCAGCGTATTGTTCAGATAATCCGACAGAAGTCTCTGGCTCACACCGATCTGAGAAGAGACTTTGGCCAATGTCAGGTTCTCTCCAAGATACGGCGCCGGCGACAGGTTCACCCAGAAGGACACCAGTTCCTCCACCTTCGGACGGGACGTGAACAGAGCCTGTGGAATCTGGACCTCATTCGCGGAATTTTCTTCTTTCTTGTCAATGTCCTCTGCACGCATGACTCCCTGTTCGTAATCATATGCCGGAGCGATTGCAGCAAACAACGGCCTGACATTCAGGAGCTTGATCGTAAAGAACACGAAATAGGCCGACACGACGCAGACCACGGCTGCATTGAAAAGAGCGGAGCGCATAAGCAGGTTGAGACAGCCTGAAACAAAGAAAAAGAAAAACGAATGATATATGAAAACGAGTTTTTTCGCATCAATGTTGTCCTTGCCTGAATAGTAGGCGTTTATGACATTGATATAACGTCTTACGCATTTGATGAGGAATATTCCCAACACCGTAAGTGTCATAATCGACGTTATGTGCAGGAACCATGTGGTGATTACCGCAAATCTCGTATCAAGAAAGGCCTCATAGTAATGGCTGACATCAGGATTGTCGATTTTGAATGCCACGACTCCGCAAATATGCATCGCGGTAATCAGCACGGCCGGAGTCACCATGAGAAGGAGATTCTTGAGAGTAGCCAGCGGAGATCTGAACAGAAGCAGTCCGACATAACCTCCGGCAAGCAGCTGGATGAATATGGTGGCGGCGAAGACAAAAGAAGTCAGCACCACTATAGAACTGCCATGCATCAGGCAAACTATGGCCATAGTGTCTGTTATGACACCGAGGAAAATCACGCAGGCCATCAGATGCCTTGCCTGGGAAAAGCCCTTAGCGTCCTTGTTGTATTCGTAACGCACGAACAGAAGGAACACTACCGACAGCAGCAGCGCGATACAAGAGGCGACATTTACCAGTATATTCAGAAAATCCAGCGTCATACCATTCCCTATTTGTTACACTTCTCCGTGCGGAACTGTCCCGGAGCTACCCCATAGCATTTCTTGAACGCCTTGGCGAACGCGGCGAGGTCGGAGAATCCCACTTTGGCATACAGTTCCTTGAAAGGCAGTTTCGGATTCTCAAGCATCATCTCTGCAGCCTGTTCCAGTCTCAATGTGTTTATCCACGTATTGAAATTCACTTCATAGACATTGTTCAGATAATCCGAAAGGACTCTCGGAGAGATCTTCATTTCCGCAGAAACGGATGCGACAGTAATGCCGCGCTTCAGATAAGGCTTGTCCTGCCTCGAGGTCCAGCAAGATACAGCATCGTCAATCGACATTGACTCAGACACTTCCGGCTGCTCTGGCAAAGCTGGTTCCGACTGCTCTTCCACCGGTTTCTGCTGTTCGTAGGCAAATGCCGGAGAGACCAGCGAGAAAAGCCTCTGGAGGTTCACCAGTGCCACGGCAAAGACGACAAAGAACACGGATGCGACTATGACCGAGCCCACTACGACCGGCCTTGAGAATGACAGCAGGTTTATCAATGACAATATGCCGTACAGGAAGAATGCCAGCACTACAGAATCCAGCCTCTTGCCGGACAGTTCCGGATACTCGGCATAATAGTTTTCCAGTGTCCTGTTATACTTTTTCACAGCCCTGAGCAGTATCACGGCGAGACAGGTTATCACGACGAGAATCACCATATACATCAGCATTGACACGACCATCGAATAAGTTGTATTCACATAACTGATATAGGACGGGATATCGAACACGAAGCCGAATTCCACCAGATAGCCCACGCCGTGGCACAGCGTCAGAATCACTACAGGCCATATGAATATGCACATCAGATGCTTGGACATATACGGACTGCGGAACAGCATCAGCAGCGAAGTCGTGGCCATGAACACCTGGAAATAGAAGACCAGCGGCGCCAAAAAGGTATTGATGCACAGATAACTGTAGTCTTTGGAGAGGAAATACAGAAATATGAGACTGAGAATCGTGTCCAGAAAAGCTGCCAATGCGACAAAGGCCTTGACTTTCATGTAGCCTTTGGACTGTTCAGAATTTCCGTTATCGACAAAGACCAGCAACGCCCCGGTCACAAGACACAAGACACCGCTGCCCAAATAAGTCAGAATTTCTATAAACCTCAGCCCCATAGTCAATCATATTCAAGCCGCCGCCACGAACGATTCTGTCTGCCGGAAATGACGGCAATTCTTACAAATGCACCTAAAATCCGCTGCAAATGTATTCGCTTCTTGTCGCAAAAGTACGAAAATCCTTGAACAATCCCATACGTTCATCGCATTTGATGCGTTAGGCAGATTTTTCAATTAGTCCGTTATTTTAAAATTGCCCGATTTGAGACAAAAAGCAAAATACCCTCAAAACTCATTATATTCCATCAATAGACATAGAATTGCGCGCTATTTCCAACTTTGGAAAACGAAGACATAAAAACTGCCTAATGAATCTATTCATCAAGGTGAGGAAAAGATAACAAGGTCGCCTCCATTCTTGAGGCAACCTTGTTATTGAAATGAACTCTTGACTAAAAAATCAGAAACGATGTGCGATTTTTTTCACTATTTCCATGCCTTCCGTTTTGACTGTAATGGTGAAAACATATTCGCCATCCTGTGCCGGGCGTCTCTTGAAATAAAGGTGGCAGATAGGATAAAGCATGGAGGAATTGTTCTTATTCACCGCGCCGACCGGCATTTCGACTGGCTTGTAACCCACATCTTGATTCATAGCCATTTCTTTGAAATACTCGGGGTAATCGTCATTCCTCACCGTATCTTTGTATCCACCCAGGATGAACTCGTAAGGGGATGTTGCACAGAACGTCACAAGGTCGTCAAGGCTACTGCCGGCTTCGTGTGCTGCATCATATTCTTTATCACATACAACACTTACGGAGGAAAGTGCATCGGCTAAAGCTTTATTAGCATCGGGAAGCACAGTGCCCGTATAGGAACCATCCCCGAAAGCTTCGGATAGTTCCTCGAACCTCACCTTATCGGCAGGAGGTAATATACTGATACGTTCTCCCTTGAAGAATATTCCCACGATATAATTTCCGTTCCCTTCGACCGCTTTTAGGTCAAAATCATTGGCAGCGATGTAGGTCTGCACATAATAGGGAGATTTCATGGTATACCGATCCTCATCCTTAGCGCCATTATTGCAACCAAATATTGCGGTACAGGCAAAGACAGCCATAAAAAGAGATAGATTCTTGTTTGCCATATGTGTAGTAAACGTTTAGTTATTTTCTTATTCCAATCACAGCCGTCATATTGTACTGAAAGTTATTTGGTGTGCTTTCGTTTTCTGCTGATGTATCACCCGCATCCGAACGTGTATAAGGGCCAGCCCAGTCATACGCAGGCCCTTTGTTAGTATCGAATGCACCGCTTAAATAATAACCATCTCCATAACCACCCCAACCGAAATTGCAGAGAGGATACCATACACTTTCCTCTCTTTCGCTGACAAGAACATTATCGCTATTGTATGTACTTATCGTCCGTACTCTTTTTAGAAGACCGTGTGCGAGCCAACGATGACCGCCAGAATAGGTATAATACTTTTTGATTGTTATTCCCAAGAATTTCTTTTTGTGCAAAGTACGCGATTCGTAACCTCCAATAAGGACGTGATAACCATATCGCAACTCAGAAACAACCGTATTTGTGTTATATCCTTGCAATGAACCGCCATTTGAAAAACCGAAATTCTTCAATGTTCTCGGAATATTTGCAGGATTTGCTCCGCTACCGCCTTCTGAGGAAAGGCCATATTTCATATCCAGATTTTTGCTGAGCCCCAACTGCTGCATAAGTCGTGCAATTTGACTGTAAGCAGGAGCATAGGCATGAGAGGAATTTATATGCTTATTCATTTCACTCCAATCAAATGTATATTCCCCGTAACTTGCAGGATGCTTATATACTGACATTAGTTGTGCTACTGCGGTAGCGACACAACCCGTAGCCGTGCGGGATCCGTTTTTAAGTGGGCAATACATATTGTACGGATAGCCTTGACTCCACTGCACGTTACAGTGACCACCGTACATTCCATAATACCAAGACTTCCATGGACCGTAAACCTCTCTATTTCCAGCGGAAGCGACTCTGCTTGAAGCCTCGTCATACGACTTGATTTCATTTGTATACAGCTCTTCCATATTGGACAGAAAAATAATCATGCCAGGGTTTTCTACCTCAGTTTCCGGAGTCAGTTCTCCGCTGAATGTAAGTGCCAAAAGAGGATCGACCCTATCATCTCCCGACATGATGGCAAAACCATCATTGTTTTCAAAGTTGAACACATGGACATAAGGTTCGATTTCTCCCTCTGTCCTTGTGGCAACAGGTGTCCCCGTACTGTAACGGCTTACTATTTTTCGCGGAGCGAACACCTCTCCGCTACGTGTGGCGGCCTCTTCCATGTCGGACAGCAATCCGACCAACTGCGTTTCTGCCTCATCAATAGAAACAGCGTGTACAAACTCAGAATTTGGTTCGGGGGCATCTTGGAAGTCTTCGCCTAAACCTTCTTTTGCGCAAGATGAAAATGTCACAATAAAGCATATAGAAAGAATACTATATGCCCATCTTAAATAAGATACTCTCATAAAATATAATGTTTAAAAGTATTTATTAATTTATTTCCGCAGCGGAAGCTGCTAAAAAAACTTTAAAAGCCCTGATAAAGAAACCCTTACCAGGGCTTGATAATGCCAAAGATTTCAAACTAAATTAGTGTTATAAAAATAAATTTGGGTCAGTAATAAATTTGGGTCAGCGACATTGCGAAGATACAACTAAAGTCTGACATCATCAACCCTTTAGGGTGACTTTTCTCGATTTTCAGCATGTTCAGCGTTCCGTGCTCTACGCCCCCCGGGCTGCGCGGTAGGACCAAGTCGGCATTCACCCACGGCGACGTGTTCGCGTCGATGTTCAGTAGCTATCTGTGCGGCGGCGATTGCATAGATGACGTAATGGACATCAAGCCGTTCTGGGACAACCGTAAGGATATCCGCGTATGCTCTTCTGACGTAATCCTCCGGACGTTACGGAACCTCTCTGGGGACAGCGTCACCTACGAGGGCGGAAGACATTACGGCGTCACCTCCTTCCAGTTCTATTCCATGCTGCCGGAGATGAGGCTGAGGCTTGTAGTCAAGCGTTCGCAAAGTAGACGAGATCAGGCCGACAAGGATGCCGCCCGGAACCTCACGGGCGTGGCCGCTGCATTGGAGGCCATTGAAAAAAGCCGCTTCCTGGACTGTATTACAGCCACTTCCTGCGCACGGCAAGACTTGTGGAAGAGCCGCAACTGGGTTCGATGTGCGTGAGGGAAGCGTCGACCGGAAGGTTCAAATGAAAATGCGTTGCTCTCTGCGAAATTATGTAATAAAAACATTTGAAAAACCGGCCTGCAGAACACCACTTTCTACAGACCGGACAAACCAAATTACGATAAAATCTACTTCACTATTGCAAATGGGGATTTGGCATCACCGGTCCAGCGATACAGACGTGCTGTACAGCTGTGCGTACCGGTTTCCTTGTCCTTTTTGTTTTCTGAAATGTACCAGTATCCGTTACCCATAGGGAAGAGACCGGTAGAGCCCCACTTGAAACGCCAGCCGTGAATGCCGGTCGCCTCATCACATTGGCCCATAGAGTCGTCAAGTTTCAGCTGACGCTCCTTTTTCTTCCAGTACGGCACGCCCTCCAGAGCAGCCTTGGACGGCCTCTGGTCAATGCTGAACGCATACAGGTCATAGTTGGGGTACTGAGGCTTCTTGCCTTTATAGACGGCCATGAAGAAGTCCCCTGTATTCTCGTCATACGCAAGATTCTGCACGCCCCAGTTCGTATTTCCGGTATATATGAAATACTTGTTCAGCGGCTTGGCAGGTCCGTCGGTATGCACGGTGCCGAATACCACGTTCCTGGCATTGCGCGAGAGGGACTTGAGGTCGTACTGAAGAATGACCTGATGGTCATTGTCATTCCTGTTCACGTCGCCGTACACGCCGTAAGCCACATACAGATAGAGTTTTCTCGCTGAGGACAATGACTTGTTCTTGGCGCCGATCGCCGGCGCTATGGTGACTCCGTCGATTCCGGAGCAGGCAAAACGGTGGTCCAATGTCGTGTCTGCTACATTGACCTTGGCTGCATAGTCGGCGCAAGCCTCTTTCACGCACACAGTCTTGAGCACATCGCCCGTTTCCGGGTCAGCGCCCAGCGTGGTGAGCTTGTCAACGTCGATTATGGCGATATAGAACACCGACTCGGTGACCACGTCCACGCCCAATGTCCTGGCGATGCCCTGGCCGATCTGGTCGTCCTTGCATTCGAGTGACGCATAAACCTTGCGGCCTACCGGGTCGAATGTCATCGCGCCGAGATGTCCCTGAATCCTGTCAATGGAGCCGAGAATGTTCCCCTGCATATCGACTTTCACGAATCTGCTCGTGAATGACATGTACATACAGTTCTTCTCTTCATCATATGCGATACCCTGCACGTGCTGGGCCTGCTGTCCCACATATACTTCGCGGGGGAGATCGGTCTTAGGGGCTTTCTCCGACTTGCAGCCGGTCATGCTGAACACGGCAGCCACGGACAAAAGTATGTATGCGTATCTTTTCATATCGTCTATAATTTCATTTGACACACAAATATAGTTAAAAAATTTTCATATCACACGTTTTTAAAGCAAAAATTGCTTTCATTTTTTGACTTTTCGGATTTTATGGATATTTTTGTGGAACAAAATAAAACAACACTCTAAAACAGCTTCTGATGAAAGCATTGAATCTTCACGCCGTGGGCGACCTCAGATACGAGGAAGTCCCGACTCCTGTGAGAGAACCGGGCGAAGTGCTTATGAAAGTGCACGCGTGCGGCATCTGCGGAAGTGACATTCCGCGTATATTCAAGAAAGGCACATACCATTTTCCGACCATTCCGGGACACGAGTTCGCGGGCGAAATCATCGACGCGGACGACAAGAGCCTCGTAGGCAAGAAAGCGGCAGTATTTCCGCTGATTCCTTGCGGACACTGTGCCGCCTGCCAGACCGGAGAGTATGCGCATTGCAGCCATTATGATTATTATGGTTCCAGGAGAGACGGCGGATTTGCGGAATACATTGCCGTAAAAGAATGGAATCTCGTATTTTTCGATGACAGAGTCTCTTACGAGGAGGCAGCCATGTGCGAACCTGCTGCTGTGGCCCTGCATTCCGTAGGCCAGGGAAATGTCCGTATCGGGGATACCGTGGCCATCTTCGGAGCCGGGCCGATAGGCATAATGCTGGGCTTGTGGTCACGTACGGCAGGCGCCGCCAAAGTCATCCTGTGTGACATTGACCAGACCAAGACTGATTTTGCGAATTCTCTCGGATTCACGGCCGTAAATTCCAGGAACATTGACCCGGTCGAGTTCATCCGCGAGCAGACAGGCGGCAAGGGTGCTGACGTCTGCATCGAAGGAGCGGGCGTTTCGCAGACATTCGAGCAGGCGCTCAGGTCTGTCAAGGCGAAGGGCCACGTAGTATGCATGGGCAACCCGGCAGGAGACATGACATTGACACAGAACGGCTACTGGGAGATTCTCCGCAAGGAGCTGACTGTCAGGGGCACATGGAACAGTCTGTACAATGACGCGAAGAACGACTGGCGCACCACCATGGAGGCAATCGCGTCCCACCGTATCGACGTGAGGCCGCTTATTTCCCACAAGTTCCATCTGAGCGAGTCAGAGCAGGCCTTCGGCGTTATCCTCGGCCGCAAGGAATTTTTCAATAAGGTTATGTTTGTCAATGAATAGGTAACGTCATGAGTCACAAGAGATTTATTTCAGTTTCGGTGATGTGCTCCGACCTTATGGCATTGGGGAAAGACATCGCTGACCTGCAGAAATACGGGACAGATATGCTGCACGTGGACATCATGGATGCGCATTTCGTTCCCAACCTCACTTTCGGCCCTGATTTCATAAAGGCCATGCAGAGGGCTACTGATATGCCTCTGGACATTCACCTGATGGTGGAAGACCCGGAGCTGATACTGGAAAGGTTCGACATCAGGAAGGGCGACATCGTTTCTTCTCACGTGGAACTCACCCTGGATTTCAAGGAACTGAGCAATAAAGTTCACGAGAAAGGCGGACTTTTCGGCCTGGCAGTGAACCCTGAGACGGAGATTGAGAAACTTGAGACGTACCTGCCTTACCTTGATACCGTAACTCTTATGCTTGTGCATCCCGGCTACGCGGGGGCCAAGATGGTGGACGGCATAATGAACAAGGTGGCGCAGACCAGGAAATATCTTGACAGCAAGGGATACCGGAACATCCTGATAAGCGTGGACGGCAGCGTCAGCAAGGAACGTGCCCACGCTATGGCCGAGATGGGTGCTGACATTTTCGTAGGCGGCACCGCAGGCATATACAGAAAAGGGATGGACCTTAGTCAGACCATCCCTGAAATGCGCGAGGCTATAGATTTCTAAATCCTATTTATATCTTATTTGTATCTTACGAACGGAGCTTTTTCATCGAGGAATTTCTTTACCTCAACGGCTCTGTCGCAACATAAGAATTCTGCGCCGAGATAGACTCCGAGCATGATGTCTTCAGGAGTTCTGGACGGCCACAGAGACACGTACAGACCCGCTTCTTTGGCTTTTCTTACCATCGAGCGGGTTGTTCCGTTCATCTGGCAGCCTATACGTCTGATACCCATTGCCTCCGCCATCTGGATAGTCTCGTCACAGACAGGCTTGCTGAAGATAATCAGAAGGTCAGCATCAGGATGAAGCCTTTTCATCATATTCAGCGCTCTCCGGTCGCTTGATGTGAACAGATAGGTGGAGTGCTCAGGTTTCTTGGCCATGACCGTCTTGTAGAGTTTGTCGCAATACTCTCTGAGCCTGTCTTCCGGATAGCTTGACTCCGGCTTGGTCTTCATCTCGAATTCCACATACACGCCATCTTTGTCCGCGAGGAAATCCACCAGTTCATCGAGGAACAGAATCTTGTTTCCCTGGAATGTGGTAAGTTTCTGTATATCTTCCGTGTTCATAGACTCCACTGTTTTCGTGCAGTCGGTAAGTCTGGCAAAAGTCTCGTCGTGGTTCACGACCAGTCTCCCGTCCTTGGCCATTCGGATATCTGTTTCAAAGCCTCTGATACCCAGATCATAACAGGCCTTGAAGGCAGGAAGCGTGTTCTCGTCGAACTCGAAACGGCTTGCCCTGTGAGCGAAGAACTGCACTGTCTGGCTCTGGGCCATTGCTGTCAATGACATAGCCGCCGCTGCCAATGACATGATCAATTTGTTAAATTTCATACGTTCTATGTTTTGTGTTCAGTAATCTTTTTCCTAACAATGTCAGACCGCTAGAAACCAGAGTAGTCCGTCTGTAAGGAATTACATGTATAGACATTGACCTGTCCGCTGCTCGGAATGGTCTGAGTAGCACGCACTTCCCAGTTTTTCACTTTGGTCGGATCTCCTCCTGGTGCCGATATGTACCAGTAGTGCTGGGCCGTGGTCGTCGTCCAAGTCGTGGTGTTCTTGTTCAGTTTATTGAAGAAATATGAAGCCACGCAGATGTCGGTAATCTTGGACGGAACTCTCTTCATGTCTCCTACCTTTTTCCCGTCCTGGAAGAATTCGACTTTCCAGTTGGTATCGTCATCGTTCCATATGGCTGCGACGAATGCACCCTTCAATTTTGAGTTTCCGGCAGCCTTGATATTTGCGGAACCTCCCGTGCCGCCGTCATACCATGTATATTTGTATTTTCCAGCAGGATTTCCGTCTGCACCGCCGTATATCTGGTTGCCGTCATACACACGCATCTGATAGTCAACAGTGTTCTTGGTGCCTTTCGCCACCCAGTTCTTTATGCTGTTGCCCTCGATTTCATAAAGGCTGTACCCGTTAGGCGCGCCGTTAGTATTCATGTTGCAGGACCACCATGCACCGCAAGCGGCACCGTGGACATGCTCATAAATAGGCTTTCCGCTCTTGGTGACATAGCCGGTATGAATCCAGTTCTGAGGATAATGGGTATGACCTATCATCAGATGTGCCTCATGGAATTCAGTCAGCAGTTTGAGCACCTCTGCATAGTTCTTGTCTTTATTGACAGATGCTCCGCCACTTTTGGCGCTTCCCCTGAAAGGGATGTGCGCGCAGAATAATACCATCTTGTTCTGCTTGTCCTTCACGAGTGCCAAATCAGCCCTCAGCCATTTCAGCTGCTCTGCTGAAATACCGCCGGAATAAGTCCAGGTCTTACCGTTTGTGGTTTTCACCAGGACATTATCCATGACGATTATATGGACATCACCTCTGTTGAACGAATAATCTACCGGGCCGAAATTGTCGATGTAATTCTGTGTGGATTCGTACTGATTCTTCTTGGAAGCGTCATGGTCGTGGTTTCCGATCGTATTGAAGAACGGAATGTAATCAGTTCCGTTGGCCGTGAACCTGGACATGACATCACGCATCGGCTTCCACTGGACAGTGTTGTCGAATGTAATGTCTCCCATGGTCATCACATAGACATTGTTATACTTGCCCTTGGCCTGAGAATCCACGAGAAATTTCTTCATGTCAGGAATAGTTTCAGTTCTGAAACGGTTGACATCCGAGTTGGTCTTGCACTGAGGGTCCCCTATCGCAAGAAATGTGAAATTCTTCTCCGGAGCGTCAAGCGGTTCCAGAAGAAAATCATTCCTGTTCTGTTTGCCTGGCGAAATAGTTGAAGTAGAATAGAACAACGGCAGTTTGGTCTTGGTGTCCAGACTGACTTTATATTCGGACGGCAACGTATAATAAACTTTCCGGCAGGCGCTGTTGGCCTTGAACTGATAGACGCCGTTCTCGTCCGTCACTGTGAACGTATAGCCGTCAGTTACAGGCACACCAGGAATTCCTTTTTTAGTAGTCCTGTCAGAAATAAGACCGATCAGGGTATTGGACTTGTCGATTTCCGTACCGTTGATTATCTTCCCCGTTTCTTCCGGAGCAGGAGGTTCTGCCGGCTGTTGCGGCGTCGGAGGAGCCTGTGGAGGGGTGCCGTTCTTATCGCAAGCAACAACCCCCGATATGAGAGTTGTTGCAGAGATAAGTACGAATAAACACTTCTTGAGCAGCATTTTATTCATATTAAGAGAAATAGACTATTCCTAAAATTCAGAGTAATCAGTTGTCAGCTTGCTTGTCTTGTAGGTGACTGAACCGCCATTCGGATACTTGTGCACAGCACGCACTTCCCAGTTCTTCTCCTCTGCCGGTTTTCCGGAAGCAGGCTTGTAATACCAGTAGTGGCTTGCTGTCCTGTTGCACCAGGTATCGGTTGTCTTACCCTTGTCATTGTACCAGAATGCGCAGATAGGGGCATTATTGATGCCAGTTTCTGCAGCACGCACGAAATCTCCTACTTTCTGACCGTTCTGCCAGAACTCAAGACTCCAGTACTGGTTGTCGTCATCGAAGACCTCAGCCACAAACGCATTCTTGAAATTGGCATTTCCGATCACCTTGAACTTGCCTACAGTAGTCGTACTGTACCAGTTGACTTTAATCTTCGGACTGTTCGGAGTCACCTCAGAGCCATATTCCTGATTTCCATCATATATTCTCATCTGGTAATTCTCCTCGCGGTTTGTTCCTTTCATGAACCAGTCCTTGATTTTGTTGCCTCTCACATTATACACGGAATATCCGTTAGGCGCACCTGTCACACTGCTGTTTGCAGTCCACCATCCTCCGCAGGCAGCTCCGTGGATATGCTCGAATATCTGCTTTCCACCGATCTCGTGGATATAGTTCTGCTGATAATGGGTATGTCCTATGAAGAAGTGTACCTCATTGAACTTGGAAAGAAGATCTACAACTTCAGAATAAGTGGTGGATGCAGCTCCTCTGATAGGCTGGTGGGCACAGAAAATCACAAGTTTCGACTCAGGATTCTCCACCATAGCGATATCCTGCTTGAGCCATTCGAGCTGAGAAGGCAGAAGTTTGTTCGTATAATTCCAAGTAGAGGAATTCGGAGAACCTGATGAAGAGATGTTGGTCACTGCGACATTGTCCATCACGATAATATGGGCATTGCCCCTGTCGAATGAATAATCCACAGGACCGAAATGCTTCACATGCTCCTCTGTAGCATTGTAGTCATCCTGAACCTGATTGCCGACAGCCTTCACGAGGGAGTTATGGTCATGGTTACCTACACAGTTGAAGAACGGCAGATAGCTGTCCTGCACCATGATATTTCTCATACATCTGACCATAGGGTCGAACATATAGAAAGAGTCGAATGTGACATCACCCAATGTGACAGCATAGACAGCCGGATAATTGCCGGCACTCATTGTCCTCTTGATATCAGGAATGGTCTCCCCGAGGAATCTTGAAGACTCGGAAATATTCTGGCACTGAGGGTCTCCGATGGCAATAAGCGTAAAATCAGTCTCCGGAGCGCTGAGCTTGTTCAGGACGAAATCACAGCGGTATGCCAAGCCTTTGGACATCATGCCGGGCGAAAAGAACATCGGAAGATGATCCGAATTGTCAAGAGGGACCTGATACGCTGCAGGAATCGTATAATAGACCTTGCGGGCCATACTGTTCCTCTTCATCTGATACACGCCGTTGGCATCCGTCTTCACATACTGATAACCATCAGTCACCGCCACGCCGGGAATTCCCTTGCCTGTAGCAGCGTCTGTAATAACGCCGGCAAGGTCAATGCCTGTGGCAAGTTTGGTACCGTTGATTTCAGAACCTGTAAGAGATACGAGTTTCGGTTCGTGAGTCTTCTGAGTAGTACTTCCGCTCTTCTCACAGGCCGAAAGACCTGCGAGAACAAGAGCAGAACAAAAAATGTTTAAAAATTTCTTCAGCATTTTATTACTTTTAACTAATTCCAGCCGTAGTTCTGGCCAAGCTTAGGGTTAAGAGTAAGAGCCGCGTTAGGAATAGGACGGCAATACATCTTGTCATCCCACTGGAGCTCGTACTTGTACACAAGATATCCGTCTTCCAGATACCAGTCAGTATCCTTGGCGGTAGCTTTCGGCGAGATAGGATAGTTTGTTGTGGTATTGAGGGACTCTGATGAAGCAGGCGCGAATGTATAGTCCTGGCCTTCGAATGTGAATCCTGTAGCAGAACCTATCCAGAGGCCTCTCCAACCGCTGTTGTTGAATCTGCGGGCGATAAGGTCAGCCTGACCGTAACGATATACGTCCAGCTGTCTGAGACCGCCTTCGAATGTAAGTTCGGCTACTCTCTCTCTACGGATTTCGAGAGCGATATCCAGATCACCTCTTGTGAGTTCCTGATTCTTCAGACCCTTGGTATAGTATTCATACAGCCACTGGTCTCTCGTATATTCTCCGCTCTTAGGATAGATGTTTGCGATTCCAGCACGTTTGCGGATAGCACCTACAGTCTGATCCCAGATTTCCTCTGTCATCTGGCCGAGTTCGTTCATAGCCTCAGCATAGTTCAGAAGCACTTCAGGGTATCTTAAGATAGGAAGAGAGTTCTGGTCGATACTGTTCTGGAAATGTGTATCATCAGGAATACACCATTTGATGATCATATAACCGGTCTTGCAGAATGTAAAGTCGATAGTCTCGTGAGGATTGGCAGAATTCAAGATTTCTCTGCCAGGTCCGAGGACTGTCATTGCAAGACGAGGGTCACGGCCTGTAAACTCGTCAGTAATCAGCACCTTGTCAGCACCGCCTTTCACATCGATCGGCTTTCCGTCCACGGTCATGAACATATTCACAAGATCCTTGGTTGCAGAATACTGCTGTCCGAGGGTTGAAGAGTGGAAGTAGCGGGTCAATGAATGGCGCACATTGAGGTCCTGGCTATAGGTACGGCCCCAGATCACTTCATCTTTCTGAAGATCATTGCTGATAAAGAGAGCGCTGTAATCCTTTATGAGAGAGAACTTTCCTTCATCGATAACCACCTTGGCAGCAGTTGCAGCAAGATTCAGAAGGTCTTCTACTGTCTCATATTCGTTTGTCCATGGCTTGCCTGTAGCAGGATTGTACTTCACGTTCTGCCTGAAGGTAGCTTCATAGAGGTAGTATCTTGAAGCAAGTGCATTGACAACAAACTTGTCGATTCTCACGCGTCCGTCAGTATGGAACTTCTTGTCTGCTGAACAGTTCGCACAAGCGAACTCGAGATCTTCTCTGACCTTATGGAAGACATACTCTCTGTCTTCTCTCGTCTTGAAGAGATCCGTAGAGTCGTTCGGCTGAAGATACTTTTCGATCCAAGGAACGTTTGAGAAAGAATTGATCTTCGCAATATACTTGTTCGCTCTCCAGAAACGGGCTACACCTTCGTAATGATTGTAGGTTGCAGGATCTACAGCATTCTTTGCCTTACCCATATTTGCGAGCATATAGTTTACTCTTCTGAGGAAGCTCCAGTCACCGGTTCCCCAGCCGCCCTGTTTGGCAGCATCCCAGTGAGCGCCCGGACGATAGAAATCCGTACCGGTTTTTGTAGCAATGAGGTCATTGTATGCGTCACCGCCATTGGTTTCCGAAGAGTTCGGCAACCAACTGTTGAGCATACCGTTAGCATACATCTCAAGCTCTGCTTCGCTTGAGAAATATGTCTCTGCACTGAACTTGTGGATAGGCTCTCTGGTCAAGAAGTCTGAACATGAGCAGAGTCCGGCAAGCATTAGTGCACCAGTAAGTATAATATTGATTTTTTTCATCTTCATTTCCAAAATTAGAATGTTAGACTAAGTCCGAATGTGAAGGTCCTGAGCATAGGATATGACATACCGTCGCCGACACCGCTGAGACCGATCTTTGAAGTACTGTCGAAGTCACTGTCACCGACACCGATACCCTCAGGGTCGAACATGTCAGTATGCTTGAACATAGGAGACCAAGTCCAGAGGTTTTCCATAGAGCAATATATTCTTGCGCCCTGCATACCTATCTTGTTCACAAGTTTCTTAGGGAAAGAGTAATCTACAGTAAGGTTCTTGAGACGGATGTAAGCCGCATTCTGGAGATAATGGTCATTCTCCACGGTAAGAGGTCCTACGTTTCTGTTCGCACAGTAACCTACTCGTCTTGACCAGTAAGGATTCTTGTCATAGTTCACCACTGTCCAGTTCTCAGTACTGTAGTCAATCTGAGCATAGTTGTCACCTGTCTGAGTCTTCATGAGGTAACCGCAATAAGGCCTGTTGTACTGTCCCCAGAAGTATGCAGTCTCGACCATTGGATACCAGTCACGTTTTCCTACGCCCTGGAAGAACATTGAAAGTCCGATTCCGTTCCATTTGAAATCGAGGTTGACGCCATACTGGTAGCGAGGAGTGATATCGCCGATACGGTCGAGGTCTCCGTGGTCGTCAAGTGTGCCTTTACCGTAGTCGATCTTGCCGTCACCATTGAGGTCGAGGAACTTGAGGTCACCGGCATAAGCGCGGAAGTTGGAACCGTTCTTATGGTAAGAGTCCGTAGCCCAAGCATTTGCCTCAGCATTGTCTCTGAAGATACCGGCTGTGCGGAAGCCCCAGATTTCTCCGAGTTCCTTGCCTGAATAGTAGTCAAGGATATCGCCGGATGTGGAAGTGAATTCAGTCACCCAAGTTCTTGTATCCCAGACACTACCTTTGATTCCATAAGTGAAGTCCTTGCCTGCGAGTTTGAACGCGTCTCTCCAAGAAAGGGTAAGTTCCCATCCTGTAGTCTTGAGGGAAGCGTAGTTTCCTTTAGGAGCACTTGCACCATAAACCTGAGGAAGCTCAGGACCTACGGTAATCAGGTCCGTAGTATTTCTGCGGTACCAGTCACCTGAGAATGAAAGACGGCTCTTGAGCAAGTCGAAATCGAGACCCACGTCATAAGTAGTAACAGTTTCCCAAGTAAGAGTCTTAGGCACTACTGAAGGGTTAGTGGTATAGTTCACGAAACCGCCGTCAAAGATGACTGTAGACTTGTTGACGTCCATGGTCTCGAGGAAAGAGTAAGGAGATACAGTACCGTTTCCGAGAGAACCGTAGTTCGCGCGGATCTTGAAGTTGTCCATCCATGAATCTGCCCATTTCATCCAAGGCTCCTCAGAAAGACGCCAACCGATGGAGAATGAAGGGAACAAGCCCCACTGCGATCCTGAAGGGAACTTTGAAGAACCGTCATAACGTGCTGAAGCCTCGAAGATGTATCTGTTCAGCAAAGTGTAGTTGGCACGTCCGAAGAAACCGATGATACCATAGTCGCTGTTGTTCTGCTCGGTCTTGATTTCACCGTCGAACATTTCGAACGACTGATATTTCTCAGGGAAGAGCATTCCCAGTCTCTGCATATAGAACCTGTTGTAGCGGGAATCCTCAAGGTTCCATCCTGCCACAACATTAAGTTTGTGGTTCTCAGTAAGTTTCGGCGTCCAAGTAAGGACAGCATTTGAAGAAATATAGTCTGTATCGTATGTCCAGCGGCTCTTGTATGAACCTGCCTGAGCCACATACTCGGTAGGTACGCCAGGCTTGGTATAGAATGAAAGCGGCGCTCTATAACGCTCTCTCCATCTGCGGGTTGCCTTGTAAGAGAAGTCTCCGCGAATCTTGAGGACTTCAGGAATGATATCTACAGTAACACCAAAAGTAGTTCCGACTATGAGGTTTGAATCATCCTGACCTGTATTTCCTTCGAAGAATGACGCATAACCAGTCTTCACACCTGACAATGTCCAGGTACCGTCCTCATTATAAGGAACGAATACAGGCTGGCCATGCTGGTCGATCTGGTGACCGATAAGTGAGCCTGTCGAGAACATAGGCTGGTTTGACTTGCTGCGGAACACGGAAGTATTATTGTCCACAGACAGCCATTTGTTTACCTGCACCTTGGCTTTTGCTCTGATATTGAAGGTGTTGTATTTCTCTTCACCGATCTTGTAGATACCTCCCTGTGAGAAGTAACGGCCGGTAAGGTTGTAAGTAAGCTTCTTGCTTGCACCTCTAAGGCTGATATCGTGGGTGGTAGAAGTAGTGTAGTCCTTATAGATGTGGTCGAGCCAGTTGTAGCTGCCATAATAGAGGTACTGTCCCTTGCTGCCGACACCTCCATATACAGAATCATAGCCGGATTCACGGATAGCCCGGAAAGACTCAAGATAAGTAATGTCCTTCATTGAGATGTCGTTCGTATTCATTGTAGTAGGAACCTTTCCTGAAGAACCCGGGACACGAGTATCATTCTGATAGAACTCATAGAATGCTTCTGTCCACTCAAGACCGTCGGTAACGATGTTGTCCTCCCATTTAACGATACGTGAGTTCAATGAGAAAGAGCCGTTGTATGTAACCGTAACCTTGTCAGTCTCAGCATTTTTGGTAGTAACGAGAATCACACCGTAGGCAGCGCGCGCTCCGTAGATGGCAGCTGAAGAAGCATCCTTGAGGACAGCGATTGTCTCAATGTCGGCAGGGTTCACCTGCGAAAGGCTGCCTTCCACGCCGTCGATGAGAACAAGAGCAGATCCCTGGCTTCCGATGCTGTGTGTCTTACCGGCAGCACTGCTGCTGAAGTTCTTACGGGTATTGTATGAAGTTCCGTTACCTCTGATATATAGAGAACCTGAGTGAGTTGCCTTACCGTCAGTCTGCACGATGTTGAGTCCGGCAACCTGTCCCTGAAGGGATCTTGTCACATTGGCATTAGGCCTGTTCTCTATGACGCCGCCGTCGAGGTTCTCCACAGAACCCACGAGCTGAGTCTTTTTCAATGTACCGTAACCGACGACTACAGTGGCGTCAAGCAGCTGGTTGTCAGGCTGAAGAGCATAGTCCACAACAGCTTTGGATCCGACCTTGGATTCCACACTCTTGTAACCGATAATGGAGCAAACCAGAACATCTTCTGCCTTTGCTTTGATGGAGTAATGTCCGTTGATGTCCGTAGATACTCCGTTGGTCGTTCCCTTGACCATAACGGTAGCACCCACGAGGAGTTCATTTGTTGCAGCGTCCTTCACTGTACCTGTGACAGTCACATTCTGGGCAAAAAGCTCGAATGAAGCGACCATGGCCATCTGGACTGAGATCACTGCAAACAGTATTCTTTTCAAATAGAGTTTCATATATTCCCAAAAAGTTTAGCTTCGCTCAAATTGATTGATTGAATGTTACTTATTGTCGGATTCGTATTGGTAACCTTATTTCAAGCTGGTCTTTCAGGAATATCCGATGCTGGAGGTTGGTTATTAACTCACTATCTCATCGGTTTCAAAGTTTAATTTTATTCATTATATATTATTAGTGTATTATCGGTTTGCTGATGATTTCGCGCCAATGAATTGAATCGGTTCACAACCCACGGAGCGCAAATCACCCTTTTATTGTGCAAATATATAGATTTTTTTTCAGATTGTTTCACATTTTATTTCATTTCCTGCAAAAATACCAATAAAGTAAGTTCGCTTTCAACAAATTTGAAACACCAAAAGCAACATAATGAAAAAACTCGATGCATTTTTTCACTAAAAACGTTGCAATTCCTAAAAACGTTATTATCTTTGCACTTGGATTTGTATTGCCTGATTTCACAGGTCGTTTTCTGATGCAAGATGGAGATGTTCCAGGAACAGTCTCTGTCGAATTCTTATATCTGTATATATCACCACTTAATAACCGACTTGGAGAGATATAAAACCAGATTTGAGTTAATCTTTTTAACAAATCAGATTGAGATTCAATATGAAATCATTAAAATCAATAGCCGGCATTTTTGCGTGCGCTTCCATTCTTCTCACCGGTTGCGAGAAGGAGTTCAAGGCAGGCGAAGATACGACAAAGCCAGTACCTACAGACCTGCAATATGATGTAGAGTACAGCAGACCAGACACGATGGCAGTGTGCTGGAACGCAGCAGAAGCGATTGCGGCAGGCGCCACATCGTTCAATGTAGAATTATGCGACAGTCCTGACGATGCTGTAAACACCTATGATGACAACATCCTGACCGTCAAAGTATCCGCTATCGGCGCGGACGGTATCGCCCACGCTGTTTTCACAAAGGGAACCAAAGAGCACTCAGAGAAATATGCCCGCATCCGTGCAAACTATGGTGCTGTCTTCTCAAAATGGGCATTTGCCACTGACAAGAACGGCAACCCTGCAGTCCTTATTTCCGGACACGGTATGCTCGACAAGAGCAAGGCCTGCTTTGAGAACATCAGATTCAAAGACAACGGTGACGGCACATTCGATGTAAGTGCTGATGCATCAGCGGCTTCCGGAGCTGACAGTCTCATCGTTTACCTTATGGACTATGCGAGCAGTAAAGCACTGGACAAGAAGGTAGTTCCTGCAGGAAGCACTTCTTTCAGTCACAAGTTCGAAGGCCTTACAGATGGAAAACTCTATCAGCTCAAATTCCTCGCAGAATACAAGGTATCAGGTGCTGCACCTCACACAAATTACATTTATGCAGAAGGCGAAGCGATCAATGAGGAGGGCGAGACCGTAACATCCAATGTCATCCAGTGCGGAAAAGGATTTGCCGTAGTGAATGGTGTACCGCCATCAGTACGTCTTAAATCCAAATATTCCGGTATGCTCGTTTTCGAATGGTCTGTCACGTCATTCGGTGACAACACCAAAGACGCAGCTACTCCTGTAAAGGTTGCTCTCTACGATGACGAATCTTGCAAAGAGGAGCATCTTGTATATGGTTGGACTATCAGCAAATACTTGCTTCCTACGAACATTGCAGACAAGCAGCCTGCCATCTCGTTCGCAAACCTCAAACCTGGAACCAAATATTGGTTTACCTGCCAGGACCAGACCACAGGCCTCCTTTCAGATGCGCTTGAGGCTGAAACTTCAGGATTCAATATCGTTCAGGTAGGAACAACGCCTGCTGCTGCAGGCGAGACCGTTCTCGCAGAAAACTTCAGTGAGCTTTATTTCGGTGGAAACTCTATTGACTTTACAGCTACCCCTGAAAACAACAACAACGCATTGCCTCATCCTGAAGAAGGAAAATGGGACTCAACCAATCTCAAATTCACTGACCCGAACCATGGTTTCTTCAACACCATCGGCAAGAGTGGCGGCGTGAAGAATTCCAGATTCAAAGATTGGGCTGTCATTCACGGTGCCAAGGATGGTACAGGTAATGTCGGGGAAGGTGACTGCTGCATACGTACAGGTATGCTCCAGATGGGTGCATCAAGCTGTATCCCTATCGTATTCACCCCGAAACTCACTAACCTTGAAGGACTCGCAACAGTCAAAGTAACTTACACCATTTCCTCAATGTGGGAGAAGGGTGCAATTAAAGAAGCCGGAGATGCTGACTTCAAGAGCATAGGAATCTACGTGGCAGAAGGAGGCAAGACATCCACAAGCGGTACAAGTTATGGAACACTCACAGGCGCTTCTGTAAAACAGGTGGCGGCTATCGACCGTCCTGCAACCAAAGAAGCTGACGGAGACAAGGCTCTGAAAGCACCAGCATGGGAGAAGAGGACAGTCACTATCAAGAATGTGGCTCAGGGCGCACGAATCGGTATCGGAACTATCCGTCCAGAAGGCAAGACCGGAAACCAGCGTTTCCTTCTCAGCGGTGTTACAGTATCAGTTGTATCTTACGGTGAACCTGAACTGTTTACTCCTGTGCTTAAGGAAACCAACATCGGCAAGACCAAGGCTACTCTCACATTCGAGGCTCAGGATTTTGCCAAGGAATATATTCTCGGCTACAAGAAGAGCGGAGATGCTGAATACAAGTTCATCGACTCTCCTACTCCTGAAATCACTATAAAACCTCTGGAAGTAAACACAACTTACTTCATCAAGGCATACTGCAAATCCGGTGAATACGAGTCACCTGCATTCTACTATGAATTCAAGACAGGCTCCGTGGACTACACCTACCCTCTCGACATCAACAATCTCGAAGAATTCCTCGAGTGGATGTCAGCAGGTGCAGAATACACCACTGCAGGACAGGAAATCAATCTCAAGACGGACATTGACCTTGCCGGCGTTGCTGCTGAGCAGCTCCTGATTGTCCCTGAATTTGAAGGAACATTGAACGGCAACAATCACGTCATCAAGAACTGGACGTCCACACACGGCCTCTTCAGAAAGATGAATGGTACGGTCAAGGATCTCACCATCGACGCAAGCTGTTCATTCAGCGGTTCCGAGTATCTTGCTCCTATCGCTCTCTCAGGAAGCGGCAGCATCAGCAATGTCCACAACAAGGCGAAGGTTTCATATTCAGCTGACAACTTCTCATCTTCAGTTGCAGTTGCAGGTATTGCAGCCGAATTCTCAGGCAATGTCGAGAACTGCTCCAACACTGCAGAAATCACTGCAACAAGTGCAGGTTCTGTTCAGGGAATTGCCGCTGCCGGTCTTATCGGAAAACTGAACGGCAAGCTCTCAGGCAGCAAGAATGAGGGTGCAGTTACAGTCTCAGGAACATTTGTTGAAGCAGAATCCTCTGTCGGAGGCCTTTCAATCGTTCCTTGCGTAGGTGGAATCGCCGGTGCAGGTGCTTCCGGATTTGAAATGGAGAACTCAGACAACAAGGGTAAAGTAACAGTTACATTTACCGACATGAGTTCCTCTCCGAAAACAATCCAGAGAATAAGCATTGGCGGTATTGCAGGCGCTCCTTCCGGAAACATTACCAAGTGCAACAACTACGGAGAAATTAATGTCAAGTTCGCAACAAAAGACGGTAATGAGTCGAGTGTAAATTACATCGGTATTGTAGGTGGTATTTCCGGTGGTGATTATTTCACAACAGGTCAGAATTCCACAAACATTAAAGACTGCGTAAACGAGGGTAAGATTACTTTCCACAATGATTCCAATAAGGCAAACAGTGCAATGGGAGGAATCGTCGGCTGGCCAGGTGTAGAAGCAACATCTCAGACAGTAGTGACCGAGAATTGTACGAACAATGCTGACATTACCTTCAAAGGTAAAGGAAAGTGCCGCGCTGGTGGCATCCAGGGTGGTTCCGGAACCATCAAAGGCTGTACAAACAACGGTAATATTCTTATCGAAGACGGCAAGGACTGTGCAGTCGGCAGTGTAGCAGGTTTCCATACAAGTGGTCTTGTTATTGAAAACTGCAAAGCCTACGGAACAGTTACTGCCAAAGTTGCGGTGTACGGTATCGGTGGTCTTATCGGAAATATCGGAAACGTTGCGCATACAACTGGTGACGGCTGCGTGGTGGATTGCACCGTAACTGGAGGCTCAGCAGAAATTGCCGGTATGGTGATCGGACTGTTTAATGGCAACAGCAATAAGATTGAGATGGGTAAAAAAACAGCCATCAAGGTGGCCGGCACATTAAATGGTGGTGCTGTTACTTCTGAAAACTTGAATGATTGCCTCCACGGAACTAAGAACTACAAGGCAGAGAAACACATTATCAACGCCGTATTCTGCAAATAATCTGCATTGAAATATAACTCTCGAAAGAGTCCGGCCGGAAGGTCGGACTCTTTTTTATCGATACGGTCAATACGTAACCGAGGAGACGCTTACCAGACCACCGAACAACCTGAAATTGGCACAACAGACGAAAGTACTGATTCACAACCAGTTAGCAGATAAAGCAAAAGTCAGGTCACTCACTTATTCACATAACCTGCATTTGGCCGCTCATCATATCTACCTGACACTCAATAATATACTCCAAATCGCGACACGCAGGTTGTTCGACATTTCCATGGGCAAAAGTACGTAACCGCTAAAAACGCGTCAATACTTAACCGCGGATACGCTTACCAGACCACCGAACAACCTGAAATTGATACAACCGACGAAAGTATTGATTCACAACCAGTTAGCTGATAAAGCAAAAGTTAGGTTACCCACTTTTTCACATAACCTGCATTTGGCCACTCATCATATCTACCTGACACTCAATAATGTATACCAAATCACGACACGCAGGTTGTTCGACTCAATCCAATTCTGTGCTGCATCATTCCTCGTAACACACCGCATTATTTTGTGAGCACCTCTGCCTCTGCTATTCCTGTTAATCATTATCTCACAGAATGTGATTTTATCCGTGAAAACCCGCCTTCTTCCGGACAAGTTGTCATTTTGAATAACTTGTCCGTGAAACCCCACCTATTTACGGACGACCTGAGCATTTAGAGTCAACTTTTTACAGTAATAAGGTTTCATGGTGGCAAGCAGGACAGCCTCACACCGCAAAAAGCTAAACATCCATGCAGACTCACCGAAGTTAGTGAAGCCATGAAAGCCGAACAACCTGCACTTGGATTGACGATAGAAAGTGTTGACACATAGTGAATTACAAGAAAGATAGAAAGCCAGGTTACCCACTTTTTCACATAACCTGCATTTGGCCGCCCATTATATCTTCTTGATACTCAACAATGTACACTAAATCACGACATGCAGGTTGTTCGACATTTCCATGGGCAAAAGTACGTAACCGCTGAAAACGCGGCAATACGTAACCGCGGAGACGCTTACGACTCAATCCAATTCTGTGTTTGCCTCATTCCTCGTAACGCACCGCATTTTTTTGTGAGCCCCACTGCTATTCCTGTTAATCGTTGCCTCACGGAATGTATTTTGTCCGTGAAACACCGCCTTCTTCCGGATAAGTTGTTCATTTTGAACAACTTATCCGTAAAATCCAGCCTTCTTACGGACAAACTGAGCATTTAGAGTCAACTATTTACAGTATTAGGTTCATGGTGACGAGCAGTACAGCCCCGCACCGCAAAAAGCTAAACATCCATGCAGACTTACCGAAGTTAGTGAAGCCGAGCAGCCGCATTGCCCGAGTCGAATTGCGAGTCTCCCACGGATAATTAGACTTTCGCAGAGTTCAAGTACATCACACGTGTCCAAAGGCTGAACTCAGATGTCATTGACAGCAGCAACAAGGTTGCCTCCGTGA
>UMGH01070204.1_pt1 | contig 44763 bp, 37 predicted proteins | sample 1965231 | NCBI WGS metagenome assembly UMGH01 (sample SAMEA4836068, study PRJEB28245) | human gut metagenome | biome: gut microbiome; material: fecal sample | place: Denmark | collected 2008 | reverse complement strand
GGGAAAGTGATTCGCTTCCAGAAATTACCCTTCAAGATTGTGGGTGTATTGGAGAGCAAAGGATATAACAGTATGGGAATGGACCAGGACGACCTGATCTTGGCGCCTTATACAACCATTCAGAAAAAGGTTTTGGCTATTACCCATTTGCAGGGTATTACTTGTTCTGCTTTAAAAGAAGAATATACCGAACAGGCTATTGATGAGATTTCGGAAATACTACGTCGCAACCATAAGCTCAAAACGGACGAGGATGATGATTTTACAATCCGTAGTCAGCAGGAGTTGAGTTCGATGTTGACAAGTACTACGGACATGATGACCGTTTTGCTTGCGGCGGTGGCGGGTATTTCCCTTTTGGTGGGTGGTATCGGTATTATGAATATCATGTATGTTTCGGTAACGGAACGTACACGCGAGATTGGTTTACGTATGAGTATCGGGGCAAAAGGGATTGATATCCTTTCGCAGTTCCTGATCGAATCCATCCTGATAAGCGTGACGGGAGGATTGATTGGTGTGATTTTAGGAGTAGGTTCGGCTATCGTAGTCAATCAAGTGGCACATTTCCCGATTTACATTCAGCCTTGGAGCGTACTTCTTTCATTTCTTGTCTGTACGGCAACAGGTATTTTCTTTGGTTGGTATCCGGCAAAGAAAGCCGCCCAACTCGATCCGATCGAAGCCATCCGCTATGAATGATGGAATGGAAGTTGGAAACCGTCCAAGATCTTGGCTGATACTTCTCCTGAAGGATTTGTATTGTCAAAGCTCTTGGACGGTTCCATTCTTGGCGGATTTTCGTTGAAAAACTACTTGGACGGTCAAAATCCGCGCGGATTTGCCTTGAAAAAGTGCTTGGATAGTCAAAATCTTGGAAGAATGATACTAGAAAAGTCTTTTCTAATGAAAATCTTTGCGGATTTGTTTTGTCAAAGAGCTTTTTTATCGGTATTTTTGACAAATTGATAACAAACGGAATTTAAGACAGTGAAAGAATAAGAATCATGACAGAAGAAACGAAAAAAGAAGAATTGCCGGTGTATCGAACTCCGAAAGGATTGGGCAAGATTATCCACATGGCAGCGTGGGGAATCTTGTTTGGTATTCCATTCTTTTTTACCGGTGACGAGACAGAAACAGTTACGATCGAAAGTTATATGCGTTTTGTTATCGTACCTATTTCATTTATGTTCGTATTCTATGTCAACTATTTTTTCCTGGTTCCGAAATATCTTTTTACCCGTCGTTTGCCTGAATTCTTTGTGGCCAATGTATTGTTGATTGTCTTTACGATGGTGGCTGTTCATCTCTTGTTGGATTTATTGCCTGATTCACCCCATGAACATCCACATCGGAAACCTCCTATGCGAGGAGAACCTCCACTTCGGAATATTGTCGGATTCTTTTTAGGTAATGCCGTGCTATATATGTTGGTGTCAGGTTTAAGTGTGGCTATCCGGGTAACGAGAAACTGGTATCGGATCGAAACGATGCGACGTGATTTGGAACAAAGCCGTGTGGAAGCCGAATTGCAGAATCTGAAGAGTCAGTTGAATCCGCATTTCCTGTTTAATACATTAAATAATATCTATTGTTTGATAGCCTTCAGTCCCGATCGTGCACAAGGTGTTGTACATGATTTGAGCCGGTTGCTTCGTTATGTCTTGTATGACAGTAACCAGAAGTTCGTTCCGTTGGGGAAAGAACTGGACTTTATCCGCAATTATGTTGAGCTGATGCGTATCCGTCTTCCTGAGCATGTATCACTCGACTTACAAATAAGCGGACAGGAAAACGAAGGGGGAATGATTGCTCCTTTACTTTTCATCTCGTTGATTGAAAACGCGTTCAAGCATGGAGTTAGCAATAACCTGCCATCATTTATCCGTATCTGTATCACGTATGATAAAACGGAAGTACATTGTCGGATTGAGAATAGTTACTTTCCTAAGAACGGACAAGACAAGAGTGGTTCGGGCATTGGATTAGTCAATTTGGAGAAACGTCTGGAATTGATTTATCCGGAATCTTATTCTTTCCGACATGAACAGGAAGGTGATACCTATATTGCCGATTTACAAATACAAACTGGAGTGAAATGAAATTAACCTGTGCCATTATTGATGATGAACCTTTGGCAGCAAGTCTGCTGGAGAGTTACGCTTTGAAAACTCCTTTTCTGGAGTTGAAAGGGAAGTATAACAGTGCTCTGAATGCCATGGATGCTTTGCATAACGAACCGGTACAAGTCTTGTTCCTGGATATCCAGATGCCTGAGTTGAGTGGTATGGAATTCTCGAAGATGCTTCCTCCGGAAACAAAGGTTATCTTTACGACAGCCTTCGAACAGTATGCTGTCGACAGTTATCGGGTCAATGCCTTGGATTATCTGTTGAAACCCATCAGTTATTCCGATTTCCTGAAGGCTGCACAGAAAGCCTGCGACTGGTTTGAATCGCATCAGCGGAAAACGGAAGAGCCTGTTACGGGAACAGCTAACGAGAATGAAGTGGAACGGATCTTTGTCAAGACCGAATACAAGTTAGTACAAATTGAATTGAACCAGATCTTGTATATCGAAGGCTTGAAAGATTATGTCAAGATTTATCTCGAAGGCGAAGCTCATCCTATTCTTTCCCTGATCAGTATGAAAATGGTAGAAGATTTGCTTCCGTCGAACCGTTTCATCCGTGTACATCGTTCATTCATTGTCCAGCCGGAGAAGATTAAAGTTATCGAGCGCAATCGCATTGTGTTTGGAAAGGAATATATTCCGATTTCAGATAATTATAAGCAGAAATTCTTCGATTTCCTGGCGCAGCATAGTATCTTACTGGCCAAATAGTCCGATCAAGACTTGCTCAAGTCTGCGGTTGATAGTCCAGCTGCTCATGGAATAATTGTTGGTGAGTAAGACGACGCTATATGTTTTTCCTTGATTTTTTACGTATCCTGCATAACATCTCACGCCGCTCATACTGCCGCTTTTGAGGAATGCTTTTCCTGAAAAAGATGATTCTTTCAGGAAGTTACGTACAGATCCTTCTACTCCGGCTTGAGGTAATGAGGACATAAATGCTTCGGCATGTTTGGATTTTACCATATAGGTTAGTAAGTCGTTGAGGAAACGGGCTGTCACTTTATTGGTAGGAGCCAGGCCGCTTCCGTCGGTAATACGAAGAGATGAAATATCCAGTCCTTTGCCTTTCCAATAACTTTTCATGACTTCTATTCCTTTCCCGAAAGAAGAAATGACATGTTTCTGCGGATTCTTATAGCGCAAACCGATGGTTTTCAGCAAGGCGTCGGCAAAGAGATTATGACTTGCATGATTGGTCTTTTCTACGATCTGCTGTAACGTGGGGGAATAGGTCGTGATTATCTCTGTCCGTTTACCGGGTTTCCAGGCATTCTTTTCATACAGAATCCGGTAGCAGGTTGCTTCTTTCTGTATGGATATGCCGTCTTTCTCTAATTCTTTCTGTATATATTGGGCTAAAAAGAGAGCCGGATCAGGTATGTCGCCTTTCAGTCGGTAGGATTGCCGGTTTGCCGGAACAATTCCATATAAATATCGTTCGTTGGAGAAGGGCATACCAACGATAAAGCTACTGTCGCTTTTGGTAGCGGCTGCTTTCAGATAATTATGGAAATCCAGATCCATTTCCGGTTCTGTCCGAACCAAGGTAGGGCGTGTTCCTATGGCGCCACTATTCAAATACAGCGAATACAGATTATCATGGAAAGAAAGTCCGTAACTTCCGGCTCCGTAATAACTGCCTAAATCTTCGCGAAGCCATTTCATGGATATGCCTTCGTTGTCGAAAATACTCTCATCAGCAATAATGGCTCCCTTGATTTCCCGAATGCCTTGCTGACGAATGGCGTCTTTCCATTCTTTGAGGAATGTTTCTGATTCGGGGGTGAAATGAGACGAACCTAAGGTCGGATCTCCATGTCCTTGAATATAGATATTCCCATTCAGTACCCCATTGGCTATTGTTCCATCATAACTGATTGTCGTTGGGAAACGATAGGTTTCGCCTAATAATTCCAATGCAGTAGCGGTAGTCAGTAATTTTAATACGGAAGCAGGTGTGAGTTGTACATCCGGCTGGTATTTCCCGATGGTTTTTCCTGTGGATGTTTCGGTTACCAGACAAGCAAACGAAGCGTGTTCCATACCTGATTGATCCAGGAATCGGTTAATGGGACTTGTTTTTTGTCCGAATCCAAGTTGGAAGCATAAAATAAATGCTGCCAATAAAAATATTTTGGAATGTCTCATTATGAAGTTTTAACCTTTATGTTACCTTTGCGAAAAACAAAGATAGAAATAATTATGGATTCCATGTTTGATAAACCGTTTACTTTCGATCGCGTTGTCCGCATCGGAATAGGTGTTTTACTGATCGGTGCATTGCTTTATTTGATCGTTGTCTTGAGAAATGCACTTTTACCATTCTTGATTGCTTGGCTGATGGCTTATATGTGTCAGCCCTTTGTGAAGTTTTTCCAATATAAATTGAAACTGAAAAGCCGGATCTTGTCTATTCTGGCTGTTCTCATATCCATCTGTCTGATTATCGCCTTGGTTACGGTGATGGTTGTACCTTCTATTTCGGAAGAGAGTGAACGTCTGTTACAGCTTTTAAGTAACCGGCAGGCTACTCCAGGTTATATTCCGTTGATACCGAACAGTTGGGTGGAGTATTTGGAAAACAGTATTGATCCGGAAGCTTTGCGTGATTTCGTCAACAAGGAAAATATTTTGCAGGCAATCAAACAGATCGCTCCGAAAGCCTGGCATTTATTGAGTAGTACCTTCTCTGTTTTGGTCAGTGTAACGATTGTCTTTGTCATCTTCTTGTACTTTATTTTCATCTTGTTGGATTATGAGAAGATAGCCAGTGGTTGGCTGCGACTGATACCGGAACGCTATCGTCCGTTTATCAGTCAGTTGGCAGATGATGTAGAACTTAGTATGAACCGGTATTTCCGCGGACAGTCGTTGATTGCCTTGTGTGTAGGTGTTTTACTGGCGATCGGATTTAAGATCATCAATTTCCCTTTGGCAGTTACTTTGGGATTGTTTATCGGCTGTTTGAACTTGATTCCTTATTTACAGACTATCGGATTGATTCCAATGGCATTGCTCAGTCTGCTCCGTTCGGCTGAGACAGGAGAGAATTTCTGGATTTTATTTGGCTTATCATTATTGGTATTGGGTATTGTGCAGGCCATACAGGATTTGTATCTGACGCCTCGTATCATGGGAAAAGCCATGGGACTGAATCCGGCCATTATTTTACTTTCCTTATCTATTTGGGGAACATTGCTCGGATTCATCGGACTGATTATTGCCTTACCGCTGACAACACTTTGCCTGTCGTATTATAAGCGGTTTGTTTTGATGGAAAGTTTAGATATATCGCCACAAAATGAGGTTACTGATCCCGAAAATAAGGCCGAAAAGCCTGTTCAGACGAAAGAAATAGAAGAAAAATAGGGGAGAAGAAGAAAAAACTTCTCTAAAAACTTGCAAAGTCAAAAATTATCACTACCTTTGCACTCGCAATCGGGAAACGATGCATTAGAGGTTTGATTCGCTAGCTCAGCAGGTAGAGCACAACACTTTTAATGTTGGGGTCCTGGGTTCGAGCCCCAGGCGGATCACCAAAATAAGCTCTTTAATCCATTCGGGTTAAAGAGCTTATTTTTTATATAGGTCTTAAGTCCTGATAAAGCAGCATCACGGGCTTGAATCACCTCATCTTTCAGTATTACAGAAAGATAGATAAAAGGTGAAAGATGATTTTACAAACAGAATATTTAGTTTGGTACGGAAATAAAACAAACGAGAATCAAAAGCGGAAGTAACGAGGTTCGTTTTTGATCTTCGTTACTTCCGTTTTAATTCATGCCTACCTTTTGATAAAAAGCCGGCGTATTTTCACCAAAAGGTAGGCATGAATGGATCAAAAGATAGGCATCTTTATAAGACGATGTTGAACAGGTAACCTAAGAAGATGATAAACAGCGTGATCACTCCAAAGAAGATAGCGATCAGGCGCCAAGTCATGACTTTCTTGAGAAGTGTTGCTTCGGGTAGTGATAATCCTACTACTGCCATCATGATTATAAGCGGATTAATGGTTAGACTGCTGGCATGCACAAACGGGCATTGTATAAAAAGGGACTGTTATTCACAGCAACCCTTTGATTTGTATATAGCCTGGCCGAAGAAATCGGCAAAGAGCCGGCTCGCCAGTTCCCAGTTTTCCTGATTAATGCAGTATTTTACTTTCGGGGTTTCCACTTCTCCCTGTATCAAACCGGCATCTTTCAACTCTTTCAGGTGTTGGGAAACGGTCGCTTTGGCTATGGGTAATTCTTCATGAATGTCGCCAAAGTAGCAGGTTTCCTGTTTGACCAGAAAGTGCATGATGGCAATTCTTGCCGGATGTCCCAATGCTTTGGCAGAGCGTGCCAGTTGTTCTTGAGTTGCTGTATATTCCTTTTTCTCTTCCATATCCTTGTTTGTTGTTCGCAAAAGCACGAATAACTAGATATATTTCCAACTTTTCTGCTGGATTTTTGGCTGAATCAGTTAAATGTGGTTAAAACAGACCGATTTTAGAAGAAAAAGTATTGACGAGCTATGTTACATAACATAAAATGTCTATATTTGCATCGTGTTTTTCATGGTATTAGATTTAAGGTTAACAATGGAAATTGGCTGTCTGTGAAGATAGCCTTTTTTTGTGCCCTTTACTCACCTGAGAAGAGCAGAGAAAAGTTCTGTTCGATTTGTTCCATTAACATCTCTGTTGGAACGGATAAGGTTGCCGCTGCCTTTTTGTATATCTTCTGTATGTCCAGTTTTGATTCATCGGTTTCTAAGAAAAGATGACTTGGCCAGGCTATTTGCAGGGCTGCCGGCTGGAATTGTTCGCCGAACGAAAGATAGATGTTTTCTTTCAGCAGCTGTTCGGCTAATTCTCTTTTTCCACGGAAACCGTGAATGAGCCAAGGCGAGAGTGGGCGAATTTTCTTCCGTAAGGCAAGCAGTTCACTCCAGGCTTTTACACAATGGATGATAAGTGGCTTATGAAGTTCTTCAGCCAGCAAGGCTTGTTGTTCGAATAGATAAAGTTGTCGTTCGAGTGGTGCTTCGTGAAGTTTGTCAAGTCCGGCTTCACCGATCATCCAGACTTCCGGTTGCTTGGCTTTTTCCCACAGCTGTTCGAGAAGCTGATCATTACTTTTGTCGGAATGGATAAACCACGGATGGATTCCAACCGAAAACATTTCTATATGGGATAAATCACCCAGGGTTTCTTGGCCGACGATCCGGTTGTAAAAAGAGATTCGTTTTTCCTGGGTTTTGGGAATCACTGTATGCGTATGAATATCGATGTATTTCATCTTCTTCTTGTTTGAATGGAACAAAAGTACTAATATTGTGTGCAAGTTAAACGGAGAAATTTAGAAAACACAAAAACAAATTACATGAAACTGAATTACAAGAAATGGGGCATGGTGGCCCTTTCAGCTTTTTTATGGATGGCGGATGCCTCGGCTCAATTGACATTAGTGAAAGACGGGAAGGCGGTTTCGCGGATTGTCTTGGGCGAGAAGAGTGAAATAAACCGTCAGGCAGCTGATCTGTTACAGGACTTTGTGCAGCGGATCAGCGGGGCTTCGTTGCCGATTGTGGAAGGAAAAGCGAAATCAGGTGATGTCGTGATCGGTGGAAAATCGGCAGAGGCAGGCGAAGATGGTTTTACCCTTTGTACCGAACAGAACCAGTTGCGGATTACGAGTGGAGGAGACAAAGGCTCGATCTATGGCGTGGTGACTTTATTGGAAAAATACATGGGTGTTTCGTATTATGCATATCAGGCTTATACATTGACACCTTCGAAGACGATTACCTTGCCGGAGATTCATTTGTCGGAGACTCCGGCTTTCCGGTATCGCCAGTCGTTCAGTTACGGTTGCGATGATCCGATTTACAAGATGTGGTTCCGTCTGGAAGAACCGAATGAGGTCTTCATCGACAAGATGTGGGTACATACATTCGACCGCCTGATGCCTTCGGAAGTGTATGGAAAGGAACATCCCGAATATTATTCATATATCAACGGCGAACATCGTCCGGGTAATCACAGCCAGTGGTGTCTGACGAATCCGGATGTTTATGACTTCGTGGTGAAGAAACTGGATTCTGTTTTCAAGGCGAACCCGGATAAGAAATTGATCTCGGTCAGTCAGAATGACGGAAACAATACCTTCTGTACATGTGAGAATTGCCGTAAGGTGTATGAGGAAGAAGGTTCTCCGGCAGGTGCCTATATCCGTTTCATGAACAAGTTGGCGGAACGTTTCCCCGACAAGGAGATTTCTACCCTGGCTTATCTCTTTACCATGCATCCACCCAAAAAGGTAAAGCCGCTGCCGAACGTGAATATCATGTTGTGCGATATTGACTGTATGCGCGAAGTACCGCTGACCGATAATGCGTCGGGACGTGATTTCGTGAAAGCGCTCGAAGGCTGGTCGGCTATCTCCAACAATATTTTCGTGTGGGATTATGGAATTAACTTCGACAACATGGTATCGTGTTTCCCCAATTTCCATGTCTTGCAGAAGAATATCCAGTTGTTCAAGAAGAACCACGTGACGATGCACTTCTCGCAAGTCAATGGTTCTAAAGGTACCGACTTTTCGGAAATGCGTGCTTATATGATCGGAAAGCTGATGTGGGATCCGTATCAGAATGCCGATTCGTTGATGCGTAGCTTCATGGATGGTTATTATGGGGCGGCGGCACCTTATCTGTATCAATATCAGAAGATCATGCAGGGCGGATTGCTGGCAAGCGGTACCAACTTGTGGATTTACGATTCGCCGGTAACACATAAGAACGGAATGCTGAACGATCAGCTTTGTAAGACGTATGATGAGTTGTTCGACCAGGCTGAGGCGGCTGTGGCTTCTGATCCGGTTCGTTTGGACCGCGTCCAGTTGTCTCGTTTGTCATTGATTTATTCTGAGTTGGAAATAGCTCGTACAAAAACGAATCAGGATGTGGCCAAGGTACGCCAGCAGTTGGATTATTTCCGTCAGCAGTGCCGCAAGTTCGGCATCAAGTCGCTGAACGAACGTAGCAATGCGCCCGAGGATTATTGTGATCTGTACGAAAAACGCTTCTTGCCGCAGGCCGAAAAGAGCAAGGCGTTGGGTGCAAAGGTGATCTGGTTGCAAAAGCCGGGCGAACGTTATCAGAAGATTGCTGATACGGCATTGGCCGACGGCCTGTTTGGTGGTACGACCTTCGTAGAGAGCTGGGTCGGCTGGGAAGGCGTGGACGGCTCGTTCATCCTCGATCTGGGTGAAGAGAAAGAATTCAGCAGTGTGGAAGCCGACTTCCTTCATCAGTTGGGACAATGGATTCTTCTCCCCGAAAAGGTGACTTATTCGATCTCGACCGACAACCAGACCTATCAGCCTTTCGGTTCCTTCTCGTTTGCCGAAGACCGTGCCCCGCAAGTCAAGTTCGTCGGTGGAAAAGTTACTTCCGACAAGCCTGTCAAGGCGCGTTATATCAAAGTGGAAGTCGATGCCATCGGGATGTGTCCGGCTTGGCACTATGGCGTAGGTCATCCGGCCTGGTTCTTTGTGGACGAAGTGACGGTGTTGTAACATATTTGTATAGTTTTCATATGGAAAAAGAAAAAAATTATCTGATTGTCGGAACCGGCGGTGTAGGCGGATCGATTGCCGGTTTCCTGGCATTGGGCGGGAAGCAAGTTGCTTGTATCGCCCGTGGTGCGCAGTTGGAAGCTATTCGCCAGCATGGATTACACCTGAAGTCGGATTTGAAAGGCGAACATTGGCTGAAAGTCCCGGCTTGTACGGCAGATGCATACGAGGGGAAAGCGGATGTGATCTTCGTGTGTGTGAAAGGATATGCCCTCGATTCGATTCAGGATTTATTGCGTCGTGTGGCTACGCCGGACACTTTGGTGGTACCGATTCTGAATGTCTATGGAACCGGCGAGCGGTTGGCACGCCTCGTGCCCGAAGTAACCGTGCTCGATGGTTGTATTTATATCGTAGGCTTTATTTCCGGCCCGGGCGAGATCACGCAGTCGGGTTCGGTCTTCCGGTTGGTCTATGGTGCCCGCAGTAGCCAGCCTGTCGCCCGCGAACGGCTGGAAGCCTTGGCAGAAGAACTCCGCGGATGCGGTATCAAGGTGGATGTATCGGAGGACATCAACCGCGACACGTTTATCAAGTGGTCGTTTATTTCGGCCATGGCGTGTACCGGCGCCTACTTCGATGTGCCGATGGGTGAGGTGCAACATGCCGGTGAAGTGCGCGACGTGTTCGCCGGACTGTCTCGCGAGAGTACGGAGATCGGCCGTCGTCTGGGGATTACTTTCCTACAAGATCAGGTAGCCTATAATCTGATGGTAGTCGATAAGCTGGACCCGAGTTCGACCGCCTCGATGCAGAAAGACCTGGCCCACGGTCATGAATCGGAAATCCAGGGAATCCTGTTCGATATGATCGCGCTGGGCGAACGCCTCGGTGTAGAGATGCCCACCTACCGGCGGGTAGCCGGGAAGTTTCGTCCGTGAAGAAACGTCATCCCGGCTGAAAGTGCTTTTTTTCAGGAAGATGCCCTTTCAGCCGGAAAGTGAGGAAATTTATTATTTTTGGAGAGTAGATCATCTTTAATTCAAAGAAAAATATGCGGTATATCTGGTGGCTTATCAGTTTGTTTGCTTGGGGGGCGGCGGCGCAGTCGCTCCCGGCGGAACGTATCTTCCTGGCGTTGGAAAAAGAATCGTGTATGCCGGGGGATACCTTGTTTGTGAACGGGCAGTTGGTGGCTGCCGACAGCCCGGCGCATTCGCCGCATAGCCGGTATGTTTATGTGGAATGCGTGGACGACCGCGACTCGTTGTTGCTCCGCCAGAAGGCGGCTTGCGACGCGAAAGGTTATTTTGCCTTGGAAATCCCAACCCAGGTGGATTGGCTGTCGAATCTCTGCTACCTGCGGGCTTATACGCGGTTGATGCAGAATTATGAGACGGAGAGCTTCACCGTCGTGCCTTTTTTCTTGGGAGCGGTCCATCCGGCGAAGGCACGGACCGCCCGGCTGGTCAATATGCGCTGTTTCCCTGAAGGCGGAACGTTGCTCGAAGGATATTTGCAAAACATGGTCTTCCACCTGTCTGACGAAGACGGATTTCCCGTCGTCCCCCAGCGGATGAGGCTTTTGGATGCCGCCAACGACACGATTTTGCGCCAGATTGCCGTTTCGGAAAATGGGCTGGGCAGATGTACGTTCCAGCCCGAAGCCGGGAAGTCTTATCGCCTGCAAGCCGAGTACGACGGGCGTTTTATCCATTTCCCGCTCCAGACGGAGGCTTCCGGCACGGCTTTGCAGGCTGCTGTGAGCCGCGACCGCCTTTCGTGCCGTATCTTTTCTTCGGATGAGAAGGAGGTGCATCTGTTCCTTTACCAGGCGGAAACGGGGCTGACAGAAATCCCGTTGCCGGATGGGAAACTCGCCGCCGTCTTGGATTTGTCGGGCTATCCGCGCGGGGTTTATACTCTTTTCCTGACCGATGGCGATTTTCGCCCGCTCAATGAGCGCAGTCTCTGGTTGCCGCCCACGGAACAGCCCGATTTCTCTTTCCAACTGCCACAAACGGTATTTTCGCCGTCAGCTCCGCTGGATTACCGGCTGCAAGTCCCCGACAGCAGCCGGGTGTTTACCCGGATTGTTCCGGAGGGTGATTTGATTGCGGCGCAGGCTTATCCGTCCTTGTCGTTCGGGAACGAGGTGGTGTCGCCCGTCCGTTTCCCGTTCATCGACACCCGCCGGGGGGCGGAGCAGCAGGAAGAAATCAACAACTGGTTGTTTACAGTCCGTTTTGCCCTTTTCCCCGTGGCGGAGGTTTTGAAAGCAGGAATGCAATATCCGTATCCGATAGAAGACGTGATGCTCCTCGCCGGGACTGCCTGGAAATCTGAAAACCAGCCTTTGGAGGCCGGTATGCTGATCAATGCCCACAACATGAAGGAACAGTTGCTCTATGCCGGAGTAACCGACGAAAAGGGCGGCTTTGTCATCCCTGTGGAGGATTATCCGACGGGAACGTGGTTCCGCTTTTCCGCCCGCGACAAGAAAGGGAAGACGGTGGAGGCCTCCTTTACCTTGGCCGAAAAACACTACCCGGAGGTCCGAATTCCGTACCCGGTTTTTACGCAAACCCCGTTGCAGGCGGATGTTTTCTCGGAAGATTCATCTTCCTTCCGGTACGGCGTGGATGACGATCAAAACAAGGTCTATTACATCGATAGTGTGACCGTCAAAGCCCGCCGGAAGGTGGACTACCGCGAGGCTGCCCGCTCGCCCCTGAATTTTATCGGCGAAGTGGAGCTGCAGAAGCGGGCGGCACTTAGTTTGCGTTCCATCTTGAATATGTTCCCTTCGATTGTTGTTCAGACGAGTACAACTGGCAGTGGCGAGGGGATACTCGGAGCTTTGAATAAATATAGACGCTTTAGCGGTGAAGATAGAAACAGATCGCCGGAAGATCTGGGACAGGATAGTGGGGAACTGGGTGTTTTCTGGCGGAATAATCGAGATCCGAGACTGGACGGAACAAGCTTTAACAAGCTGGCGGTGGTCGTGGACGGTGAAGTGGCTTTTGGCGATATCGGTTCCATCTTGGATATGCCGGCGGGCAGTATCAAGTCCGTCGAGCTGCTGAAACCCAGCGATACGCGCTGCGTCCGTTATAATGCGACCAGCGGGGCGCTCGTGATCGAAACCCAGCAAGGCGTTATGCCTTTTACCGCCGGACAGGGCGGCACCACGCTCAAGCCATTTGGATTGTCGGTTGCATCGCGCCCGCCCGTCGTCGGACGGCAAGTCCCCAGCCAACCGGGGCGTTATCGGCTGCTGGTCGATGTCATCACCGGCGAGCAGCAAGTTGCCTCTTTCTGCCAGCCTTTTGAGGTGAAGTAAATAGGGTTTTCCTTTGGAAAAATACCTGTCCTCCCGGCTGGAAGCCCTTCCGCAGCAGAAAAAGCCCTTTCCTCCCGGCTGACGGTGCTTTTTTTGAAAAAAATCGCCTTTCACCCCGGCTGACAGTGCTTTTTTCAAAAAAAATCGGCTTTCAGCCGGGATGACGATGCTTTTTTTCAGGAAAATGCCCTTTCAGCCAAGAAATGACAGATTATTTGTTTTTCTAAAAGGAAAAATCTATATTTGTGCATGTTCAATAATTTAATACGAGAGAACCATGATGCAAATTACATCTTTTAAACTTGGAAATCTTCGCATCGAAGAAGACTTCGCTTTCCACCAACGTATTCAGCAATATAGTGAGGATTTGCCTACGACCGGAGCTTTGATTGCCGAAGGTTTGTCGGAAACATCGGTTACTTACCTGACAACGGGCGTGAATACGCACAAGTCGGCGGTGGACGGTTTGGACAGTGCGTTGAAGGCCTCTAATACAGTGCCCTCGGCTAAAAGGGTGACGGAAGCCGACGCGGCGCGCGATTTTGCGTGGACGGGATTATATGATTACGTCAAGGCGATGACTGCCCATCCGGACGCTTCGATTGCCGCTGCTGCCGAGAAAGCGTTGGCTATTTTGGATAAATACGGGAATCCGACAGCCAAACCGCAACTCGAGGAAAGTGGTATCTTGTATAATTTGTTGCAGGAATTGAAAGCTGCGAAAGAGGTGGGCGATTTCAGCGGCTTAGATATCGAGGTGTGGTTGACACGGCTTGAAACGAAGGAAGCTACGTTTTTGGAGGCTACGGATGCAAAGGTACAAGAAGAGGCTACGCGCGAAGCAGGGCTTTCGAAGCAGGCTCGCCAAGCTGCCGACGATGCTTATCGGAAGTTGGTGGATATCGTCAATATGCTGGCTGCCATGCACGGTGATGAGAAATTCGCGACCTTCATCGGTAACGTGAATGCCCTTGTCGAACAACAACGCACGAAATTGAAAACCCGTGCCACAAACAGCGCGAAGAAAGAAGACAAGGCGTGATCAAGTTCTAAACGAACGGATATATCAGCAAACAAGGTTTCAGACATATCGATGGAAGATGATCTGAAACCTTGTTTGTTTATAATATTAAGACCTTATACATTATAATACTGTTCCCAGCCTTTGCGCGGCGGTTCGCCTACGAGCATCTGGTTGGCAAACGGATCGTTGGTGATCTGTTTGGTATCGCGGTCGAATACCAGCTTGCGGTTCAGTCGCTGCGCCAAAACACCCAGGCAGAATACCTGGCTTAGCGGACCGGCAATCTCGAACGGCGATCGGGTCTTTTCTTTACCTTGACAAGCCAGCAGGAAGTTGGCATAATGGTTAGACGGACTCTTCGGAACTTCCGGCAGTTTGGAAGCCATTTCTTTGGCCTTTTCTTCCGGAATGATCGACAACGTACTGCCGTGTGAACCACCTTTGAAAGTCAATTCCTTCGAGTAGATTTCTTTACCCGGATTCAACTTGGCTGGCTGGATCTTTCCACCGGCCACGGTCGGAATATTCGGGTCGATTTCCGAAACGCCATAACCTTCGGGCACAGCCGGAATATTATCCAGTCCGTCGTACCAGGTTACATCTACTGCCGGCATGTTGCCTCGTTCGGGGAAGCGGAACAACAACGTAGAAGACATCGGGTAGAAGAACGGATTATGATCTTTCAGATAAAGCGGATTGACTTCTGTCGGTAATCCCAGATCGAGGAACTCGTGGGCTGTATCCAGGATATGTGCTCCCCAGTCGCCCAGCGCTCCCATACCGAAGTCATACCAGCAGCGCCATTGCCCTAAATGATAATCGTGGTTATAATCGTGATATTGACAAACCCCCAGCCAGGTATCCCAGTCCATTGTTTCCGGAACAGGCTCGCCCATCGGCATGTGTTTGATATTCGGGTTCCAGCCGTGCCAGCGGCGCGGACTGTTCATGTGCGCCGTAATGGCTGTCACATCTTTGATGATACCAGCTTCTTTCCAGGCTTTGAACTGGAAGTAATTGGCTTCGGAGTGGCCCTGGTTACCCATCTGGGTGACTACTCCGTATTTCTTGGCAGCACGCATCATCACTTCGATCTCGTTGAAGGTACGTGCCATCGGTTTCTCTACATAAACGTGTTTTCCGTGTGCCATGGCTTCAATAGTGATCGGGAAGTGCGCATGGTCGGGAACACCCACCGTAACCGCATCGATCTTGTCTGCCATCTGGTCAAACATCTGCCGGAAGTCTTGGAAACGGGGGACTTTCGGGAACATCGAGATCAGTTCCTGCGTATGCTTGGCTCCCATATCCACATCACAGAGAGCGACTACGTTACACAGTCCGGTATTGTATAATTCTTTGGCAATTTCGCCACCACGGTTTCCGATACCGATAAAGGCGATGTTTACTCGGTCGTTGGCACTGACGAACGGATTCTTAGGCATGGTACTCGCTTTTGCCGGAATCCAGAAGGAAGGAATCACAGAAGCGGCCGATAGTGCCAGCGCGCTTTTCAGGAACTTTCTACGGGATATTTCTGAATGCATCATGATTAAAGGAATGATTTAAGTCAACTATTATAGATAATTTTGTCGTAAAGATAGCATTTTTATGGAAGATTCATTATGCTTTCCAACAAATTACAGAAAGAAGTGATAAAAGATTGTGAAAAAATCGCTTACTTTGCAAGCTGATAAATCAAGCTAGAAAAGATTATTAAAAGATTCGATATGGCACAAGAAGATGTTTTTAAGAAATTAGTATCGCACTGTAAAGAATACGGTTTTGTATTCCCTTCATCCGAAATTTATGATGGCCTGGGTGCTGTTTATGATTATGGACAGAACGGTGTGGAGTTGAAGAACAACATTAAGAAATACTGGTGGGATAGCATGACTTTGCTGCATGAGAACGTAGTAGGTATTGACTCTGCTATCTTTATGCACCCGACAATCTGGAAAGCTTCCGGCCATGTGGATGCTTTCAATGATCCGTTGATCGATAACAAAGACTCCAAAAAACGCTATCGTGCCGATGTCCTGATCGAAGATCATCTGGCTAAGATAGAAGAAAAGATAAATAAGGAAGTAGCCAAGGCTGCCAAGAAGTTTGGCGATGCTTTTGACGAGGCTCAGTTCCGTGCAACCAATCCGCGTGTGTTGGAACACCAGGCAAAGTGGAATGAAATCCACGAACGCTATTCAAAGGATATGAACGATTCGAACTTCGAGGATTTGCGTCAGCTGATTCTGGATTGCGAAATAGTTTGTCCGATTTCAGGTACTCGTAACTGGACGGATGTTCGTCAGTTCAACCTGATGTTCTCTACAGAAATGGGTTCAACAGCTGATGGTTCAATGAAGGTTTACCTGCGTCCGGAAACGGCTCAGGGTATCTTTGTGAACTTCCTGAACGTACAAAAGACAGGCCGTATGAAGATTCCGTTCGGTATTGCTCAGATTGGTAAGGCATTCCGTAACGAGATCGTTGCCCGTCAGTTTATCTTCCGTATGCGTGAGTTCGAACAGATGGAAATGCAGTTCTTTGTTCGTCCGGGCGAAGAAATGGAATGGTTCAAGAAATGGAAGGCTACTCGTTTGAAATGGCACCAGGCATTGGGATTGGGCAACGAGAAATATCGTTATCATGATCATGAAAAGTTGGCTCACTATGCGAATGCCGCTACTGATATCGAATTCGAAATGCCGTTCGGTTTCAAGGAAGTGGAAGGTATTCATAGCCGTACCAACTTCGACTTGAGCCAGCATGAGAAATTCTCTGGAAAGAAGATCCAATATTTCGATCCGGAATTGAACCAGAGCTATACTCCGTACGTTATCGAAACTTCTATCGGTGTGGACCGTATGTTCCTGAGTGTGATGGCCGGTTCTTATTGCGAAGAGACATTGGAAAATGGTGAAACACGTGTTGTTTTGAAGTTGCCGGCAGCATTGGCTCCGATCAAGCTGGCTGTTCTTCCGTTGGTGAAGAAAGACGGTCTGCCTGAAAAAGCAGAAGAAATCATGCAGATGTTGCGTTTCGATTTCCGTTGCCAGTACGACGAAAAGGATTCAATCGGTAAGCGTTATCGTCGTCAGGATGCTATTGGTACTCCTTATTGTATCACTGTCGATCACGATACATTGAAAGATAATTGCGTAACGATCCGTTTCCGTGATACAATGGAACAAGAACGTGTCAGCATCGACCAGTTGCATAGCATTATCTCTGAGAAAGTAAGCATGAGAAGTTTGTTGAAGAAAATAGTAGAAGAATAACATGAAAAAGTATTGGCACATTACATGGATGTTGGTAGTCATGCTGTTCACATTGGCGGCATGCAGTGATGATGATGATAAAATAGTAATTGATGAGGCTTGGAAAGAAATAAATCTGGCTGCCTTCGATGCCCGTTTGCAGGATGCAAAGACGGATGCGTCTTTGTTCACGATCAATTCTGAAAGTGGTAACGGACAAATCATCTGTAAAGTGTTGAAGCGTGGAGAAGGTACGAAACCAATCTATTATACAAGTACGGTCAATTGCTATTACAAGGGATGTTTTGTGGCTGATGAAGATGGAAATGTTATTGAGGATCGCGATAGTGTTCCGGCATACGGCGAGGTGTTCGATTCTGCCTTGCGGGAGAATGGTGATGATCCTGCTTTAATGACGGGAGGAGCAACGATTATTATAGATGGTAAACCGCAAAGTACAACTGATGGATTTGCTACCGCCTTACAGCATATGCACGAAGGGGATATTTGGGAAGTCTGGGTGCCTTATCAATTGGGATATGGGATTTCTGGATCAGGAAGTATCAAGCCTTATACGACTTTGGTTTTCCAAGTTGAAGTAAAGGAAATAGTTGAGCAATAACGATATTTGAAGAATACGCCGCTTTTTAAGTCAGAGAACGGCAATATCTAAAAATAGAGAGCTTCTACCTCAGTACTTATGAGGTGGAAGCTTTTTCTTTATATACTACTTATCTTCATTTAGTCGCCTCGGTGGATGATTAAGAAATGAAGCTTGATTAGCTATAAAATAAGCGATTACGATAACCTAAAAATTCATGCCTATCTTTTGATGAATTCATGCCTATGTTTTCATCATTTTATGCCTACCTTTTTATCAAAACACGCCGGCTTTTTTCAACATCCATATTATCACTGCTGAAATCCTCATTTGCGCAGTTAAAACTTCGATTTTAACCGTGAAAAGTGCACAAAGTAAAGTATAGTAAAGTAAAGAAGAGAAAAGTATATTTATTATTGAGAGAGAGAGTAGCGCGCCCGCGCGAAAAATGATCAATATGTAGATTGAAAATGAAAAGTTCTTGGTTGTTCATTGTCCATTCTCAATTGAGCATTGTCCGTTTCCGAACACTTGTTGGGAAAGCTCCTCTTGTATATCAATGCTTTATCTTTTTGGCACGGCTTTTGCCTCTTGGTTGGCAAACAAGATTATTTAAGAAGAAAGTCGTATGGATAGAGAAATATCAAAAGAACAACGGAATCGGGAGAAACGCCGGATGTGGATGAAATGGGGCGGAATGGTTGTGGTTGGTATAGTAGCCGTGATTGCCTTGATGCAGCTGATGCAGGAAAGTCTGCACGAACGGGATATTGTCTTCTCAGTAGTGGATGAGGGCAGTATCGATGTGTCGGTGAGTGCTTCGGGTAAGGTTGTTCCGGCATTCGAGGAGATTATCAATTCGCCCATCAATTCCCGTATTTTGGAAGTGTATAAGAAGGGAGGAGATTCGGTAGAGATCGGGACACCGATCTTACGTCTGGATTTGCTGAGTGCAGAAACAGATTATAAGAAGCAGCTGGATGAAGTACAGATGAATGAGCTGAAGTTGGAACAGTTGCGAATCCAGAACCGGAGCAAGTTGTCGGAAATGGAAATGCAGTTGAAAGTCTCTCGGATGGAACTGAACCGGAAAGCGGTGGAACTGCGTAACGAGCAGTACTTGGATAGTCTGGGTGCCGGAACGACCGACAAGGTTCGTCAGGTAGAACTGGATTATAATGTAAGTAAACTGAAACTGGAAGAGGATGAACAGAAGTTTATCAACGAACAGGCGACGGCTGATGCCGACCTCAAAGTGAAAGAACTGGAACTGAATATTGCCCGCAAGACTTTGGCAGAAACCAAACGAACCCTCGACGATGCCCGGATCAAAGCGCCGCGGAAAGCGATTCTGACGTATGTCAATACGGAAATCGGGGCGCAGGTAGCGCAAGGAGAGAAAGTGGCGATTGTATCGGATTTGTCGCATTTCAAGATAGAAGGCGAGATTGCGGATACGTATGGCGACCGGATTGCTGCCGGCAGCCGGGCTGTGGTGAAAGTCGGAAAGGAAGAATTGGCGGGTACGGTGACGGATGTTACTCCGTTGTCGAAGAATGGCGTGATGTCTTTCTCAGTCCGTTTGGGGCAAGACAATCACAAGCGGCTTCGTTCGGGCTTGAAAACGGATGTGTATGTCCTGACAGCCGTGAAGGATTCGGTGATGCGTATTGCCAACGGCAGTTATTACGTTGGTCCGGGTGAATACGAACTGTTTGTCCGTTCGGGAAATGAGTTGTTGAAGCGGAAAGTCCAGTTGGGCGACAGCAATTATGAACTGGTAGAAGTCGTTGGCGGACTGAAGCCCGGCGATCAGGTCGTTGTTTCAGACATGAGCAATTATAAAAATAAGAGAAAGATGAAATTGGAGAAATAGAGGAAACAAAGAAACCAGTTGACAAGTTAACAAGGTCAGAAAGGTATTCAAAACCTTGTCAACTCGTCAACTGGTTAACTTATAAACTTATAAACTTATCAACTTAACATATATGCTTAAACAATACATCAAACAGGCATTTCAGATGCTGAAAGAGAACCGGCTGGTGAGTACGATCTCGATTACGGGAACGGCCATTTCCATTACGATGATCATGATGGTCGTGCTGGTGCTGCAAGTACAGGTGGCCAATTATTATCCGGAGGAACACCGCGACCGGATGCTTTATGTGGAGAATGGGACGCTGGTGAGGATGAAGGAGAATACGGGTAATTGGAATTCCGGCAATATGTCGATAGAAGCCGTGAAGGAATGTTTCTATACGCTACAGTCCCCTGAGTTTGTGACTGCTTATGCGTTATTGCAATTCACGGTGTCGCTGCCGGACAAGCGGAATTACATGGCGCATCGGGTGAAACTGACCGATACGGGTTTTTGGAAAGTCTTCTCTTTTCATTTTGTGGCAGGTGCGCCTTTTACGGAAGCTGATGTAGCTTCTGGAGTTCCGCAGGCTGTTATTACGGAACCTTTGGCTCGGCGGCTGTTTGGTACGATTGATAATATTATCGGAAAAGAAATTCGCCTAGATGTGAAACCTTACCGGGTATGTGGAGTCGTGGAAGAAGTCAGTAAAGCGGCTGCATCTGCTTTTGCCGATGTTTGGATTCCTTATACGACGAACGAATCTTGTCAATCTTCCTTTAATGAAAATATGGTAGGTTCATTTAGGGTTCTTCTATTGGCCAAAGCACAGGGGGATTTTGACGTGATCCGACAGGAGTTGAAGCAGCAGATCACTCGTTACAATGCTACCAAAGAAAAGTATGAAATCTCCTTCTTCGAGAATCCCATCACGCAATGGGACAAGGCGATGGGAACAGATGGACAGAACTTTGTGGATTGGAAAGACTTTTGGCTGGAAACAGGCGGAGCGATGCTTTTCTTGTTGCTTGTTCCGGTATTGAACCTGTTGGGCCTGACGCAATCGTCCATCCGGAAGCGGCAGGCAGAGATTGGAGTCCGTAAAGCTTTCGGTGCTACAAGTGGGAATATCGTCCGGCAGGTTTTATACGAGAATGGGTTAATGTCTTTGCTGGGAGGTATGATCGGGTTGCTACTCTCATGGTCGCTATTCCCGTTGTGTAAAGATTTCCTGCTCGAGGCAAGCGATACAACATTGCGTGCCGAGATGCTCTTCCGCCCGGAGGCTTTTGTCCTTGCCTTGCTTTTCTGTATGCTGATCAATCTGCTTTCGGCAGGATTACCTGCTTGGTGGATTTCGCGTAAGCCAATTTGTGAGGCCTTGAAGAATGGAGAGGAAACGAATAAATAACGATAAAACAGGATTTATATGATAAAGCATCTTTTGACTTTGATTTGGAACCAACGAAACGGGAATGTTTGGATCTTCCTGGAATTACTATTGGTAACGGCCATGTTGTGGGTGATGGCCGATTCCTTGTTGGTTGATACGTACACTTACCGGCAACCGATAGGTGTGGATACGCAGCATACGTATCTTCTTTCTTATGGATTGACAGATGATGCAACAGAATTGGGTATAGAGCAAAATACCCAAGCAACCCAAGATTTGTTGCAATTACTCAGGAATTTACGGCAATGCCCGGAAGTAGAGGCGGTCAGCCTTTCTAATATAGCGGTCCCTTATACGTATAGTCGTGGCTGGTCTGGTTTGATGCCGGTTGAGGATACAGCCAGTGCCTCTTATGCATATAGGGTACGGTATGTTGATTTGGAGTATTTTCGTGTATTTAAGGTCAAGGATAAAGAGGGTCGTCCGCTTTATGACCAAGTTCTGAAGAATCCCGGAGAGATTGTGCTCTCTGAAACCTTGGATGAGATCTTCTTTCCGGAAGGTTCGGGGCGTACTCAAAGAGAAGTGAAATGGGGTCCGAAATCTACGGAGAGCATGAAAGTCTCCGCTGTTTCAGCACCACTGAAAGAAATGGATTTTGACACTTATCAACCTACTTATTATTACGTGTGGAGAACAGAACAGGATTTTTTGGATGAGGTTGCGGAAAATGATATTCGATTTTATGATTGTTTGTTCCGCATGAAAAAGGATTATTCCCAACAAGAAATGGAAACCTTCTTGCAACAAGAAAGCGAGCGTTTGCAAGTAGGAAATGTATATGTGTCGAGCGTAAAACCCATCAGCGAATACCGTGCCGATATGTTGAAGCCTCGTTTGGATAACCAGAAGAAAAAGATTGCCATGGTCGGCTTTATGCTGGTGAATATCTTCTTCGGGATTGTCGGTACCTTCTGGTTACGCACGCAGTCGCGGCGGGCAGAAATCGGGTTGCGTGCAGCCTTGGGTGCTTCGAAAAGACAGTTGCGCCGGGAATTATTCCTCGAAGGGCTTTTCCTGTTGGCTCTGACTTTACCATTCCTGCTGATCTTCTTGGTAAATATGTTGTATCTGGATATGCCCGATACGTATCGGCTGGCTTATACCTGGTGGCGCTTCCTGATTACCTTATCGGTTTCCTATCTGTTGATGGGCGGTATGATTTACTTGGGTATCCGCATTCCGGCCAACAAGATTACCCGGATGAATCCGGCAGAAACATTGCATTATGAATAGAAGAAACAAGGGAACGAGTTGACAAGGGGACAAGGTCAGAAAGGTGTTCAAAACCTTGTCAACTCGTCAACTGGTTAACTTGTCAACTTATAAACTAACAAACTAACAAACTTTAAAACTTAAACAATATGATCACATTAACAAACTTAGAGAAAGTATATCGGACAAAAGAGATTGAAACTGTAGCATTGGAAAATGTAAACCTGACAGTAGATAAAGGTGAATTCCTGAGTATTATGGGACCATCCGGTTGCGGAAAGTCAACCCTGCTGAATATTATGGGATTGCTTGATCTGCCAACGCGCGGAACCGTCGAGATTGCCGGTGTACAAACCGCATCGATGGACGATAAACAACTGGCGGCCTTCCGTAACAAGACACTGGGCTTTGTCTTCCAGTCTTTCCATCTGATCAATTCCCTCAATGTACTGGATAACGTAGAGCTGCCGCTTTTGTACCGGCCGCATGTGTCGGCTAAAGAACGCCGGGAAGCAGCCATCGCCGTCTTGGAGAAAGTGGGTCTGTCACACCGTATGCGTCACTTCCCGACACAGCTTTCCGGAGGTCAGTGCCAGCGTGTCGCTATTGCCCGTGCCATTATCGGGAATCCGGAGATCATCCTGGCCGACGAGCCGACCGGTAACTTGGACTCCAAGATGGGAGCAGAAGTAATGGAAATCCTGCATAAGCTGAATCAGGAAGACGGACGTACCATCGTCATGGTAACACACAATGAAAACCAGGCGAAGCAGACTTCACGTATTGTGCATTTCTTTGATGGACGGCAGATTCAATAAATATACCGACTATGTCCAATATCAACCAATATATCAAACAATCCTGGCGGTTGCTGAGGCAAAATCGGCTGGCGGCCTTGCTTTCCATCTTGGGAACAGCTTTGGCGATTTGTATGATCATGGTCTTTGTGATCTTGTTCATAGCCAATACAGCAGCCTTTAAGCCGGAAAGCCATCGTGCGGATACCTATTACGTCACGCATGTAAAGATGGAAGGAAAGACTGACGGACGGCGTATCGCCATGACGGGTTTAGGATTGCCTTTTATCAAAGAATGCTTTTATCCGTTGCAGTCGGCCGAAGCAGTCACGGCTGTGGTTCGTGATAGATGGCAGAAACAAATCTTGCTGTCGATGGATGGAAGGAATACGGTCACTGCCTCTATTCTGGAAACTGATACGGCTTTCTGGCATGTGTATAACTTTGACTTTGTAGCAGGAAATCCTTTCTCGAAAGCTACTTTTGAGAGTGGGTTGCACGAGGCTGTTATCAGTGAGAAAGTGGCCCGTTCTGTGTTCGGAACCGAACAGGCAGTAGGAAAGGAACTGAAGATTAACTTCCTGGTGTATCGGGTGTGTGGTATGGTGAAAGACGTATCGCGCTTTGCCGACAAAGCCTGGGCTGATGTGTGGATCCCTTATACGGCCGGAACGCATTTATTTTCTAATCTGGAAGGAATAGGAGGATCCTTCGAATGCTATATGCTCTTGAAGAAAGGACATAACCGGGAAGATTTGCAGCAGGAACTGCTGAAGCGTATTGACAACTTCAATGCCGGTCTTTCGGATGTACAGGCCAACATCCTGCATCAGCCTTTGTCTCATCTGGAAAAGTGGATGGGTGGAGAATATTCGGAAGTATCAGTAGGAAAAGTGTTTCTGCGATTTGGAACAATAGCGTTTATCATCCTGCTGGTACCGGCACTGAATATCTCCGGTATTATCCTGGCATGGACACGCAAACGGATTCCTGAATTTGCCTTGCGACAAGCTTATGGAGCAACGAGGCAACGTATTATGTCGCAAGTCCTGCTAGAGAATCTGTTAGTGACATTGATTGGCGGCTTGTTGGGATTTATACTTTCGTATGTTGCTCTTGCCAGCATAGGCGACTGGCTGATGATTACCTCGTTAGGGCAGGAACAGCTTTCGCTCCAGATGGTAAACGGCTGGGTATTTATCGCAGTTTTTATTCTGTGTCTATTGTTAAACCTGCTTTCGGCTGTATTCCCGGCTTGGAAAGCGACTCGGCAGCAAATCTCCGAGGCTTTAAACAGTTAATGGTATGATCGCTTCAATGATTCGACAGATGTGGAACGAGCGGAAAGCCAATGTGCTGATTCTGCTGGAACTGCTGGTTGTCTTCAGTTGTCTGCTTTATGCGGCAGATTATCTGTATGTGAAATACAAGGAATACAAACAGCCTTTGGGGTTTGACATTTCGCATGTGTATAAAGTCTGGCTGGGTGTTGTGCCGGAAACGAGTGCGGATTATGATACAACCGCCGTGCACACGACGAATGGAATGGATGATTTCTTCACAATCATAGACCGTTTGGAGAAGGACTTGCGTGTGGAAACTGTAGGTTATACTTCCGGTAATCATTTCCATTATATGTATTTCAACCAGTTCGCTACTTTTCATGGCAAAGGTCTAAAGCGTTATGGTTATGTACGTGACGTGGATCCTTCGTATTTCCGTGTTTTCAAGGTAAAGACTGCCGACGGACAATCGTGGGAAAAACTTGAGAAAACCTTGGAGAACAATGGCATCGTCGTCACCTCTTCTGTAGCCAAGGCTTATTATGGTAGTCCGGTTGAAGGACGAGGAAAAGAAATCTGGATTACGGATCAGGGTTATGCCGACAGTGTTGCCTATCGTATTGGTGAAGTCTGCGAACCTCAGCGGTATTCGGAGTTTTCCTCTTACGATTATGCTTATTATCGTAATTTGGGAGGTCGTGATGAATTAATGCAATATGATGTCAATACAGCAACATACTTGAATCTGTTTATACGGATGAAACCTTCGGCAGACAAACCTGAGCTTATGCAGCAGTTCAGGAAAGATATGGAACAGCAACTGAGACTGGGAAACATATATCTGTCTGATGTCACTCCCATGAGTTATTACCGGGAAGAAATGTTACGCTCTGTTTTGGACAATATCCGTTTATATGTGGTCGCTGTATGTTTCTTGTTGTTTAATGTCTTGCTGGGCGTTGTCGGAACATTCTGGTTTCGTGCCCGGCAACGTATTCCGGAGATTGGTTTGCGCATGGCTGTCGGTGCTTCCAGAACGGTAATCTTTATCCAATTGATAGGAGAAGGTTTGATGCTGCTGGCTGTTGTCACTCTACCGGCCTTGTTGATTTATGTCAATTTGGGTCAATTGGATGTGCTGACTGCTACTTCGATGGATCTTCCCATGATAGATCGCCTTGTACATAGTTTCCTGATGGCTTTCCTGACATTGGCCATGATGATTGTAGCGGGTATTATATTTCCGGCAAAACAAGCAGCTCGGTTAAATCCGACAGAAGCCTTGAAAGATGAATAATAAACTAAACAAGCTAAAATGACAACCATAAATCTGTATTTCAAACAAGCCTGGCAATTGATGAAACAAAACCGTTTCTTCAGTGCCGTTTATATCATCGGAACCGGACTGGCGATTTCGATGGTGATGGTGTTGGCGGTAGTGTATCATATTCGTACCGCTAATATAGCGCCGGAAGTACATCGGGATCGGATGGCGTATATGGATCAAATTTCTTATGTCTATAACGAGGGCAATAGTACCTGGAACAGTGGTCTGGGTATTCGTTTTGTGAAAGAAGTAATGCAAACCTTGAAAACACCGGAAGCCATTGTTATAACAACTGCACCTCTTTTTCAATTCTTTCAAGGAGGCGAGATGTTTGCTTCCGTTCCAGGAATAGACGAACAACCCAAGATATTGTATATGGGCTGTAATCCGGCATTTTGGCAAGTATATGATTTCCGTTTCCTGTATGGAAAACCGTTTACGGAAGCTGATTTTGAATCGGGCGTGAGAACGGTTGTTTTATGCCGTTCCATGGCACGTCTGTTCTTTAGTAAGGAAGATGTCATCGGGCAAACTATCCAGCTGAATGAAGTGGAATATCGGATCTGTGGGGTGGTAGAAGATGTGTCTGGTACGTTGGAAGATACGTATGCGCAGGTTTGGATTCCTTATACTTCTATGTCGAGTCTGGCGAATGAATCAGTCAGTGAACGTGAAGTGACGGTGGGAAAATTGCAGGCGAATATCTTGTTGCGTAATAAAAAGGATCTTCCGGCAGTACAGGCGGAATTGGATCAGGCTGTCAAACGCTATAACACGACGTTGGCAGAAGGCGAAGTAAAGAATGCGATGATTCAACCGACAACCTTTACGATCATGGGTGTCAGCAGTTCGAAGGCTTACGGGGCGATTGCTCTTTTCCTTTTACTCTTTCTGCTGGTTCCGGCTTTGAATATCTCCGGACTGAACGCTTCGCATATCCAAGACCGGATGGAAGAGATTGGCATCCGCAAGGCTTTTGGTGCTCCGCGCGGGACATTGTTCGGACAGATCTTTATAGAAAATCTGCTGTTGATGTTCCCGGGCAGTCTGGCTGGCTTACTTTTCTCTTACGGGTTAGTCAGCTTGTATAAGAACATCTTGCTGGCGAGTAGTTATCAAACCATGATATCGGGAGTAGGAGAAACGATTACCTTGTCGGTCGGAATGTTGATGAACTGGCAAGTTTTCCTGTCCGCTATCGTGGTTTGCCTGGTGTTGAATCTGCTCTCTTCATTAGTTCCGGTGTGGAATGCCATTCGCTCGAATATTGTCAATGCCTTGAATATGTAGAACCTGTAAAAACATGGATCGTATGATTGTACATTTGTTGAAAATTATCCGTGCACAATTCCGCAGTAATTTGTGGATATTGGCTGAGTTGATGGTGGTGTTTGTCGCTTTATGGATTATGACTGACTATTTCATTACCCAATATACGTTATATCATCGCCCGGTTGGGTTTGAAACCGATCGAGTTTACCAAGCTGTCGTTTCTTTACGTTCGTCCGATTCTCCTCAGTTTATCGTTTATCCGGAAGATAGTGAAGAACCGAAGCAGAACTTCGATCGTATCGTGGAACGTATCCGGCAGCATCCGGATGTGGAAGCTGTAGCTTTATCGATGTACTCATTACCTTATACACATTCCAATAGTATGTATGACCTTCGGAAAGACAGTGTGGAACAGTTTGTCCGTATGTATTGGGTTACTCCGGCTTATTTTCAGGTATTTCATATCACACCTGCGGCTGGAGGTTTACCCGAAGAACTGGAGCAGCGGATTCAACAGCCGGGATTGATTATCTCGGCGGATATAGCCCAGTTCTTTTTCCATCGGACAAATGTTGTGGACGAGGAATTAGCCAGTGAAGAGGATACGATGAAAATTGTAGCTGTCACGGAATCTGTCCGCAATGATGAATACAATGAAAGGTTACCTTATGCCTGGTTCAGCCTAATGGAATCGCCTCGTGATGGCATTGTTCCGGAAAGTACATGCGTTCAAATGCAAATCACTTTCCGTATCCGCCCGAATGTCGAGACGACAGGTTTTGAGGAACGCTTTATGAAAGAGATGCGTCATCAGTTGCAAGCAGGGAATTTCTGGGTGTCTGATGTACAGAGTTATAATGATATTCGGGAGCAATTCCTGGAGAGGACTTCCAATTCGAGCGGACAACAGGTGATTTCGTCGGTGATGCTCTTCTTGTTGGTCAATGTATTCCTAGCAGTGATCGGTTCGTTCTGGTTTCGTGTGAACCGCCGGAAGGAAGAATTGGGATTACGTATGGCGATGGGCTCATCGCGAACCGGTTTGCTTCGGTTTACCATCACCGAAAGTTTGCTGCTCCTTACACTGGCTGCGTTACCCGCTCTCTTTATTTGTGGAAACCTGATGTATGCCGATTTGGTATCAGCTTCAGCAGCCGACGAACGACTTCTCCGTTTCTTTGAAGTCTCGTTGATAACCTGGCTGTTATTGGCCTTTATCATCGTCTTAGGAGTCTGGTATCCAGCGCAAAAGGCAGCCCGTATTGCTCCTGCCGATGCCTTGCGGGCAGAGTAGTGTAAAAAGCCGGCGTATTTTCATCAATTTACGCCGGCTTTTGATGAAAATACGCCGGGAAATAATCAAAACACTTAGCCTTTATTTTGAAAACTGGCGAGAATCAAAAACGAAAGTAACGAGAATCGGAATAGATATTCGTTACTTTCGTTTTTATATGTCCTATCATTCCGGAAGAGACCTTACTTTCAGTTTGTCAAATCATCTTTCATCTTTTATCTATCTTTTTGTAAGACTGATAGATGATGTGATTCAAGTTATAAAGCATGTCCTGCTTGATAAGATGCGTATTGATAACTGGTATTTTCGTAATACATGGAGCTGTTGTAATTGTCAATTTTAGGAACAATCCATGAATTATAAACCTCAATAAGAGTAGTGATAATATCTTTATGAGACCTACGGGCAACTTCAGAGATAAGCCGCTGCATTACCTTTCCAATATCCCAATAAGTTGGAATATTATCTTCAGCATCGGCAACATTGTTGTAACTGCCGTTTGTAATACCATATTTTGTTACAATCTCGTGGGTTACTTTGTTTATATTCTCACAATGATAGACTTCTGCAAGTTCGTAATAATGTTTTATCCCTTTTGGGCCTAACGCGTTTACGATGGTTTTCCGTTCGTTATTTGTTTGTCGCCCCACATACTCAATTAAGCTACATACAAAAAACAAATCGTTTAATTGTTTATCTTCACGTCCATTCATTTTTTATCTCCTCATATCCTTTAAATGTAAGACATGTCAATGCTTGAGATGTACAAAAATTAATTTGATGCGTTGGATATTTGAACTTGGCTAATACCCAAAATTGCTCTCGGGTAATTACACCATTCATAAAATCTGCTACATAATTATATATCTGATCATTAGCCATGGCTCCAATAACAATATCAAAAGAATGTGATTCTCCATTGCGACAGGCAACAATGAAATCAAGCCATTCATCTGTCATTTCTTTAAAGTAAAGAGTTTTCAGATGATTATTGGGTTGATATTCATATATGTTTACAATGGGAGTATCATAGCGCTTTGCCCATTTCTGAGCCTGTTTTCTTATCTCGGTACAATAGAATCCGTCTCCAAAATCTTTCGTAAATTGACCTTTCAAGATTTGGGGTGAAAGAATCTTTGTATAACTTCCATGATATATTTCCATATAGTTAACCTATGAATGATGCGTCATAATGTATTTGTGAATAAATATCCTTAGGATTATACAAAGATATAAAACTAACTATATATCTAAAGAGTATATTTAAAAAAATCCTTTGTCGTCCGAAACCGAACCGAGTGTCCGAAAGCGAACACCATGGTTTTCTGCCTTAGGTTGATAATCAGTTAGATATATTTATGGCATAGCATTTGCTCCTCTGTTGGAAAAAGAAATGGATATGAAACGAATTTGGATTTTGTGTTTAATTTATATCATAGGAATGTGTGATAACGGCTATGCTGATGACGTGGAGACTCGGACTGTCTCTCTTTCATTGACAGATGCTATTCGGTTAGCGCAATTGCAGTCGGTCGATGCGGCAGTCGCTTTAAATGAATTGAAGACGGCTTATTGGGAATATCGGACGCACAAGGCCGAGCAACTGCCGGAGATTATCTTCACCGGCACATTGCCTTCGTATAGCAAACAATACTCCAAATATCAACAGTCGGATGGATCTTATACGTATGTACAGAATAATGTCTTAGGTCTTAATGGAGAGATCTCGATAGAGCAGAATATCGCCCTGACTGGAGGTAAGATTGCCTTGAATACCTCACTGGATTTTACCCGACAATTGGGAAAAGGTGCTTACAATGAGTTTATGAGTGTTCCGGTCAGCCTCACCTTGACGCAGCCGATATTCGGAGTGAACGATCAGAAATGGAAGCGGCGTATCGAGCCGGTCCGTTATGAAGAAGCGAAGGCTGCTTTTATGGAAAGTGTAGAAGAGGTGACTATTACAACCATTACGCATTATTTTAATCTGTTGCTGGCAGAAGATAACTTGGCAGTTTGCAAACAGAACCTGGAGAACGCCAATAAGCTTTATGAGATAGCTATTGCCAAACGGAAGATCGGTCATATCTCGGAAATCGAACTGATGCAACTCAAACAGTCGGCCTTACAGGCAAAAGGGAAGGTCACGGAGGCGCAGTCGAATCTGAATTCGATGATGTTCCAGCTGCGTTCTTTCTTGGGATTAAGTGAACGGGACCGGATTGAGCCGGTTTTGCCCGAAGCTATTACCGGTGTGCGTCTGGACTATCAGCAGGTATTGGCACGGGCTCAAGAGAATAATTCCTTCTCCAAGAATATTCTGCGTCGGCAATTGGAGGCCGATTATGATGTTGCAACGGCCAAAGGAAACCAGCGAAACATCAATTTGTTTGCCTCGGTTGGTTATACGGGGAAAGATCTTTCCTTCTCGAGAGCCTATAATCCGCTGAAAGATAATCAGGTGGTGGAAGTAGGCGTTTCGATTCCGATACTGGACTGGGGTAAGCGGAAAGGGAAGGTGAAAGTAGCCGAATCAAACCGGGAAGTAGTACTTTCTAAAATCCGTCAGGAACAGATGGATTTCAATCAGAATATTTTCCTTTTGGTAGAGAATTTCAATAACCAGGCTGCCCAATTGGAAATTGCCTCGGATGTGGATTCTCTGGCAGAAAGCCGTTACAGAACTTCTATTGAAACATTTATGGTGGGGAAAATTGATATTCTGGAATTAAATGATGCCCAAACGTCAAAGGATAGTGCCAAGCAGAAACACATAGAAGAGCTGTACTATTATTGGCGTTATTTCTATAATATCCGTAGTCTGACGTTGTATGATTTCTTGAATAATTGTACTTTAGATGCTGAATTTGAGAAGATCGTCAGATAAATGGGTTATAAATACATGGAGCAAGGTGAGATTATATTATATCAACCGGATGAGATAATCAAATTGGAAGTTCATTTGAAAAATGAAACGGTATGGTTATCCATAGAAGAAATGTCTCAACTTTTTGGACGAGACATCAGCGTGATAGGGAAACATATTCGTAATATATTCAAGGAAGAAGAACTGGTAAAAGATTCAGTTTGGGCAAAATTTGCCTACACTGCTGCCGACGGAAAGACTTATCAAGTGGATTATTATAATCTGGACGTGATTATCTCGGTGGGTTACAGGGTGAAAAGTAAACAGGGAACTCGCTTTCGTCAGTGGGCCAACCAGGTCTTGAAAGAATATATGCTGAAGGGTCAACTCGTATCCTCACCGCCGGATTGAAGAGAAACTGAGTGAGCATGACCGCCAGATTCGGGATTTGGCCGATAAGGTTGAATTCTTTGTCCGGACTTCCTTGCCTCCGGTAGAAGGTGTTTTCTTCAATGGCCAGATCTTTGATGCATATAAGTTTGCTATTGATTTGATCAAGTCTGCCCAACAATCGATAGTCTTGATTGATAATTATGTGGATGAAACAGTCTTGTTGATGTTGAGCAAACGCCGGACAGATGTGGCAGCAACGATCTATACGCAGCGGATCATGCCGCAGATGCAGTTGGATTTGGAAAAGCATAACAGCCAGTATCCACCTGTCGAGGTGAAGACATATCGGGATTGCCATGATCGTTTCCTGTTGATTGATTCCCAGGAAGTCTATCATATTGGAGCATCAATGAAGGATTTGGGGAAGAAAATGTTTGCTTTCTCGAGGTTGTCCATACCGGCTACAGTAATCATGAATTTGCTGGATGCCGATGAGCCAAAGGAAGAAGTATTGAATAAAGAAGAATGAATAATATGACAGATACGAAGATTCTGATAGTAGATGATGATGCGGTAGTGCGTTCTTCGCTAACGTTCCTGTTGAAGCGGGCCGGTTATTTACCGATGGCAGTCGGTGGTCCGAAAGAAGCACTTCAGAAGGTACGTGAAGAAGATTTCCGGTTGGTCTTGATGGATATGAATTTTACCCTCACGACGACCGGAGAAGAAGGAATCCATTTACTGAAGCAAGTCAAAATACTGCGCCCGGATTTACCCGTAATCCTGATGACGGCATGGGGTTCTATTTCTTTGGCCGTACAAGGTATGCAAGCCGGTGCTTTCGATTTCATCACGAAGCCGTGGAATAATCTGGTATTGCTAAAGGCGATCCGTAATGCTTTGGAATTATATGCTCCGGTAGGAAAAGAAGAAGCAGCGGCAACGCAGACACATCCATGTTTCGATAAGATCATAGGGAAAAGTCCGGCGTTGCTAAGTCTGCTGGATACAGTAGCACGTATTGCTCCGACGACTGCTTCAGTCTTGATCACCGGAGAAAGTGGTACGGGAAAGGAACTGATTGCCGAAGCCGTCCATACACACAGCCGCCGGGCGAAGGAACCTTTCGTGAAAGTAAATTTGGGCGGTTTGTCGCAGAGTCTGTTCGAGAGTGAGATGTTCGGACATAAGAAGGGAGCATTTACTGATGCGTATATGGATCGGACCGGTCGTTTTGAGATGGCAGATAAAGGAACAATCTTTCTGGATGAGATCGGCGATCTTGAATTATCCAGTCAGGTGAAGTTATTGCGGGTATTGCAGGATCAGACCTTTGAAGTGTTGGGCGATAGTCGTCCGCGGAAAGTAGATGTTCGGGTAGTCAGTGCAACAAACCGGGACTTGCCGGCAATGGTACGTGAGCATACGTTCCGCGAAGATTTGTTCTATCGTATTAATCTGATCACCGTCCATTTACCAGCCTTACGGGAGCGAAGGGAAGATATTCCGCTTTTGGTGCGTCATTTCGCCCAAAAGCTGGCAGAGACAAATGGTTTGCCGCCAGTTGAGTTTGCTTCCGAAGCATTTACTTATTTGCAGCAATTACCTTTCCCGGGTAATATCCGTGAATTGAAGAATCTGGTAGAACGAACTTTATTGGTTTCAGGACGGCAACGGATTGAAGTTTCTGACTTCGAACAGTTCGGTATGCCGCAATCCGCTTTGACTTCTTCAGCTTCTACTTCGTTGGAAGGCTTGACACTCGAAGAGCTGGAACGGAAAAGTATCCTCCAGGCATTGGATAAATATGAACATAACCTGTCGCGTACCGCCGAAGCCTTGGGTATCAGCCGGGCTGCTTTGTACCGGCGACTGGAGAAATATGGGATTAAGATATGCGATTAAAGAGTATCTTCCTCGGATTCCTGTTGTTGCTGGCGATCTTGTTTGCTTTGATCGGCTGTCTTTGGAGCGGCAAATATACAGAATGGATATTCTTTGCCCTTGAAGGCTGGATTATCTTGCTACTGGGTTATCTGTTTTATTTCTATCGCCGTATCATCAAACCGCTTTATACGTTGGGAAATGGTATGGACTTATTGAAAGAACAGGACTTCAGTTCGCGTCTGGGATACGTGGGGCAGAAAGAAACAGACCGTATTGTGGATGTTTTCAATAGGATGATGGAGCAGCTGAAGAACGAACGTCTCCATGTACGCGAACAAAATCATTTCCTTGATTTGTTGATACAAGCTTCTCCGATGGGTGTTTTGATCCTTGATTTTGACGGACGGATCTTGTCAGCCAATCCGGCGGTTTGCCGACTACTACATTTGGCTAACGAGAAAGATCTGGTCGGTCAACAGCTGGTATTATGTACAGAACCGTTACTCGAAGAAATCCGAGACATACCACTTGATGCTTCCCGAAGTATTCGCTTGAGCGATGCCAATATTTATAAATGTTCGCATTCTTTCTTTATGGATCGGGGACTGCGACATGAATTCTATCTGATAGAAGTATTAACACATGAGGTATTTAAGGCAGAGAAAAAGGCGTATGAAAAGGTGATTCGCATGATTTCGCATGAGGTGAACAACACAACTGCCGGGATTACTTCTACGCTGGATACGTTGGAATCGTCATTTCGTGGAATGGACGACATGGAAGAAGTAAGCGATGTCTTGCGGGTGCTGATCGAACGTTGTTTTGGAATGAGCCGTTTCATTACGAATTTTGCTGATGTAGTCCGTATTCCAGAGCCACAAGTTAAATCTGTTTCCTTGAATGAACTGGTTTCTTCCTGTAAGCGTTTCATGGAAAATCAGTGTGTTGGTAAACAGATCCGGATTCATATTGGACTGGAGGAAGACTTGCCTTTGGTCAAACTGGATCCGATTCTATTTGAGCAAGTATTGGTTAATATCATCAAGAATGCCGTAGAAGCCATCGGGGAAGATGGAGACATTTTCATTCGTACTACTAAACAGCCGCTTTGTCTGGAAATAGGAGATACGGGTGAAGGCATCTCAAAAGAGACGGAAGCAAAACTCTTTAGTCCTTTCTTCTCAACAAAACCCAACGGGCAAGGTATCGGATTGATATTTATCCGTGAAGTATTGCAGAAGCATGGTTGTTCATTCTCTCTCAAAACCTATTCGGATGCTGTGACTCGTTTTAAGATTTGGTTTTAGGAGATATAGAAAATAGAAAGAGGTACTAAAAACTTAGTACCTCTTTACTTATTATTATATATACCTTATTAATCTCAATGCTCGTGCGGAACAGGAGGATAATCCAGTGTATAATGTAAACCACGACTTTCCTTACGTTCGATAGCCTGACGTGTGATCAGATATCCTACGTTGATCATATTACGTAATTCACAGATTTCACGGGAAGCAATAGACCGTTTGAACAGACTTTCTGTTTCTTCGTACAATAAATCCAGACGATCCCAAGCACGCTTCAGGCGTAAGTCTGAACGGACAATACCTACATAGGTACTCATAATCTGTCCGACTTCCTTCAAGCTTTGGGTGATTAAGACCATCTCTTCCGGCAGGCGAGTTCCTTCGTCATCCCATTCCGGAATGTTTTCCTGATAAGAAAGTGAGTCGAGGATACTCAAACTGTGTTTAGCTGCAGCATCTGCATAAACTACGGCTTCAATCAGGGAATTGGAAGCAAGACGATTACCTCCGTGTAATCCGGTACAAGAACATTCACCTACGGCATACAGTCGGTTGATTGACGAACGGGCATTCAGATCGACTTTAATACCTCCGCATAGGTAATGGGCAGCAGGCGCAACCGGAATATAATCTTTCGTGATGTCAATACCCAAGCTCAGGCACTTTTCGTAGATGTTCGGAAAGTGCTTCTTGGTCTCTTCCGGATCTTTGTGCGTCACATCCAGATAGACGTGGTCGTCACCACGGTTCTTCATTTCCGTATCGATGGCACGTGCTACAATATCACGCGGAGCCAAAGAGAGACGTTTGTCGTATTTCTGCATGAATTCTTTTCCATCCATTGTACGCAGAACACCTCCATAACCACGCATAGCTTCCGTAATCAGGAATGAAGGACGATCACCCGGATGATATAAGGCCGTTGGGTGGAATTGAACAAATTCCATATCTTTCACGGTTCCTTTTGCACGGTAAACCATGGCAATACCGTCACCGGTTGCTACCAGCGGATTGGTAGTTGTCTGGTAAACGGCTCCGATACCTCCGGTTGCCATTAAGGTAACTTTGGATAGGAAGGTATCAATCTTACCCGTTTTCATATCCATGATGTAGGCACCGTAACATTCAATGTCGGGTGTCTGGCGGGTAACGGTTACACCCAAGTGGTGTTGTGTCAGAATCTCGATGGCAAAATGGTTCTCGAAAACAGTGATGTTAGGATGTGTCTGTACGGCGCGGATCAGACTGTCCTGAATCTCGGCTCCCGTATTGTCTTTGTGGTGCAAGATGCGGAATTCGGAGTGACCGCCTTCACGGTGCAGGTCGAAGTTCCCTTCTGCATCTTTATCGAAATCTACACCCCAACTGATCAGTTCCTTGATTTGTTGTGGAGCATTACGGACAACTTGTTCAACGGCTGCCCGGTCGCTCAACCAGTCACCCGCGATCATGGTGTCTTGAATGTGCTTGTCGAAGTTGTCAACAAGCAGGTTGGTAACAGACGCTACGCCTCCTTGGGCAAAATACGTATTTGCTTCTTCGAGGCCGGATTTGCAGACGAGGGCTACTTTTCCTTTATGTGCCACTTTCAGGGCAAAACTCATTCCGGCGATACCGGAACCAATAACTAAGAAATCAAATCGCTGTACCATATATGTATATTTAAGAAATCCCGTGGTGCTGGTGAAGCACACACGGGATGTATGTTTATTATACGTTGAAACGGAAGTGCATAATGTCACCGTCTTGTACGATGTATTCTTTTCCTTCGACGCTCATCTTACCGGCTTCTTTGACAGCCGCTTCTGAACCATAAGAAATATAATCGTCGTATTTGATGACTTCAGCGCGGATAAATCCTTTCTCGAAATCTGTGTGGATCACACCGGCACATTGTGGAGCTTTCCAGCCTTTGTGGAAGGTCCAGGCACGGACTTCATCGGGTCCGGCAGTCAGAAAGGTTTGTAGATTCAGCAGTTTGTAGGCCGACTTGATCAGACGGTTTACACCCGATTCCTCGAGACCGATTTCCTGCAGGAACATCTGGCGTTCGTCGTAAGTTTCCAGTTCGGCGATTTCGCTTTCTATTTTAGCGGCAACCACCAGAATTTCGGCATTCTCTTCTTTGACAGCTTCACGAACAGCTTCTACGTATTTATTACCGCTTACGGCACTGGCTTCATCCACGTTGCAGACATAGAGAACTGGCTTATTGGTCAGGAGGAAGAGATCGTGTGCCACTCTTTCTTCTTCTTTAGTTTCGAATGAAACGGTACGGGCACTCTTGCCTTGTTCCAAGGCTTCCTTGTATTTGCATAATACTTCATAGGCTATTTTTGCCTGCTTGTCTCCACCTGTCTGAGCTTGTTTCTGTACTTTGGCGATACGGCTGTCTACTGTTTCCAAGTCTTTGATTTGAAGCTCCATGTCAATGATTTCCTTATCCCTTACCGGATCTACGGAACCGTCCACATGAACGATGTTATCGTCGTCGAAACAGCGCAGCACATGCAGGATGGCGTCTGTCTCTCGGATATTGGCGAGGAACTTGTTTCCCAATCCTTCTCCTTTGCTGGCGCCTTTCACCAGTCCGGCGATGTCTACGATTTCGACCGTAGTTGGGATGACACGCTGCGGATGTTCAATTTCTGCCAGTTTGTTCAGGCGTTCGTCCGGAACGGTGATAACACCTACGTTCGGCTCGATCGTACAGAACGGAAAGTTGGCCGATTGTGCTTTCGCATTCGATAAACAGTTGAAAAGAGTGGACTTCCCTACATTCGGAAGTCCGACAATGCCACATTGTAATGCCATAGTATGATATGATTCGTTTTTTATGATCCGTTGATTTAAATCGCAAAGATACAAATTCTTTGGGAATACCTTTCTTTGTTTAAGGATTGTTTGCTGGACACGGTTTAATAATCCAATAAATGAAACAATCCCCAGTATCAGGATTGTAGAGATTCTGATTCTGGGGATTTAATATAGAAAGTCTTTATAGTCGATTAGAGAGACTTCGGCCGGTCAGCCGGAGCTGCTCCGAATTCTTTGTTCGGTGTGCTGCCCATTTCGAAGGTCAGGTTACCGCCTTTCATGACATCCTCGTAGGTGATGTATGATTTTGTATAAGGTTGTCCGTTCAAGGTAGCCGACTGGATGTAGATATTGTCGTGGCTGTTGTTGTGAGCAACGATCTTGAATGTCTTGCCTTCGGGCAACTGGATCGTAGCTTCGTTGAACTGCGGACTACCGAACACCAGAATACCGTGTGACGGGTTGACCTGATAGAATCCCAAAGCCGACATGATGTGCCAAGCCGACATCTGACCGCAGTCCTCGTTTCCAATCACGCCTTCCGGTTTGTCGGTATAGAACTCATCCTGGATGTAACGGACTTTCTCGGCTGTTTTCCATTGCTGTCCGGCATACGGATACAGATAGGCTACATGGTGGCTCGGTTCATTTCCGTGTGCATACATACCAATCAGTCGGCCGATGCACCTTCACCCATATCTCCGTTGGCTACAAACAAAGAATCCAGTTTGGCATTGAAGGCATCGTCGCCACCCATCAAGGCAATCAGTCCTTCCGGATTCTGGGGTACGAAGAAAGTATAATGCCAACCATTGCCTTCGCAGAAGTCGCCTACGCCGTGAACAGAACGGAACGGATCATACGGTGTACGCCAAGAACCGTCGTCCATCTTCGGACGGATGAAGTAGATGCTCTTGTCGAAATACTGTTCATAATAATGGCCGCGCTTGAAGAATTCCTGATAGTCGGCCTCTTTACCCATTTGCTTTGCCATCAGGGCAATGCCCCAGTCGCCAACGGCATATTCCATGGCGATAGAAGTTGCTTCGTGTACTTTATCACAAGGAATATATCCTTTTTCCATCACGAAAGGAACTCCTTTCTGCTTATCGTATGTAGCCGAAGAAGTCATCGCTTTGAAAGCACGTTCTGCATCAAATCCTTTGATTCCTTTCAGATAAGCATCTGCAATGATAGGTATGGCACTGTAACCCGGCATACATTCGGTTTCTCCACCAACCAATGGCCAGATCGGCAATTTGCCCTGCCGGTGTATCATCGTTGAATACTTGTAACGACTGGATCGGTTGTTCGAACTTCATCACGAAGAATACTTTGTGCTGCGGGCTCCATCCTTTGGAGAAACGATAACCTTCGACGGTATTGTCGTCTATCTTCTTCAGATAGGTATCGTATGCCCGGTCGCCATTACCTTCCTTCAGATTGACCAGTAAATGGCTTTCGCCTTCCGGATAGGTATAACGATGGATAGCTACACGTTCGGTAGCAGATAATTCGGCTTTCACGCCGTTATCCATCAGCAAAGAATAATAACCCGGTGCTACCTTTTCATTTGCATGTGAATAGTAAGAAGAACAAGCTCCTTCGATATTGTCTTGTTCTCCACGTTTGGTACGGACTTCACCCATGAACGGCATAACCAGCACGTCGCCTAAGTCGGCACAACCCGTTCCGCTCAGGTGTGTATGGCTGAAACCGATAATTACGCTATCCGAATAATGATAACCCGAGCACCAGTCCCATCCTTTGTGGATATTCTGCGGGCCAGCCTGAATCATACCGAAAGGAACGCTGGCTCCCACAAATACATGTCCGTGTTCTCCGGATCCGATATACGGATCGACATACGCTGTGTAATCTACAACTGGGCTGCTAGTTTCTGCTTTCTTTTCTCCTGAAGCGCAGGAAACGGCCCATAAAGCCTGGCATCCGATGAGGACTGCATGGAAAGTTTTGTGAATGTGTTCATTGTATAAGGTATTAAAACGTTGTTCTACTGAAAATCTTGAATTTGTCGGAATACGCCTTTTTCTGTAACATAAGCCGTTACCAAGGCTGCCGGTGTAACATCGAATGCCGGATTATAAACTCCAATATGCTTAGGTGCCATCCGGTGTATATAATGCAAATCGGTTACTTCTGAAGCCGACCGTTGTTCGATAACAATATCTTTTCCTGTTGGTGTATGCGGATCAAAGGTACTGGTTGGTCCTAATACATAGAAGGGAATTTTATAATAATGAGCCAGAACAGCCAAGCCGCAAGTACCAATCTTGTTGGCTACATCTCCATTGGCGGCGATCCGATCGCAACCCACCATGATCATGTCGATCATTCCTTGACTCATTAACGAAGCTGCCATATTATCACAGACCAATGTAGTATCAACTCCGAATCTCATCAATTCGTAGGCGGTAAGACGGGCTCCTTGGAGTAAAGGCCTTGTCTCGTCGGCATAGACTTTTGGATTCAGTCCGCAAGCCTGAGCCAGATAAATCGGAGCCAAGGCTGTTCCATAGCGGGAGACTGCCAGATGTCCGGCATTACAATGTGTCAGAATGCGACTTCCTGAAGCAATTAATCCGACACCATGCTGGGCAATCTGTTTACACATTTCGATGTCTTCTTCTTTGATACGGACAGCTTCTACCCGTAAAAGCGTTTTTATCTCTTGGAAATCGGTTGAACTTATCTTGTCTTTACCAGCTATCCATTGCTTGAATAGAACTGTCATCCGATCAAGTGCCCACGAAAGATTAACGGCTGTCGGTCGGCTGGCGCGAATCCGGTTGGCCAAAGCCAGGAATTCTGTTTGTATAAGTTGGGCAGAAGTTATATTCGCCAACGTACGGGCAAAACAAACATATAGTCCGGCAGCAGCAGCTACGCCAATTGCCGGTGCTCCTCTGACCTTCAAACGGACAATGGCATCGATGAGTTCTTCTTCGTTGTCGATTTTAAGGAAGACTTCCCGGGCAGGAAGCTGGGTTTGGTCGAGGATGACTAAGCTGTCTTCTCCCTCACACAAAGAGACCACATCGGGCAAGGAAAACGTCTGTTCCAGTTTCTCTAATCCTATTTCTTTGAAATTCTCCATGCTATCAATATTTTTCTTCATCCTCGCCTCGGTTCTGCTTCGTCCATTCCTCAGCACAGTCCGAGAGCATCTGATACCAGTCTGCACCAAATTTCCGGATTAAAGGTTCTTTCAAGAACTGATAGACCGGAACACCTTTCATCTTTCCTAAAATGACGGCAGCTTTGCATACATCCCAACGATGATAATTGACTGCCGTATAAGGACCGTAATTCTCAATCCGTATCGGATATAAGTGGCAGGAAATAGGCTTATAGAAGTTACATTTCCCTTCACGGTAGGCTTTCTCGATGGCGCAATAACAGCAGCCTTTCTCGTCGTAGCAAGTAAAGACACAATTCTTGTTGCCCACAATGGAAGTTACCAGATCACCATCCTGATCGGTATAAACAACCCCTTGCTTCTTGATGACTGCTTGTGCTTCCGGAGAAAGTTCGTCCCAAACAACCGGAAGAACCTTTTCCAGTTCGGCAACTTCGTTTTTCTCGACGGGAGCGCCGGCGTCGCCTTCGATACAGCATTCACCTTGGCAAGCCTCCAGGTTACATATAAATTTTTCTGTCAGGATATCGCTTGAAACAACGATGTCCTCTATTTGAATCATCATAATTCTTTCTCTTTCGGTTTATTATAATGAATGAATCCTACGGGCCGACGTCCTTTTTGCTCGGCTTGTCTCTTGTGTTGGTCGGCCAACTGAGATAATGCCAGGTAAATATCATCCAACTCTTTACGGAAATCCTCACTCAGATCATTAACAGCAGCCATTGTATCTTCATTACCTTCTTCTAAGGCTTTCATCCGTTGTTTTAATTCGCGGATTTCCTGAATGGTTGTATCTGCCGATAAGACATATTGACGTACGGAAACAAAGGCACGCATGATAGAGATGTTAATCTCGATGGCTGTTTCATTGTTTAATACGGAGGAGAGCATGGCTACTCCTTGTTCGGTAAAAGCGAAAGGCATGTATCGCGTACCTCCTCTTTTGTTTGAGGTCACAATTTGTGACCTCAAACTATCAAACTCTTCAGGTGTCAGTTCAAACATGAAGTCGGAAGGGAAACGCCTGAGATTTCGTCTGACAGCTTGCTTTAATACTTTTGTTTCTGTTCCGTATAAACTGGCAAGATCAAAGTCTAACATAACCTTATAACCCCTGATCTCGTAGATTTTATGTTGGATGACTTGTATTTCCATAGATAAAATAAAGGCGCGCCAAAGGGGAATTCGGCACGCCCTTTATGGTTTTGATGAATGATTATTTAATCAGATCCTTGCCTGTCATCTCAGCCGGCTGTGCCATTCCTAAAATGTGCAGGATAGAAGGAGCTACGTCTGCCAATACTCCATTTTCTACTTGGGCAGCTTTGTTTTCTGTTACGTAAACAAACGGAACCGGATTCAGCGAGTGAGCTGTATTCGGAGTACCGTCTGCATTCAGGGCATGATCAGCATTACCATGATCGGCAATGATGATTACTTCGTAACCGTTTGCCTTGGCTGCTTCAACAGTATCTTTTACGCAGTTGTCGATAGCAACGACTGCTTTTTCGATTGCTTCGTAAATACCTGTATGACCAACCATATCTCCGTTAGCATAGTTGACAACGATGAAGTCGTATTTCTGTGTACCGATAGCTTCTACCAGTTTGTCTTTTACTTCGTAGGCGCTCATCTCCGGTTTTAAGTCGTAAGTTGCTACTTTCGGAGACGGAACCAGAATACGGTCTTCGTTTTCATACGGAGTTTCGCGGCCACCGTTGAAGAAGAAGGTTACGTGTGCATATTTTTCTGTTTCGGCAATGTGCAACTGAGTCTTGCCATTGTTTGCCAAGTATTCGCCCAGTGTGTTCTGTACGTTTTCCTTGTTGAACAAGATATGTACGCCTTTGAATGAAGCATCATACGGAGTCATGCAATAGTACTGCAAGCCCGGGATTGTCTTCATGCCCTGTTCCGGCATATCCTGCTGTGTCAGTACGATTGTCAATTCCTTAGCACGGTCGTTACGGTAGTTGAAGAAGATAACTACATCACCTTCTTTGATAGTTCCGTCTACAGTTGAGTTATTGATCGGTTTGATGAACTCGTCGGTAACGCCTTCGTCATACGATTCCTGCATAGCCTTTACCATGTCATCTGCCTGCTTGCCTTTACCTTCGATCAGCAAGTCGTATGCTTCCTTCACACGTTCCCAACGTTTGTCGCGGTCCATTGCATAGAAACGACCTACGATAGATGCGATCTTACCGGCTGTTTTTTCGCAATGAGCAGTCAGTTCTTCGATGAAACCTTTACCGCTCTTCGGATCTGTATCACGACCGTCCATGAAACAGTGGATGAATGTCCGTCCGTTCAATCCGTATTCCTGAGCAATATCACACAATTTGAACAAATGATCGAAAGAAGAGTGAACACCACCATTGGAAGTTAAACCCATGAAGTGGATATTCTTTCCGTTTTCTTTGGCGTACGAGAAAGCTGAAACCACTTCTTTGTTCTGCATAATGCTATTGTCGGCACAAGCACGGTTGATCTTTACCAAGTCCTGATAAACAATACGACCGGCTCCGATATTCAAGTGACCTACTTCAGAGTTACCCATCTGGCCGTCGGGAAGACCTACGTTTTCACCACTGGCCTGTAACTGAGAGTGAGGATAGTTTGCCAATAAAGAGTCCCAATACGGTGTTGGAGTGTTGAAAATGACATCATCTTTTTTGTGGTCGCCACAACCCCAACCGTCAAGAATCATTAAAAGTGCTTTCTTAGCCATAATTGTAATTTTTATATATGATAAGTAATCTGTTATTTCGTTTCTTTAGTTTGCTTGTTTCTAAGTAACTGTAAGCATCCAACTTAGTCGCCCGAAAACTAACAAACTTATCTACTTATATATGTTTGTCCTTATTTTCAATTCGCCTGCAAAGATAACAAATTTGGATGTATTATTGTTAGATTCAAAGTATTACTTTTGCCTAAGAATTATGGAAAAGTATTTTGATGATAAGGAATTAGGACGGGTCGTTATCCGTTACAGTGAGCGGGCACGTAATTATACGCTCAAAATAACCAACGGTCAGGTATTTGCAACCATGCCGGTTCGGGGAAGCGAAGAGAAAATGCTGACTTTTATCCTCGGTAACCGGGAGAAAATCAAGGCGGCTTTGAAGAAACATCCGGCCAGACCTTTATTGAATGAACAGACCGATTGGCAGACGGCTACTTTTCGGGTACGGATTGTCCGTACCGAAAGGGATAATTTCTACATGGTCCTCAAGGATGGTGTCTTGCAAATCTCCTGTCCTCAGGCCACCAACTTCGCCGACGACGAAGTCCAACAACTCCTCAAACAAATGCTGGCCAGTGCATTCCGCCATGAAGCCAAACGATACCTGCCCGGACGTTTATCGACTTGGGCTCAGAAATACGGCTTTGTTTATAAACAAGTAAAAATCAATAGCAGTCAGACGCATTGGGGCTCATGTACATCGAGCAAGCATATCAACCTTTCTCTCTACTTAATGCTTCTTCCCTGGCATCTGATTGACTATGTTCTCTTGCATGAACTCTGTCATCTGAAGGAAATGAGTCATAACGAACACTTCTGGAACTTGTTGGACCGACTGACAGACGGGAAGGCAAAAGCCTTGCGAACAGAACTGAAATCATATCATATGTTGAAGTAGATTTATATTGCAAAAACATCTTTCGCAATCTTTGTATCTGTTTGATTTATATTGGGATGTGGTGATTTAACAAACCCGGACCTTCTCCAGAATGTGATTTATGCAGATAAAGTTATAATAGGTGTTCTTTCATTTATTCCTATGAACAATTTCTCTTTTTCCTACTATATTTTAATTAATTCACCTATGTGGTGTAATTAATTAATTAAGTAAGTGATCTAAATTATTTATATATATCAGTACTA
>UMGH01070009.1_pt1 | contig 45322 bp, 37 predicted proteins | sample 1965231 | NCBI WGS metagenome assembly UMGH01 (sample SAMEA4836068, study PRJEB28245) | human gut metagenome | biome: gut microbiome; material: fecal sample | place: Denmark | collected 2008 | reverse complement strand
GTGGATTAAGAGTATTGGAATTATTAGTTAAGATGGATATAGTATACGAGGATAAAGATAAGATTATATTAAACAAGCCGGCGGGACAACTGTCGCAGAGCGGAAAGTCGTTTGAGATGGATCTTGTAAGTGAAGTTCTTACATATAGAAAAAGCAAGGGTGAAGAAGCTTACGCAGCTATAATAAACAGACTTGACCGTCCTGTATCAGGGCTTGTGCTTATGGCTAAGAATAAAAAGGAAGCAGCAAGATTGTCTTTACTTATGCAAAAAGAAACACTATGTAAACATTACCAGGTGCTTGTATGTGGAAAACCAGATTCTGACGAGGGCGAGCTTGTGGATAATCTTATAAAAGATGCAAAGAATAATGAATCATCGGTAGTTTCAAAAGGAACGGCGGGTTCTAAGGAAGCAAGACTTAAGTACAGGCTTCTTTCTTATGATGAAGAAGCAGACATATCAAGGCTGGATATTCATCTTATAACAGGCAGACATCATCAGATACGTGTCCAGCTTGCTTCAAGAAACATGCCGGTTGCTGGTGATGGAAAGTATGGTGGAAATATGGCAGCCCAGGCAGCTGAAAGGATAAAAGGCATACGTATTAAGCGTGGATGCATAGCGTTATGTGCTGTTAGTCTTAAGGTTGATGGCAAGTTATACGAAGTGAAACCAGGATTTTAGATATAGGTATAAGATAATCACCTCTGTGGAATACTTCTACAGAGGTGATTATTTATGTGCAGAGAGGAAAGAAATGTAAAAGAAAATAAAGAAGAGTATCAAAAAGAATATCAAGATAAAGAATATAACAGGAAACTGAAATACCTTGCCGGGATTGTAGTTATAACGTTTTCTGTATATGTGAGCTTTAAATATCTTCTTGTATATGTGTGGCCATTTGTGCTTGGCGTGCTTGCTGCACTGCTGCTTGAAAAGCCAGTAAACAGTATATATATGTGGATATGCAAAAGGATAAGGCTGGATAAAAGAAAAGTACATGCACAAAGAATTAAAGAACATCGCATAAAAAGCATAATAGCCACAATTATAATGTTAATAATATCTGTTGTTATAATAATATTGCTTGCTGCAGCAGTTATAACAGGAGCGAATGAGATAAGTGATTTTTTAAAGAACTGGGATTACAATACGATAGGTATAAGGCAGCAGACTGCCAGGATATGCCTTGAAGCGGATGATTTTCTTGGACTTGATGGTGGATGTTGTCTTGATACGCTTATAATGTGTGGACGCAGGCTGGCAGGTATAATGCCTGAAAAGATATTTCATATATCTGTACCTGTTATAAAAAATATAGTTATAGTGGCTGGAGGTCTGGTTGTTGGCTTTATATCAGTTATATATCTGTCAACAGATATGGATGAAATAAGGACACAGATACGTGACAGTGTGTTTGTGGAAGAGATAAGGATGCTGTGGCATGAGGTAAAGAGACTTATTAATGTATATTTTAAAGTTGAATTAAGAATCATGTTTATTAATTCAGCTATAAGCATGGCAGCATTTTTTATAATAAAAAGTCCATATGCAGTCATGCTCGGAATAATAGTTGGAGTTGTTGATGCACTTCCGGTATTTGGGACAGGTACGATACTTATACCATGGATGTTGTTTAACCTGATTATGAAGAATTTCTTATCGGCAGTGGTTGTGCTTGTGACATATGTAATAACTTATTTTGTACGTGAGATTATGGAGTCAAAATGTATGGGAGATAAGCTTGGAATATCGCCTTTTGCCATGCTTGTCATTATATTTGTCGGACTGCTTGTGTATGGTATTCCAGGCTTCATAACCGGTCCTGTGAGCTTTGTTATAATAAAAGCACTGGTTTTAAGGCTTAGATGTGTTATGAAGATGGATGAAGCATAGAAAAAGGAATAAAAGAAAATGCATAAAAATGTGATTAAAATATAATAAAAAAACATAATAATAAAAAACATAATAAAAGAAAAATGTAATAAAAGAAAACTACAATATAATAAAAAACGGAATATATGAAAAGTGCCTTGAAATTAATCAGGTCAGATGTTAAACTAATACAGATTATGTGACACATTTAACAGATAGCGCAGATAGCGCAGGAATGAGGTATATTTATGGCAGAGGATAAGAAGTTAGTAGAAGCGATTACTTCCATGGATGTAGACTTTGCACAGTGGTACACAGATGTATGCAAGAAAGCAGAGCTTATGTCATATTCAAGCGTTAAGGGATGTATGATATTTAAGCCGGCTGGATATGCAATCTGGGAGAATATAAAGAACGAGATGGACAGAAGATTTAAGGAAACAGGTGTTGAGAATGTATACCTTCCTATGTTTATTCCAGAAAGTCTTCTTGAAAAGGAAAAGGATCATGTAGAAGGGTTTGCACCAGAAGTAGCGTGGGTTACTTATGGAGGACTTAATCCACTTCAGGAAAGAATGTGTGTAAGACCAACATCTGAAACACTTTTTTGCGATTTCTACAAGGATGAGATACAGTCATACAGAGATTTGCCAAAGGTATATAACCAGTGGTGCTCAGTAGTAAGATGGGAAAAAGAAACAAGACCATTCCTTCGTTCAAGAGAATTCTTATGGCAGGAAGGACATACAGCACATGCAACAGCAGAGGATGCAGAAGCACGTACACAGCAGATGCTTAACCTTTATGCACAGTTTTGTGAAGAGGTGCTTGCTATACCTGTTATCAAGGGACGTAAGACAGATAAGGAAAAGTTTGCAGGTGCAGAGGCTACTTATACTATAGAAGCACTTATGCATGATGGTAAGGCACTCCAGTCAGGAACAAGCCACAACTTTGGAGATGGATTCGCTAAGGCGTTTGGCATACAGTATACAGATAAGGATAACAAGCTTAAGTATGTTCATCAGACTTCATGGGGAACAACAACAAGACTTATCGGTGCTGTTATCATGACACACGGTGATAACTCAGGACTTGTACTTCCACCTAAGGTTGCACCAGTTCAGGTTGACATCATACCTATCATGCAGAAGAAGGAAGGCGTGCTTGATAAGGCTTACGAAGTAAGAGATGCTATAAAGGCAGCAGGTCTCAGAGTTAAGGTTGATGATTCTGATAAGAATCCAGGCTGGAAGTTCTCAGAGCAGGAAATGCGTGGTATCCCTGTAAGAGTTGAGATGGGACCAAGAGATATTGAAGCTAACCAGGCTATCGTTGTACGCCGTGATACAAGAGAAAAGATAACAGTAGCTATTGACGAGCTTGCAGCTAAGCTTCCAGAGATACTTGATACTATCCAGAAGGATATGCTTGAAAGAGCAAGAGCACATAGAGATGCACATACATATGTTGCAGTTAACTATGATGAGTTCAAGGAAACAGCAGCTAACAAGCCAGGATTTATCAAGGCTATGTGGTGTGGTGACCAGGCATGTGAAGATAAGATTAAAGAAGATACAACATGTACTTCAAGATGTATGCCATTTGCACAGGAACAGTTAAGTGACGTGTGTGTATGCTGTGGCAGACCAGCTAAGAAGATGGTTTACTGGGGCAAGGCATACTAATAATATATGATACCAGGGTCAAAAGGTCTAAACCCACATGAGCTTGCTCATAGGTGGGTGAAAGACCTTGGGCCCCGCCCCGATATGAGCATAAAAGTGGGATGATAATCCCACGATATGCGAATATTGGGGAGAATATATATTACATATTTCAGATTGTTCAGATTGATTCGGATTAATTCAGAGTAGTTCATGCTGATTCGGGTTTATTTAGATTAAATTAAGCGGAAAATCCATGGGTAAATGTGGGTTTTCCGTTTTTTGATTTTCACTTAAAAAAATTCCTATCAAAGTATCGTGAAAAATTCATTTGTATTGTAATGCAAATGGGGGTTAAGTAAAACATCAAGACAACCGATAAACTTATCATAAAGAAATAAAAAAGTTTTTTGTTTATGATAGAAAGAGAGGCGGTTAGTATGCGTATAGATGCTTATAATGCTGTCAGTCAGGTATACAAGACAAGTGCTTATGCCAGGGAAAAAGGCATGGCTGTTAAGAAAACTGAAAAAGACAAGTATGAATTATCAGATACAGCCAGATTATATAATACAGCTAAGGCAGCAGTTAGTGAAGCTTCTGATGTAAGACTTGATAAAGTCAACGACATTAAGGCACGTATTGCAGCCGGAACATATAATATAAGTTCAGAGGCAGTAGCCGAGAAGATGCTTGGCAGTGTATTTACATTGACATTCTGATGAAAAAGAATGCATATGGTCAGAGGATGCATTGGGATTGTGCATTGCTGTACAGTTTTATAGTTTGCTGACACGATAATCTTAAGACGGAGGAGCATATATGGCAAGCCTGATAGATTGTTTAATCGAAGACCTTACGAATGAGAATGATGGATATGAGAAGCTCCTTAGTCTGTCGAATGAAAAAACATCTGCCATAGTAAGTGGCAATATCGAAAAGCTTCAGGAGATATTTACAAGAGAGCAGAAGCTCATAGAAGAAGTAGATGTATATGAGAAAAAAAGACAGGAAGATGTGAAGGATATATGTAATGTGCTAAGACTTCCATATGAAGAGATAAAGGTTGAACACATAGTACAGATACTTGAAAAGAAAGCTAAAGAGCATGATGCTCTTCAGAACATATATCTTAAGCTTAAAAGAACACTTAGCCAGCTTACAGCGGTTAACGAGAACAATAAGCTGCTGCTTAAAGAATCTATGGATATGATTCAGTTTGAGCTTGATCTAGCAAGAAACTCAGTGTTGAAGCCACAGACAGGCAACTATGGAAGAACAGCTTATGAAGAACAGGAAATAACAGGTGCTACAGGATTTGATGCAAAGCAGTGATATAAACTAAAGAAAAGTATTAAAACAGATAAAAGATTATAAAAGATTACATTAAGTCTGGTATGTGGAAAAGGATTGAAGCAGGCTGGACTTACATACAAGTATAGAATAATATCAGATATAATATAAGAATCACATTTTCAAAGGATTGAATTGGGATGTTTAATGGTACTGCGGTATTAGAACCAGTTTTATTTTTGATAGTGTGATTTTTTTAATGGAGGAATTATGGCAAACGGAATGGGGTCGCTGATGGTAGGAGCCACAGGCTTAAGATCGTCGCAGACAGCACTTAATACAACAGCACATAACCTTTCCAATGTTAATACAGAAGGGTATACAAGGCAGCAGATAACATTTGCAGATTCAACATATGCTAACGTGTTTTCTAAGAGCCTTAACAAAGGCAAGTATGGCTTAGGCGTAGATATAGATGCGATAAGCCGTATAAGGAATGAGTTCATAGACAGGTCATACAGAACTGAAAGTTCAAGACTGGGATTCTATGAAAGCCAGGCTAATGCAGTATACGAGGTTGAAGACTGGTTTGGTGAAATGCAGGGAGTTACTTATCAGGAGCATATCACAAACCTTTACAATGCAGTAAACGAACTTACAAAGAATCCAACAAGTACTATAGCAAGGTCATCACTTATACAGAATGCTACAGCCTTCATAGACCGTTCAGAGGCTATATATAGTGGACTTAAGGATTATCAGGTCACACTGAATACCGAAGTAAATAACATGGTGGAAAAGATTAATTCACTTGGACAGAAGATATATAATCTTAACAAAGGCATCGTTAAGGTCGAAGCGGAAGGTGTGGAGCGTGCGAACGATTTAAGAGATTCAAGAGATCTTGCACTTGATGAGCTTAGTAAGTATATAGATATTGATTATTATGAGACAAAGGATGGCGAAGTAATAGTAAGTGCCGAGAATGTCCCATTTATAACAAAAAATGATATCGCAAAGATGAGCGTAAGAGAAGAAGGAACATATGGACTGCTTATACCTCAGTGGGAGGGATATCAGCAGGATGTATATAACTTTGACAAGCAGGCAAACAATGTCAATGACACAGATAAAGGCAAGCTTAAAGGACTGCTTATCGCAAGAGGTGTTATAGAGGTAAACTACACAGATATTCCAGTAATGCCTGAAAGAGCAGACTATGATCTTACAACAGAGCAGGGTATGGCAGAATATAATAGTGCCATGGATGCGTATCAGCAGAAGCAGGATTACTATAACAAGTATATAGAGCCATCAGCTATCCTTAGTGCTATAGCAGGTTTTGACAAGCTTGTAAATGGAATAGTAACAGCCATGAATGATGTTTTATGTCCGGAAACTACCATGAATACAACAAAAGAGCTCACAGATGCAGATGGCAATATATTAAAGGCAGATAAGTATATATACAATGCATCGACACATGATGTGCTTTATGACAGCCATGGCAACGCAGTTGCCGGAAAAGAAAATGGTGATGGAACATACAGTTATGAAGCATCTGAAAAGCTGTATGTTGATGCTAATCAGGAAGAAACAGAGAATATAGACAGCATGACATACAAGATACTTGATATGAGCAAGGCTGGATATGGCATGGATGACGATGAAACAAGAGGTGTTGAACTCTTTAAAAGAAACGGTACAGACAGATATAAGCAGATCACAGGTGCAGATGGCAGTACAATATATGTAAGAAACAACCTGAATGTTACTGGCTTTGAAACTGACTATACACTTGGTAATCTGATTGTCAATCCTGAGGCTTCACAGAATGTAGGTACACTCCCTCTTTCTACAGAGCATGGCAAGGAGGATTTCTCAAAGGTAAATGAGCTTATAGATACATTCAGCAACAAGTTTGCATCACTTAACCCTGAGAACTATGCAAAGGCAGATTTCAACACATTTTACAATGATTATATAGGTGAGTTTGCTACGATGGGAAGTGTGCTTACCAAGTATGTCAACAACCAGACAACCATGGTCAATGGTTATGACAACCAGAGACTGCAGACATCAGGTGTATCATCTGATGAAGAGCTTCAGAAGATGATTAAGTATCAGCACGCATATAATGCGGCTTCAAGATATATCAACGTAGTAAGTGATATGATAGAACATCTTGTTACATCACTTGGACATGCATGATGAATAACAGATGAACCTTTTGCCACTTACATCATGATTTGATAATAATGGCTGGCTTATTTTAGAGTAATCAGCAGACTTAGAAACAGTAAGTTGGTTAAAGAGACTATAGGAAACAACAAGAATGGAGAAATAATATGGCATCTACATTTTTTGGTTTATCAATATCATATAAAGGACTTCAGGCAGCGCAGACATCCATAACAACATCAGCGCACAACCTGTCAAACATTAATACAGAAGGCTATACAAAGCAGAGTGCAGAGTTAAAGGCAGCTGACTCGTTAAGAACATTTTCATCATATGGAACTATAGGTTCCGGTGTTGATGTTGTCGGCATCAATCAGACAAGAGACAGCTACTATGACCAGAAGTATAGAAACAATATGTCTAACTATGGACAGTATGAATCAAAGAACAACTACATGACACAGATAGAGGACTATCTGAATGAGTTTATACTTAACGGATTCTCTAAAGAATACAGCAACTTCTTTTCAGCAGTTAACCAGCTGACTATAACACCATCTGATGAATCGGCAAAGAACCAGCTTATAAATAACGCAAAAAGTATGTCGGATTATTTCAACACATTGTCAGTTAACTTAAGAAATGTGCAGTCAGATGCTAACAATGAGATTAAAGATACTATAGACCATATCAATACACTTGCACAGAACATAACAGCACTTAATAAGCAGATTAACCAGATAGAAGCCTGCTATGGAGATGCTAACGACTTAAGAGATCAGAGAAATGCATTTGTTGATGATTTGTCAAAGTATATCAATATATCAACTAAAGAGACACCGATAGCAAACGGACTTACATCCTTCCAGATAACTGTTAACGGACAGTCGCTTGTAAACAACTATGATTATAAGACACTTGAGGTAGTCGCAAGAACGCAGAAAAGAAACGCAAGCGATGCAGAAGGCTTATATGACGTACAGTGGAGCGATGATGATCCTTTTGACATATATAGTTCTTCACTTGGCGGTCAGCTTAAGGCACTTGTAGATATAAGGGACGGTTGTAACGGTGAGATAGAATCAGTTGCAACAGATGCAGATGGCAGCTATAAGCTTGATGATGATGGAAACAGAGTGACAGAGACGAATCCACAGGCTTCATCAAATGTTAACTATAAGGGTATTCCTTACTATCAGTCACAGCTTAACCAGTTCATACAGACATTCTCACAGGCAGTCAACAACATATTTAAGAGTGGATATGTATCAGATGCTAAAACAGAGGATGCTGCTAATAAGGGTATAGCGTTGTTTGTAGTGGGAGATAATTCAAAGACACTTACAGCCTCAACAGTATCAGTTAATTCTGAGCTTCTTAAGGATGCCAACAAGCTTGCAACAAAGACAACAGTAAGCGAAGGTGAAGGCAGTGCAAGCATTATGGATAAGCTTAATGCATTACAGAAGGAAAGACTGTTTGATGGTGGTACAGGTTCGTACTTCCTTGAAACTATAGTCAGTGATATGTCTATAGATGCAAGCAAGGCTAAGACATTTGTAACAAACTACAACAATATGAAGACAACTATACAGAATCAGCGACTTTCAGTCATGGGTGTAGATACAGATGAAGAAGCCATGGATATCATGAAGTTCCAGCAGGCCTATAATCTAAACTCAAAGATGATGTCAGTTATGAATCAGATATATGATAAGCTTATTAACCAGACAGGCTTATAAAATGTGAAATATGCTGGATATACTTAATAACATTTTTATATAAATGCTTTGCACGCAGGCACAGATAAGATAAGTGCAAAAGAATATTTATAAAAGAAGATTATTCATAAAAAGAAGATTTTAAAAATGCAGATATCACATAAATCAATATAGATACGAGGTGGAATATATGAGAATTACGAATCAGATGATGATAAACAGTTCTATAGCTAACATACAGGCTAATAAGAACCAGATAAATACCATGGATACACAGTTATCTACACAGAAGAAGATTAACAAGCCTTCTGATGACCCAATCATAGCTATAAGAGCACTAAGACTCAGAAGCAGCCTTGACCAGGTAACACAGTATGTAGACAAGAATATACCCGATGCTTCATCATGGCTTTCAGTTACGCAGGATGCACTTGCACAGGGATATGATATAGTTTACCAGCTGTATTCATATTGCAACCAGGGTGCTTCAGATTCTTATTCATCAGATGAGCGTAATACAATCATACAGACACTTGACAAGCTGAAGAACTCATACTATGTGCAGGGTGATGTAGATTATGCCGGAAGATATGTATTTACAGGCTTTGCTACAGACAGACCGCTCACATATCCATCAGATGTTAAAGCAGCTGAGGCAGATTATACCATAACACAGAGCTTTGACAGAGAGAGCATCAGTGAAAAAAAGGTATATACCAATGCATATACAAACGAAGATATCATTAATCTGAATGTCAAGAAGGATACAGACGGCAAGATAGTGACACCTAATGTGGCTACAGTTCATAGAATACAGCTTGGTTACTCAGAGGTTGATGCTGACGGAACATTTAAGATTACAGATGCCAGTGGAAATGTGGCTACAGTAACTAAGAATGATGATGGAACGGCTAATGTAACAGGAATAGTAAATGCCAATGGTGAGACTATAGATTCTCTGGATGATGGAAGCGGTAATCCAGTGAGTATAACATTTACAGCAGATTCAAACTATATACCTGGCGATGATGAAATAGCTATTAACTCGCAGCTTGGAGAAGTACTTCTTGGTGAGAATGTATACAACAATACATACACCAACAACTCATTTTCAGTACAGTATGAAAAGTCCAACTTTAAAAAGGGCGATGTGGATCCGACAATGTATTTTACATGTGTAGACAATGTTACAGGTATAAGCTACGTAAAGAAGAGCGAAGATATTGAATATAACGTAAACTTTACACAGAAGCTTAAGGTTAATACACAGGCAGACGAAAGCTTTGATATATATCTTGGCAGAAATGTAGATGATATCATGGCAGCTGTGCAGAATACTATAGATATCGAGAATCAGATAAGTAAAGTCGAGAGCATGAAGAAGGAAGAAAAGTATGCAGGTACTGACGACCAGAAAAAGCTTGATGACATGCTCGAAGGACTAAATAAGCAGAAGAATCTTGCAAAGGATCAGATGACAAAGGCTTTCGAGAAGGGCATCGGACAGATGCAGGGATATCAGGAGAAGATATCTAATGCAAAGGCAGATGTAGGTAACAGAATCCAGCGTCTTGACCTTACAAAGACAAGACTTACAGAACAGAAGACCAACTTCAAAAGTCTTAAGTCACAGAACGAAGATATAGACCTTGAGGAAGTGGTAGTAAACTATACAGCAGCACAGCTTGTATACAACGCAGCACTTTCAGCAGCAAGTAAGGTTGTACAGCAGACATTGCTGGATTTTATAGGCTAAAAATATGCTGAATCCATAAATGAAAGATTCAGTATATAAAAACAGGGGAGGCAAATACCTCTCCTCGCGTGGAGCTCGGATTTTTGCTTCGCAAAAACAAGGAGGTATATATGCAGGTTGATACTAGGTGGTTTGGCACTGTAGATATTGATGATAATAAAATAGTTACTTTTGACCTTGGAATAATAGGGTTTGAGGATTGCAAGAAATTCACACTTATATATGATGTAGAAAAGGGAGATGAAGCAGCTATCATGTGGCTTCAGTCGCTTGATGAGGCAGCATTGGCACTTCCTGTCATGAAGCCGGAGTATATCATGAAAGGTTATGATCCTGTTGTGGAGGATGAGATACTTAACACACTTGGTGAGGATATACAATCAGCCAATCTGGCAGTGTTCTGTACACTTACAGTACCAGAGGATCTTACAAAGATGACTATTAACTTAAAGGCTCCTATCATAATCAATGCTGACACTATGAAGGGTGTCCAGCTTATAGCAGATAATGAGGATTATGCTGTCAGATACCCTATTTATGATATTCTTAACGAAAGGAAGGGGGAGTAGAATGCTGGCATTATCAAGAAAGAAGGACGAAGCAATCATTATCAATGATGATATTGAGATAACAGTAATCGAGATAAAAGGCGATCAGGTAAAGCTTGGCATCACAGCTCCAAAGTCCGTTCCTATATATCGTAAAGAAGTATATGTACAGATAAAAGATGCCAACAAAGAGGCTGCAGAGCAGAAGATAGATATGGCTGCACTTAATAAACTGTTTACGAAGCAGGACAAATAAAAAGGCTGGTATTATATTTTTACATGTATTGCCGATATAAGAAATAGAAACTAATGACCAGTATGCAAAGAAAAGGATTTCTTAGCAGGGTATAAGGTTTGATATATTTACGATGATTGTATGGGTGATGTGGAAAAGCTGTCACTCGTATATGTATACGCACACGGAGGTGAAAGATAATGGGAATTGAGAAGATAAGTGGCCAGGCAGCTTATCAGAGCCACGCAACGCAGGCTGCACAGGTTAACAAGGTTAGTGCAGCACCAGCAGCAGAAACTAATAATTCACAGGATTCAGTAAACAGCGCAGCACATATAGCTGCAGTTATGCAGGTGAGTACATCACAGAGAGCTAATGCAGACAGCAACAGCAGTAACAATGGCAACAGTGGTGCACAATCAAGCTTTAAGCAGCAGGAAGAACAGAAAGAAGCTTCTATGCAGAAGCTTAAAGATATCCAGAAGGTTATCAATCATAATACAGTAGCAGAGTTCGGATACAACGAGCCAACTAACCGTATTACGATTAAGATTAAGGATAAGGATACAGATGAAGTTATCAAGGAGATACCATCAGAAAAGGCACTTGAGATGCTTGCTAAGGCATGGGAGCTTGCTGGTATACTTGTGGATGAGAAGAGATAAAGAATTACATAATGTTATGAAGAAATATATAAGAATGGAGGAATAATATGCCAATCAGATTATCGGGTATGGTTTCAGGTATGGATACAGAGACACTTGTATCTGCACTTGTATCAGGATATAAGCTAAAAAAAGACAATCTTGTCAAAGCACAGACAAAGCTTTCATGGAAACAGGAAAAATGGAAGACTATGAATACAAGTATATATAGCTTCTATAGTGGAAAGCTGTCAGCAGGAAGATTATCTAACGCATACAGCCTTAAGAAGTCAACAGTATCTAACTCAACGGTAGCTACAGTAACAGCAAGCTCAAGTGCGGTTGCAGGTACACAGAAGCTTAAGGTAAAGAAGCTTGCATCATCAGGTTATCTTACAGGTGGTGAGGTTAAGAATGCAACAGACAGTTCTTCCAAGATTACAGGTTCATCGAAGCTGTCTGATATAACAGGAAGCACATCACAGGGAAGTGTTACACTATCAGTAGACGGCAAGAGTACTAATATAGAGCTGACAGAGGATATGACTGTCAACCAGTTCGTTGTAAAGTTAAAGGATGCTGGTGTACAGGCCAGCTTTGATGAGAATAATGCAAGATTCTTTATAAGTTCAAAGACATCAGGAGCAAAGGGAGACTTTAGTCTTACGGCTAACGATACCGCCGGAAATGATTCGCTTAAGAAGCTTGGCTTATATGTAAGTCCGAATAAAGCTTCAAAGGAATACGAAGAATGTGATAGACTTTCCAAGCTGACAGATGGCAGCGCTGCATATAATAATGAGCTGGAATCTATGTATACAAAGGTGACTGCTGATGAGGTTTCTAAGAAATATGCTGACCAGTATAATGCAGCAAAGAAGGTAGTAGACACACTGAAAAGCAGTGATACATGGGGCGTAGATAGTACACTTGATGACGTAAAAAAAAGAAGAGATGAATTAAAAAACAAGATTGATAACAATAGTGACTATAATAAGTATAAACATGCAAAAACGGATGCTGACGGAAATGATGTATATGAATACGATACAGACAAGATGAAAGAAGAAAATGCAACATTGTATGCTGAATATGTTGCAGACACAAAGAATCTTGAAAGCTACAATTCAATGATTGTTGATTATGAAAAAAATCAGAAAATCATGGAAGACACTGAAAAGTATGTAACAAAAGCTGATTCTGGAGAAGCAGTAGCAGATGCATCTAATACTAAAGTTGTAGAAGAGGTTAATAATACGAACACTGATTCCAAAGCAAAAGCCAAAACACTGCTTGATAACAAAATAAGTGCGGCTAAAGCATATGTGGCAGAAGCAGATGCAGCGGCTTCTACATCAGCAACAACAGGAGCAGCTTCAGGTACAACAGCCGCAGACTCATCAACAGCTGGTACTACAGGTGCAGTGCGAATAGTAGGAGTAGATGCAAAGATAGAACTTAATGGTGCTGAGTTCACCAGCAACACAAGCACATTCTCTATCAATGGCCTTACTATCCAGGCTACAGCAGAAACAAAGGACGATGAGCCAGTTACTATAACAACAGACACAGATGTAGATGCTATATACAAGTCTATCAAGGACATGTTCACAGAGTACAACAAGCTTATCAAGTCTATGGATGAGGCTTATAACGCAGACAGCTCTAAGGGATATGAGCCTTTAACAGATGAAGAAAAGGATGCTATGTCTGATAAAGAGGTTGAAAAGTGGGAGACAAAGATTAAGGATTCGCTTCTTAGAAAAGATGATACACTAAACAGTGTTGCCAATACATTAAAGAATGATATGGCATCATCATTTATGATTAATGGCAAGAGCTATGCTCTGTCAAGCTTTGGTATATCAACACTCGGATATTTCGCATCAGGCGAGAACGAAAAGGGTGTGTACCATATAGATGGTGATAAGGATGATACAACTACATCAGGAAACGAAGATAAGCTAAGGGCAGCTATTGCAAGTGATCCTGAGACAGTAGTTTCATTCTTTTCACAGTTATGTACCAAGTTATATACTGATCTTGGTAACAAGATGGCATCATCATCTGTAAGCAGTGCATACACGATTTACAATGATAAGCAGATGAATACACAGTATTCAGAATACAATACAAAGATAAGTGATGCTGAATCAAAGGTATCAACATGGGAAGATTACTACTATAGTAAGTTCTCAGCTATGGAGTCAGCACTTGCTAAGCTTAATTCGCAGTCATCTTCTATGTCTGGACTTTTCGGAAGCTGATAATATCAATAAAAGCTTTTGGGACAAATATATTTGAACCTTAACATCATATATAAAAATATACATGAAAATATAAGTAAATATATAATAATATTATTGAATTTATTGGTAATTAATGTATAATATTATCTAGAATAATTTGTTTATATTACATTGTGTTGCATTGCATATAATTTAACATATCACAAGTGATAAACATATGTATTATATGTAATGCACACAATATTGATAAATACAAGGATGTATGAACATCGGGAGAGGATAAGCTATGATATATAATCAGAATATGGCTCAACAGTATAATCGTAATAAGGTGTTAACTGCATCACCAGCAGAGCTTACACTTTTACTTTATGAAGGAGCTATTAAGTTTTGTAATATAGCAGCAGTTGCTATAGAAAAAAAGGACATGGAGAAAGCTCATACTAATATTGTTAAGGCAGAGATGATTATAGAAGAATTTCAGGCTACACTTAATCATAAGTATCCTGTAGCAGAGGATTTCGATAAGCTTTATAAGTATATATATGGATTACTTGTTGATGCGAATATGAAGAAAGACCTTGAGCTTCTTGAAAAGGCGACAGATGAACTAAGAGGAATGCGCGATACATGGAAAGAAGTCATGAAGCGTGCAGGAAATAAATAATATATTGATTTAAAATAGCTATTATATCACAACTATTTAAGAAGCAATGTATTGTAGTTTAAGATTATAAAGTTGAGGATGACTATGGAAACAGAGAATTATCTTCAGATAATGACAAGCAGTCTTGAAAAGAAGAAAAAGATATTACAGGGCATAGTTGATTACAATGTTGAACAGGAACGTATTGTTACATCGGGAGAGTTTGATGGTGATAAGTTCCAGAAGAACATGGAGAATAAAGCAGAGTGTATAGATATGCTCAATGCACTTGATGAAGGCTTCCAGTTAGTATATGACAGGGTTAAAGCAGATGTTGAGATGTATAAGCAGAACTATAAGGCAGATATACAGAGGCTGCAGCAGCTTATAAAAGAAGTATCAGCATTAAGTGCAACTATACAGGCGCAAGAGTCAAGAAACAAGCTACAGATAGAAAGAAAGTTCCGTGAACTCAAGCAGGAAACTAAGACTGCCAAGCGGAGCGTAAGCATGGCGAACAAGTATTATCAGAATATGAGCCGTGTAAGCTCAGAGCCACAGTTCATGGACAGTAAAAAGTAGAGAAATTTTTAAAATAAGTTTATATACGGACTAAAGTAAAAAGACTAATGTCCGATATAATAAATAACAGGAAATATCCTGAAACAAAATCAATGGGTGGCAGGGACGCCACTAAGAATTCAAGGAGGAAACTATTATGGTAGTACAACACAATCTTTCAGCAATGAACACAAACAGACAGATGGGCGTAGTAACAAGCTCATTACAGAAGTCTACAGAGAAGTTATCATCAGGTTATAAGATTAACAGAGCTGGTGATGATGCAGCTGGTCTTTCAATCTCAGAAAAGATGAGAAGCCAGATCAGAGGTCTTAACAAGGCTGCATCTAACGCTCAGGATGGTATCTCACTTATTCAGGTAGCTGAAGGTGCTCTTAATGAAACACATTCAATCTTACAGAGAATGAATGAACTTGCAACACAGGCTGCTAATGATACTAACACATCTGATGATAGAAAAGCTATCAATCAGGAGATGGAGCAGTTAACATCTGAGATTAACAGAATCCAGTCAACAACTCAGTTCAATACTCAGAATCTTCTTGATGGAACATTCAGCAGCAAGAAGCTTCAGGTTGGTGCTTTAAAGAATCAGACAATCAGTATTTCTATTAGCAAAATGAATGCTAGTAGTATTGGATTGACAGCTGATACTCTTAAGGTTATGTCTAATAGTCAGGCTGGTATAACTATGAGCGCTATTCAGAAGGCTATTACATCAGTATCTGATCAGAGATCTAAGCTTGGTGCTATTCAGAACAGACTTGAGCATACTATTAACAACCTTAATACAACAAGTGAGAATACATCAGCAGCTGAATCACGTATCCGTGATACAGATATGGCATCTGAGATGGTTGAGTACAGCAAGAACAACATCCTTCAGCAGGCTGGACAGTCTATGCTTGCACAGGCTAATCAGCAGAATCAGGGTGTTCTTTCACTTCTCGGCTAATCATTGTATCTACTATAAGAAAAAGAGCGGTTTATCCGCTCTTTTTTTGTTATTCTTTATATATGTATATTATGTTGAAACAAAGATTAAAAGATGTATTGCTGTTGGAAGGATAGCTGCTACAAAACAGATAAAATGTTTTCGGATATACTTTTTAAAACATCAGGTTTGTTATATGGCAGAATCGAAGTTTTACATTCTGATGGATTAAAACCAGGAATAGAATGTAGAGCCATATTATCCAGTATATCAGTAAGCTCTGTTTGCGAGTCGTATAGATAGCCATTAACACCGTTGCATATTATATCAGTAACACCATCTACTTTTGTAGATATGACAGGTATTCCACTGGCAAGTGCTTCGTAGCAAACAAGCGAAAAACCTTCATATTCAGAAGCTAGTATCAAAGCAGCTGGGGATTGCACATAATCCCAGGGGTTATCTTTCCAGCCTGTAAAAGTTATCTGGTTGTTAAGATTGAGTGTAGATACAAGTTTGGTCAATTCTTTCTTTTCCTGTCCTTCTCCTATTATTGTAAGTCTCCAACAGTCTTTTGCGTTGGCGATTGCTTTTATAATCAGAGAAACATTCTTTTCAGGAGAAAGTCGGCCTATATAATATAGATTTCTGCTTCTGGTATCGTACTCACTATGAAAGTGCAGGGAAGAGATATCTATAGGATTGCGGATGAGCCTGACAGGAATCTTTTGGTCATATGTATGAATTATATTGAAATTATTGCGGCTTAAGACAAGGACAAGATCAGCATAGGTAAGACATTCTGCTCCACCGGCGGCATTGTCCTCATAAGCTTTAATCGAGGCATGCAGCCAGCTTACTATTCTGCTGTTCATATGGTTTTCTAATAGTGCCAGCTTTAATATCATAGTCAGCATAGGAAAAGGTGTTGCAATGATAATGTCAGGTGCGCCAAGTCTTGACAGATATTGTTTACATATAGGGATATAATCAGTTACATCCCTAAGTGGGTGATCTGTTGATATCATATAGAATTCAATCTGTGGATTTACCCAGTTGGTAGTACTTTTACTGAGCTGTATTATGCGTACATGAACATTGATTTTATCCAGATACAGAGCAACATCATTAAGTACAGATTCTATTCCACCAAAAGCACCATAAGGTACAACAAAGTCAACAGTAATACATGGGTGGCTTTCTTGACAGAGTTTATTATGTGAAAAAATTTTGTCATCAGCTGGATTAGTTGAATTGTTTTTATTAGTAAGATTAGTTGAAGATTTCGTATAGTTCATATTAGTTCTCCAGTATATATAGTGGTGTGAGTGTTCTAAGTACTCTAAGTACTCTATGCTAGTTATTTATAGGTATTAGGTAATATAATATAGTGTAGTGCTATGTAGTAATATAGGCATAAATATAGGGCGGTCGATTCAAAATATCTTTTGACCATGACTTTAATATATTGTATAATAAAAAAGTAATAATAAAAAGAGGATAATTATAAATATAAAGTTCAATAAATTAGGCTAAAGATATTAAAAAAAAAATATATATGCCGATATAAAATACATCGGTATATTATTAAATAAAATTAATCAATATAAAATAGGACATATATAATCAAGGAGGATTAATAATATGGTTGTACAGCATAACCTTTCAGCAATGAACACTAATAGACAGTTAGGCATAGTTACGGATTCTATGTCTAAATCAACAGAGAAGCTTTCTTCAGGCTATAGGATTAACAGAGCAGCAGATGATGCAGCTGGATTATCTATATCAGAGAAGTTAAGAAGCCAGATCAGAGGACTTGATAAAGCAGCATCTAATTCACAGGATGGTATTTCGCTTATCCAGGTTGCAGAAGGTGCACTCAATGAGACACATTCTATCTTACAGAGAATGAATGAGTTAGCAACACAGGCAGCTAACGATACTAACACATCTACTGACAGGAATGCTATAGCAGCAGAAATGAATCAGTTAACTTCAGAGATTGACAGAGTTCATTCAACAACACAGTTTAATACAATGAATCTTCTTGATGGTAATTTTAAAGGTAAGTTTATACAGGTTGGTTCAATGAAGGGTCAGACAATCACGATTTCTATTAATAAGATGGATGCACATTCTATTGGTGTAAGTGGCTTATCAGTTACATCCAACACTACAGCCAGCGAGTCAATGAGTAAGATTCAGAATGCTATACAGTCAGTATCAGACCAGCGTGCTAAGCTTGGTGCCATCCAGAACAGACTTGAGCATACTATCAATAACCTTAACACTACAAGCGAGAATACATCTGCTGCAGAATCACGTATTCGTGATACAGATATGGCATCAGAGATGGTTGAGTACAGTAAGAATAATATCTTACAGCAGGCAGGACAGTCTATGCTTGCTCAGGCTAATCAGCAGACACAGGGTGTTGTTTCACTTTTACAGTAATCGTTAGTTAGTATATTTATTATGATGACTTAATGGGGTTGTCGCATTAAGAATAGTTTATACCACATATAGATTAGTTAAATTAGTCAATATGCTAAGATATCTATATGTAGTGTATGTTTTCTTACTGCGATAACCCCATTGTTGGATATATATATAAGAGGTGTATAGATGCATATAGATAAAAGCTTTTTTGAAGATGAAGTTAGGGATGGCTTCTATGTTACAGCAGATATGAAGCATGCGTGGGCAGCACAGCTTGAGGTGCTTAAAGATGTTGATGAGTTATGCCGCAGATATAATATACAATATTTCGCTGAGTGGGGAACAATGCTTGGAGCAGTACGTCATCATGGATTCATTCCGTGGGATGATGATATGGATATATGCATGAAACGTCAGGATTATAACAGATTTCTTCGTATTGCAGAAAAAGAAATGCCTGATGGTTATCAATTGTTTAATATAAGTAGTGATAAAGATAACGATAATATGCTGACCAGAATAATCAACAGCAGGGAAATAAGATTCGATAAAGAATATCTACATAAGTATAACGGTTTTCCTTTTATAGTGGGGATAGATATATTTCCACTTGATTTCATTGCACCAAATAAGGATGATGACGACTTTCAGTGTGAAATTATCAAAATAGTAAACGATGTTGCAAGATATGGACGTGAGCTGAATAATCTTGGAGAGAAACCGACAGAAGAAATGCTGTCAGTATATGAGAAAAATATCCAGAATGTTGAACAGCTATGTGCAGTAACTATAGATAGAAGTAAAGATATAGTCCAGCAGATGAATGTTTTAGTGGATCAGCTGTGTTCGTTGTATACGGAGGAAGAAGCAGAATATGTAACTATAATGACATTGTGGGTTGACAACAGAAGCTATAGGTTCCCTAAAGAATATTACCAGAAGTCGGTGAGGCTTCCTTTTGAGAATATAGATATACCGGTTCCATATGCATATGATGCTATATTAAAAAAGAAATATGGTGATTATATGAGACTTGTGCATACATGGGATTCACATGATTATCCTTTTTATATGAGGCAGGTAGACATATTAAAAGAAAGAAAATATGCAGACTTATGGGGATATCATGATACATCATATAGTGAGTATCAGGTATATAAGGAACTGATAGAAGCTAATAGAATGAAAAGACAGATAGCCAGAAAACTTGCAAAGGATAATAATAAAAACAAAAAAAAGATAGTATTTATGCCATATAAGGCATGCTGCTGGCATATGCTTGATGGACTATGGCATGAGTATAATGATAGAGAAGATATAGAAGTAAATGTGGTTCCTGTTCCATATTATTATAAGAATTATGATGGAACTATTGAACCATATATAGATACAGATATGTATCCAGATTACATCAATGTTATATCATATAAAGAATATGATTATAAGGAAGATGCGCCAGATGAAATCATAATTCAGAATCCGTATGATGAGAGCAATATGTCAGGTACTGTGCATCCAGATTATTATGCTAAAAAACTTGCTTTATATACAGATAAACTTACGTATATACCATATTTTATGACTGATGAGATAGATCCTAATGATATGAGGGCATATCGCAGCATGGAAGCATATGTTACAGTTCCAGGGGTTATATATGCTGACGAAACAATAGTCCAGTCAGAAGCAATGAAGGAACTGTATGTGAAGAAACTCACAGAATTCATGGGAGAAGAATCAAGGGATGAATGGAATTCAAAGATAAATGGTGAGGGTTATAAATGGTATAAAGGCAGCAATGCTGATAATAAGATATACATGCTGCCAGATGCGTGGAAAAGAAAGGTAGAAAGACCAGATGGAAGCTATAAGAAGATAATACTATATTATATAGGTGTTAATGGATTCCTTGAGCATGGCATGAAAATGTTTGATAAAATCCACAGGGCTATAAAGGTATTTAAGGAGAATGAGAGCGATGTTGTATGTATGCTTTCATTTGAAGGAGATATGGAAGATATACTTAGCAGGGAAAGCGAGGAACTACTTGCAGCATATAGTGATATGGAAAGAGAATATGCAGAGTATATAATACCGAATAATCAGATACGTATGGCAATAGAAGTGTGTGATGCGTACTATGGTGATGCATGTGCGGTGGCGCAGCAATGCAGAAATGAAAAGAAACCAGTTATGATACAGGATGTGGAGATATAATTCTATTTTCTGTGTTGATGAAAAATAAAGTAGCAGAATCTCTTGTGATTAGTGAAAATAATTACGAGGATCTGCTATTTTTTTTGTTAAACGATGATTAATATGATTTTCTAGTGAAAAGTGTCTTATTGACAAGACAATATTTGTAGGATAGCGTTTTGTGAAAATGTTGAATAAATATAAAAATAATAAAATGTCCCATAATATTGACTTTTGTCCCAATATGCAATAGTATAATAAATATAAGTATATTAAATTATCTGTAATATAGAAAGGAATCCTGTAATATGAAAAAGCAAAATGTTTTGAATCTGATTAAATATCATGTTGAAAGAAATGAGAATGGTTTTAGAAATGAAGCTATTAATATTGCAAGATATTTTGACAGTATTGGGGATGATCAGCTTGCTGAATATATTATGAGTTTGATTGCTGAATCAAATCTATATACACCACAAGGGAGTGATTTTGAAAGTGAATATTTAAAACCAATAGAAACAAGCACAGTTCAGCCTTTATATCTGCCATCGATAATATCAGAGAATATAAAAGGAATCATTAATGCAGTAAATCATAATATTGGGATTAATAAATTTCTATTTGAAGGAATGCCAGGAAGTGGAAAAACTGAAGCTGTCAAACAGGTTGCAAGATTACTTGACAGAACATTGTTTTATGTAGATTTTGAAAATCTTATTGATAGTAAGCTTGGACAGACTAATAAGAATATTGCAGCACTTTTCAATGAAATCAACAAGCTTCCACAGCCAGATAAGGTGGTCGTATTATTCGATGAAATTGATGTTATAGCATTAGATCGTATAAATAGTAATGATGTGCGTGAAATGGGGAGAGCAACATCGGTTATTTTAAAAGAATTAGACCGCCTGACAGACTTGAATAAGGAGATTGTTATTATTGCAACAACAAACTTGTTCTCTAACTTTGATAAGGCTTTAGTGAGAAGATTTGATGCAGTTATTAATTTTGATTGTTACACTAAAGAAGATTTAATTGAAGTTGCAGAATATTATTTTAATTCATTTGTCAGGAATTTCAAAGGAATATCAAAGGATATACGTCTTTTTAGAAAAATACTGAATGTGGCAGAGAAAATACCATATCCAGGAGAACTCAAAAATATAATAAAAACATCACTAGCTTTTAGTGATGTGAATTCAGAAAATGATTATCTTAGAAGGCTGTTTAATAATCTGATTGGTAATATTGATGAGAAAGATGTTTCGTGGCTGCATGAAAAGGGGTTTTCTGTGCGTGAAATAGAGAAACTTAAGGGGGAGTCTAAAAGTAGTGTATCAAGAAAGCTGAATGAATAAAATAATTAAAAATGAATTGTAGTAGAAATTGAAATTATTAGGAATTGAATTATTGGAGAATTTACTTATATGGAGGAGAAAGGGAATGAATAATGTATTGGAATTAAAGGGAAAACGTTTCGAACAGGCTTCAAAAAACGGTGGTGGTGGCGGAGCTGCCATGAATAGCAAGGTAACAGTCACAAGTGTACATATTCTTCGATTGATAGAAAGACTGAATCAGTTGAAGAATTTCTGGGAAAATGAGAATCAGGCATTTAATGGGGCGTTAGTGAGTGTGTACTATAACAAGATAGTGGCTAAAACGAACAGAATTTCAGGAATATTCAAAGGGGAAAAATCAAATTATGCGATTGTCGGTGCTAAATTCAATCCAGATAAAACAAAGCATATTATAACATATTTTTTAGATTTATCAGATATAGATAATAGCATTTCCTTGCTCTGCAAGGCTGAGAATATTTTAAGGTTATACTTTGAAGGTGCGATTTCTAAGGAAATATTTGATAATCGTAAAACGTTTGATGCAATAGATTATAAGGAATTGAATCTAAGTAAGTCGTTGTTTAGACAGATTATAGCAGATGTATCATATATCGAAGATTTTGATGTTGAATTAGCTGATAAACACAACAAAGAAAGCATTATTACAATATACGATACGGGTGTAGATATTAAAAAAATATTTAAAAGTATCGGTATTGATATCTTATCAGCCAGAGTGCTAGATAATAGAACAGTTTATCTGGATGTAAACCAATTAAATCTGTTATATGAAAAAGCACCTTATCTGGTTGCAATGTCAACGGAAAATCTTTCAGAGTTATCGCCAGAAGATTTTATAGATAAGTATGAAGAACAACAGGTAACGATTCCAGCTCCGAAATATGAACCAGTTATAGGAGTTATTGATACATTGTTTGATGAAAGAGTATATTTTGGCGAATGGGTTGAATACCACAAAATGATAGATGACAGACTTCCAGTTTCTTCAGATGATTATCGTCATGGAACAGCTGTATCATCAATCATAGTAGACGGACCGAAGCTGAATCCATGGCTTGATGATGGATGTGGGCGTTTCAGGGTCAGACATTTTGGCGTGGCAGCAGGTGCCAAATTCTCTTCATTCAGAATTATAAAATTCATTAAAAGTATTGTTGAGGAAAATAAAGATATAAAGGTATGGAATATTTCACTGGGAAGTAACCAGGAAATAAATGATAATTTTATTTCAGCAGAGGGAGCGGTTCTGGATCAGATACAGTATGAAAATGATGTTATATTCGTAGTAGCAGGAACTAATAAGCCTAATACTAATGTTGTAAAAATAGGTTCGCCGGCTGACTCTATTAACAGTATGGTTGTAAATGCGGTAACAAAGAGTGGATTATCTACACGATATTCAAGAAAAGGTCTGGCACTTTCTTTTTTTGCAAAACCAGATGTAAGTTATTATGGTGGTAGTGAGGAACAGTATATACGTGTATGCGAACCATTGGGAGAGGCTAATGTTGCAGGAACGTCCTTTGCAGCACCATGGATTGCAAGAAAGCTGTCATATCTGATAGATATATTAGGGTTAACCAGGGAACTTGCAAAAGCTTTGATTATAGATGCTGCAAGGGGATGGAATGAAGCACCTGGACCTGAAGAGGTAGCGCTTTACGGACATGGTATTGTACCTATTAGAATTGAAGATATTGTTGAGACGAAGGATGATGAGATTAAATTTCTGGTAACAGATGTCAGTGAAAAATGGAATACATATAATTACTATTTTCCAATACCACTTAAAGATAATTATTATCCGTATTTTGTAAGGGCAACAATGTGTTATTTTCCAATATGTGACCGTGCACAGGGGGTTGATTACACAAATACAGAACTTAACCTTCATTTTGGCAGAATAAAAGATAATGGAATGCTCAATGAGATAAATGCAGATAAGCAGAATCTGGATGAAACATTGGATGGTGAGAAAAACTTTATTCTTGAGGGAGAGGCACGAGAAAGATTCCGTAAATGGGATAATGTGAAATATATATCTGAGGTTATTAAAAGAAAAAGAATTCCTAAGAGATCATATAGAAATAAAAACTGGGGAATGGAGATTAAAACAAACAACAGATTGGATTACAAAGATGGCGTTGGACTGCGTTTCGGCGTTGTTGTGACATTAAAGGAAATGTATGGTGTCAACCGGATAGAAGAATTTATCAGGAACTGTCATCTTAATGGCTGGCTTGTGAATAAAATAGATGTTCAAAATAGGATTAATCTTCATGAAAAGGTTAATGAAGAGATTGAGTTTGAGGGATAAAGAGTTTAAGTGTTATGAGTGTTATATTGATGTAAGTTTTGTGGTTGTAGATTTAACAGCTGTTAATTTTTACGATGCAAGTTTAATAAGAGCTGACTTCAGAAGTGCTTATCTTACTGTGGGACAATAAATGATTGCAAGTGTAAAATCTACATGATGGAAAATAGAATATTTTTTGCTAAATAAAAAAGCAACCTATTTCATATATAAAATGAGTTGCTACAACTTGCGAGGATTAATTTAACATTTATATATTAAAATCCTTCCTTGGATGTTTATTTAAAAGAATATCCCGTTGTTTAGCAACGGCGACATGTGTATAAATTTCTGTAATGTTAATAGAACTATGACCTAGCATTTCTTGGATATAACGGATATCAACATCAGCTTCAAGTAAAGACGTTACAAATGTATGGCGGAACATATGTGGAGTAATGTGTAGATTAATGGCAGCCAGGTCAGCATATTTGTTGATTGTTCTTCGTACGGTCTGATCAGACAATGGGGTTCCTTTCTGATTCACGAAAAAATAATTACAGTTTTGAATTTGATTGTAAAATTCATTATAGTATTCATTTAGAACATGCAGAACGGATCTGTTTGCAATTTGTATACGACGTTCCTTATTTCCTTTTCCGTGAATAAGAATAGTGCCGTCGTATAAATTAATATCCTGAGGTTGTAGTGCACATAACTCAGATATACGTATTCCAGAACTGAAAAGCAATTCTATAACAGCTGCATCACGGAGTGCATTACGGCGCTGGTAAAGTGTTTTTGCCTTTTTTTGATATGAATAGATAGTTGAGAGAAATATTTCTATAGTATGTAGAGGGATAGTACGGGGGTAATTTTACAGGCTCTCGGAATTGGATTTGTAATTTATTAAAAGGATTTACAGTTAATAGGTCTTTATAATCTGAAAAATGGAAAAAAGCCTTGATAGAAGCAATTTTTCGTTTTACAGTTTTAGGTTGGTATTTTTTATTGAGCAAGGCAATATAATTCTCAATAAAATCCGGGGTTATATCGGAAATAACTGTAACAGGCAAATATTCAGAAAACTGTTTTAAATCAGTTCTATAAGCTTTCAGGGTTTTCTTGTCCAGGCATTTGTTTGCCTCACAGTGTTCAATATAGTTTTTCATAAGTTGATGTAAATTAATCATTGTAAAATCTCCTTGTATAATATTTTGGGTTATAATGTATTTTAAGCAGTTTCAGGAATATATGGTAAAAAAGTTGATTATGTGGCATTTATGACAAAGTAATAAAAGATATATAGATATTTTCTGGTGTTGATTGTCGTATGTTATTGCACAACCAATATACAAAGTTGTATACTATATACAAAGCAATAGGAAATGGGGAGAATACATGGGTAGTTTGATGGATATAATTCAGTTAATTACAGATGTTATAACATGTATTGGTGTGATAATAGCAATATTTGAATTTAGGCAATCTAAGAAAATTGAAATTATATTAAATGACAGACAGATAAAACAGAATACACTGGATGCGTTTAAGGTTCGAGAAGATGAATTTCATGAATATAATAGTGTTATATATAAAATATATGGAAAGAAAATAATATCCAATGATGAATTACAAGCAAATAAGGATATGGTTGTTCTTATAAAGGATTATTTTAATAAACTTGAATTTTTGTGTACAGGAGTGAATATAGGAATTTATGATATTGATGTGTTTGAGAGATTGTATGGAGATGTAATGGTGAGAATATATCATCAATTTTATGATTATATAAGATATAGACGAGAAGATAGAAAAACAGAAATAGTATATGCAGAATTTGAAAGTGTAGTTAAGAAAATGGAAAAAATACAGCAAAGAAAAGAATTGGTGAATAAGAATGCTGAATATAAAATGAAATTATGATAGAGCGCATTGGGATAGCAAGAAACCTGATGAAAGTAATGTATGCTATAACATCAACTGAAAATAGATATATTATTCTGTCATGGTACTTTTTTGTTTTGGGCAATAGCAATAGATTCTGATGTAGTAGAAATATTGATAATTAAGATTGATGAAATAATCTATGAAATAGAAAGATTTGACAAAAGATTTTATGAGTTAAGAATATATAACGATATTACAAAAAAGCATTAGGAATTGAAGTGTCAAAAGATTATGAACTGTTAGATAAAATATATAAAAGCAAGTTAGACATATATAAAGGAATATTATAAGTTTAAAGCGCAGGAAATATAAGAAATATTCAATATGGACAAGTTATTCATTTAGCTGCAATTTATATAACAAAGTTGTGTTGTTAAATAGGCTAAACTATTAAATTAGATTACCGATATAATATATGTAAATAGGATTTATGATAAATTTTAAAATTGCATGGAGGCAAAAATAATAATAATATTATTAGTATTTAACCATCCGAAGTTTTGTGTTCGGATGGTTTTTATTATATGACCAGTTTGTATATAGGATAGGAATAGCAGTATTTATTATGGATGTTTGTATTAAAGAGTATTTGAAGATGACATTAAATAACTTGAAATGTGGTTTGAGAAAAATAAAAAGTAAAAGATTTAGCAATGAAGGTTTTATCTTTGAATTATAGCATCATCAATACTATAAGAAATAACTTTTGCATGGTTAGCGCTTCTAAACAAATAATTTAAATGATAGATTTTTTAGTGTATCAGAAGGGGAAAGAATATGGATATTATAAAATTGGAAGATGTAAAAGGTGAACTCATTAAACAGATAAAAAGACAAAGTTTGTACCCTGTAATAGGTGCGGGATTTACAGCTGGATGTATTGCAAGAAATGGAAGAGTTCCTAAAGGTGATGAATTAAAGGAAGAAATGATTCGTCAAATAAATGATAATGGATATGATACAAAAGAAATTGAAAAGAAAGATTTAAAAAAAGTATCAAAATATTATAAATCGATAGTTTCAAGGGAAAATAGGACTAAATATTTAATAGATAATTTTACAGAAATTGTTTTGCCAGAGTGCCAAAAAAATTTTATAAGTATAGAATGGAAATATATTTATACATTTAATATAGATACAGGTGTAGAGGAAAATAGCAAATTTAGAAATGTTATATTACCGAATAAAGAGGGAGATGATAGAAATATAGCTATGTTAAATAACTGTATATTTAAGATACATGGGGATGTTGGTTATTATTGTAAATATCCTAAAAGTGAATGCTATATTTTTGATTCAAGTGAATACATACAAAGTATTAAAAATAACACATATATTTTAAACAAATTGAAACATGATTTTTCGTATAATAATCTTATGTATATAGGATGTAGTCTTACAGATGAGTTAGATATTATGTCCATAACAATAGATAACGAATTTGCTCCAAACACAAAACGTTATTATGTTACATCAAAAGAACCAGATGCCTTTAAGAAAATAGATTTAGAAAATTATGGAATAACTGATGTTGTTTTGGTGGATAGTTATAATCAGTTTTATAATGAAATGTATTTAATATATAAGGAGTCAAAGAAGATTGTTGATGATGAATTGTCATATTTTTTAAATCCAGAGTTGAATTTTATATCAAACACATTTGGAGAAAACAAAGAATATTTTTATTTAGCAAAATTATTATATGATTCGAAAACAAAAAAATTAAATATACCTAGTTATTTTATTGATAGAGAAGTTATAAAGGATAATCTTATCCCAGAATTAAATAAATATAATATGCAGTTTATATGTGGAGGAAGGGTTTCAGGAAAATCTTATTCGTTAGTTACAATTGTTAAAAATATACAGGATCGTGATGTGTATTATTTTGATAGTAGATATACGTTATCGCAAGACTCATTATGCAAACTATTATTAAAGAAAAATACTATTATTTGTTTTGATACATCGAGTATTTCAAAAGATCAAATATTTTTCTTAAAAGAAAATATTGAAACTATCGAAAAAAATAAGATAAATATAATTATATGTATCAATCGCTCAGATAAGGATGTTATTTCTTCAATTAAAAAGAATTCAATGGATGGTAGAATTATTTTATATGAATTAGATAATAAGTTCAAAAAAGATGAATGTGATATGATAAACAATAAATTACCAATATTATCAATTCCTAATTTTGATATAAAAAAATCAGTTTTAGATAATCTGTTAATTGCATCAGAGATTAATGCATCACCATATAAGGAATGCAAAAAAAATTTCGATATAGATAATAAATATACGATGATGTTGTTTATTTTGTTAGCAATAAACGAAAAAATATCATCGATAGAATTTATTGAATATGGAGTGGTTAGGGAAGTGTATGACCTGTTGCATAGATTATCACCTATAATTGATGAAGACTATACAAGTATGATTGAAAGGGATACTTTAAATTCATCAGTATACAAAGTGTATGCAAATTCAAGGTATTGGCTATTAAGTGAATTAGGAACTTATGCCTCTAAACCAGAGAAGCATAAGTTGATTATCGAAGCATATCATATGATTGTTGAAAGTTTAATAAAAAATTATGGCGTCAGTTATAAATATTTAGAAGATTATATAAAATATGATGTGATAAATGAAATATTTTTTAGAAAGACACATGGTAATTTATTATTAATAAAAAAATTATATGATAGTTTGGATGATTTACTTGCATCTGAACCACAATTTTATCATCAGAAGGCAAAATGTTATTTGTGGCATTGTGATTATACAACTGATAAAAATCAAGAAATAAGTGATGCGTTACGTTATGCAAAGCTTGCTAAACATAATCTAAAGCTGCATAGCAATATGGATAATAATAAAGTACTAATATCATTGGCGCATATTGATTTTACGATAGCACTTATTTATGCCAAAATAAATGCATTGTCAGATTACACTGATATAAAAATATTTAAAGAAAGCATACCGATACTGCAAGAAAGTTTAACTAATCCACTTAACAGAGAATACTTTTTGGGATTAATGAAAAGAAATAATAAAAAAATTAATGATATAAATAAGTTTTATAACTATGTTACAACAAATAATTTATCAAAATATTCATTAAACAATACTGAAAAAAACGATTTGAAAGAATTGGTGAATTATATTTTTGATATGAAGTAAAAGTATATATGATATTTGGAAGTTGATTATACAGATTTAAAGATTCCTTATATAACAATTTCATAATGTATTATAGTACATGAGGTGAGTGAGCAACTTGTGTTAGAAAAGTAGGAAATTATAAATGAACATATTTAAAATAATGTACAATTATGTCTGTACTAGAAAGTATATTTGCATAATTTATCAAAATGTATCTTAGGCAAAAACAGAAATAATTTATTTTGTGCAGTTTTCTTTATTTGCTCATTTATAGTATAAAATTCAAATAGTACAAATGAATATATTGACCTATTTATGTGTGAATTGCAAATTTAGATTTGGAGAGAATATGGAAGAAAAAATATATGTAACAAGACCATCAATGCCATCATATGAAGAATATATTGAGGCTATAAAACCTTTATGGGATTCACATTGGATAACTAATATGGGAACCTATCACAGACAATTAGAGGGGAAGCTTAAGGAATATTTAGATGTACCAGAGCTTTCACTTATGGTAAATGGACATATGGCATTGGAACTGGCAATTCAATCTTTCGGATTTCCAGAAGGATCAGAAGTAATAACAACACCATTTACTTTTATATCAACAACACATGCTATAGTAAGAAATGGATTACAACCTGTATTCTGTGATGTAAAATTGAGTGATGGAACAATTGATGAGACTAAGATTGAAGAATTAATAACAGAAAAGACAGTTGCTATATTACCTGTACATGTATATGGGAATGTATGTAATGTGGAAGAAATACAGAGAATTGCTGATAAATATAATTTAAAAGTTATATATGATGCAGCACATGCCTTTGGAGTTAAATATAATGGCAAGGGCATTGGGTGTTATGGGGATGCTTCGATATTTAGTTTTCATGCTACAAAAGTGTTTAATACTATTGAAGGGGGAGCTGTAACTTTTTCTGATCATAAAATGTATGATAAATTATATAACCTTAAGAATTTTGGCATTAGAGGTGAAGAACTAGTGGTTGATGTTGGTGCTAATGCGAAAATGAATGAATTCTGTGCAATTATGGGGGTGTGTAATTTAAAACATATCGGAGATGTTATTGCTAGGCGTGGACAAATCTATAGATATTATATGAACGAAATAAGTAAAATAAAAGGTGTGCGTTTTTTTGCAAAAAGAGATAACATAATTGATAATTATGCTTACTTTCCAATTATAATTGATGATAATTATGGAATGCCGAGAGATGAATTATATGATAAATTTCATGATAATGATATATATGTAAGAAAATATTTTTATCCGATTACTTCAGATCAAGCGTGCTTTAGAAATAAATATAAAGAAAATAATTTAATTAATGCGAGACAATTATCAAGAAGAATACTTACAATACCATTTTATGATAGTCTTGATTATGGAGAGGTGGAAAGGGTGCTGTTAGTTCTAAGAAATGATTGTGGAGAGAAAGGAAAATATTTATGAAAATTTGCGTCATTACTGATAATTTATTTTTGTATAATGAGTTTAAAAGAATAATTTGTTCATATGATAAAAATTATAGATTTGATTTTTTTTATTCTGAAATAAATAAAAGCTATATTGAGAATCAAAAAGATAATATGCATTTCAAACCAATTAATTTAAAAAATCAAACGGAAGAATTCTTTGATAATTATGATTTATTTTTATCTTTACATTGTAAACAAATATTTCCCGATGAACTTGTTTTAAATCACAGATGTATAAATATTCATCCAGGGTTAAATCCATATAATAGAGGCTGGTTTCCACAGGCTTTTAGTATAATTAATCATAAGCCTGTGGGGGTTACGATTCATGAGATGGATACAGAACTAGATCATGGAAATATTATTTTTCAAAAGGAAATACCTATTTTTGAATATGAGACTTCTTATGACGTCTATAAAAAAATACAAGCGTTAGAGATAAAAATGATTGAAGATCATTTAGAAGATATATTGAATAAAAATTATTCGGTATATAAGCCGTTAGAAGAGGGAAATATTAATTTAAAATCTGATTTTAAAGAATTATGTAAAATAGAATTAGATAAAAGAGGAACTTATAGAGAATTGATAGAATTATTAAGAGCAACTACCTTCTTTCCATATGATAATGCTTATTTTTATGATAAAAATGGGAAAAAAATTTATATTTCAATTAACTTAAAAAAAGATAGTGAGGAAGATATAAATTATGAATAGGTGGTTTATTTCAATGGTTTCTGATGGTGAATATATATATTGGCTAACAGAATTAAAAGGTCATTTTTATAAAATGAAAATAAAAGATCTAACAGTAGAATATATTAAGCCATTAGGAGAATGTATTACATATAATGGTGTGGCAATCTTATGTATTAATAAAAATAATATTTATTATGTTATTGAAGGTGGAAATGGGGTTGTTATTTATGACATGATGAAAAATACAACAAAAAAATTTGATATTAAATGCAGAAATATGCATTTAAATATGTTTTCTTATGCCAATGTAATCGATGATACATTAGTAATTGTTCCGATGTATGCTCCGTATGTAATTAACATAAATATAAATACGGGGAGTGTGAGTAAAAGATTAAATGAAGATTATAGTATGGAAGAAATGAGACAATATCATACAAACTGTATTAAGAATGGTGATAAACTAGATGTTGTCAATGCGAGCAATAACACATATTTAACATATTCTTTAAAAGATTATAGTAAAAAAGAATATTATAAAATACAATTGAGTACATCAAATGTTATTAGTATAGAGAGAGTTTATGATGAACTATATGTATTGGATAACCAGAATAACATATACAAGGTTGATAAAGAAGGCTGTCATAAAATCTTTAAGATTGGTAATTCGAAGGATGACTATTTAATATTACATAGATCAAAGGATTGGCTTTGGATTATGCCGTTATATGGAGATAATATATATAAGTATAATATGATAAATAAGAATATTGAAATGTTTAATCAATATCCAGCTGATTATAAGTATATGGCTCCAAAGACCATGGGAAAATTTACATCAAAATGTACTGTGATGGGTAAAACTTATTTTGCTATGCATTCTGGAACACATATATTTTGCGTGGATGATTTGACAGGAGAGGGGACATTTTTAGAAGTTAAGTGGCCAGAATGGAAAGAAGAAGCAGAAGAAGCCATTTATAAGAAAATGGATACGATATATGAAGAAGACTTATCATTTGAAGCATATTTAAAATATGGTATAAAGTATGGATTTGATAAATTTTTAAAATGATGGAGAATTAGGTAAATTATTTTATATACATTAGTAAGTTTGAAAATGTGAAATGTCTATAAAAAACATAAGGAGAAAAATATGAATAAAAAAGTATGCAAACATGGATTGTCTGATATTTGGATCAATGAAAACACAGGCAATGTTCGTATGTGTGGTTGGTCTAATTATTTTATTGGAAATTTATTGGATAATAGTATTGAAGAAGTATGGAATGGAGAATTAGCTCAAAAATTTCGAGAATCAATGTTAGATGGTTCATATAGGTTCTGTAATTCATCGAAGTGTCCGTATTGTGCTAATGAAAAATTAGGAGATATGATGGTGGATTATAAAGTACCGGAATATCCGGAGTATTGCAGTTTAAGTTATCAATTACAATGTAATTATAAATGTAAATTTTGCAGAGAAGATTATTATAGAACATGTGATTGTGAGAAAAGCAATTACGAAAAAATTGAAAAGGAAGTGTACAAGATTTTACCAAATTTAAAAACTTTATCATCAAATGGTGCAGGAGAGTTGTTCTGTAGTGACTCTATTTTGAATATTTTATCAAATAATAATCTACCAGATAAAATGAAGATCTTCATTGAATCAAATGGATCATTGTTTAATAAGGCTAATTGGGAAAAAATTAAAAATTTAGGGAAACATGAACTTACAGTTGCCATTACTGTTCATAGTTTTGAGCAAGATACATATCAATATTTATCTGGTACAGATTTGCCAGTGTCTCAAGTTATAGATAATTTAAAGTTTATTAGTGAATTAAGAAATGTCGGAATAATAAATGAATTTGAAATTGCCACAGTGGTATGTGAGCGGAATTTTAGGGAAATGCCGGATTTTGTAAAAAAATGCTTAGATACATTTTCAATGGATACTATTAGGCTCAGATTTTTTGAACCTTATGGAGTTATGGATGTTAATACTGAATGGTTTTATGATATAAGAAATTCTTATCACCCATATCATAGTGAATTTGAAAAAGTCATGAATCACCCTATATTGAAAAATAAAAAGGTTTGGAAATGGCAGGGAGAAAAAAAATCTCTTCAAAAAGAAAGCCCATATATACTTGAAAAAAGAAATATGTATGGGTTGTCAAATTTAATGCTGCTAGATAATGGAGAACAATTAATAAAAAAATATATGAATAGAACTAATATTAAATCTATTGCAATATGGGGAGCATCTTATACTGGAAAAGCATTAAGAAAACTATTGAATGAAAAATATGGAATTGAAGTAAATACATTGTTTGATTCTTATATAAAAGAAGAACGTATTGATGAATATTCAATAAAACGAGCTTCTGCTGATAGTGTTGCAAATTTTGATATGATAATTATTTCTACTGAAACTTTTGCTGTACAGATTAGAGAAACTCTAGAAAGATTAAATTATCAAGGAAAAGTTGTAGTACTGTCCGAACTATTTGAACAATTAAAATGTATCGACTAGTATAAATGAGGGAACATGAATAGAAAAATTAAATTAACGATTTTTTGTCTGACATATAATCACAAGCAATTTATTAAAGATGCTGTTGAGAGCTTTCTAGCACAAAAAACGGCATTTAAAACAAGAATATTGATATTTGATGATTTATCAACAGACGGAACGACAGAAATATTGAGAGAATATCAAAAAAAATATCCAGAGCAGATTAAATTAGTAGTCGCTCCATATAATACATATAATCACCCTCATAGAGAAAAGATACTTGGAGAGATTTATGAAAAATATCTGGCTGGGGAATATGTGGCATGGTGTGAGGGAGATGATTTTTGGACAGATCCATATAAACTACAAAAACAAGTAGACTTTATGGATAATAATCCGGATTGCGTGATGACAACACATGCTTTTTCAGTAAAAGACTATTCAAATGGAGAAGAAGAGTGTGAAAAAAAATTTGGTAATGCAAATAGGTATATGTCAAATGAAGAAATTATCCTTAAACCCAAGGGAAATTTAGCAACCGCCTCTTTAGTAATGAGGAAGGAAGTATTTTTGAGAGATAATGAATTTCCAAGGACAGATGTTTTAGATTTTCCTTTGCAATTGTATGCTATTGCAAAGGGAAAAGTCTATTATTTCAAAGATAACATGTGTACCTATAGATTTATGCATTATGGTTCTTGGACAAAAAATACATCTGATAATAATGAAAGAATTTTTACCCATTCTATTAAATTTACAAAATTCCTATGTGAATATAATACATATTCAAATAAAGCGTTTAAAGATCTTATATGGGATCGAATAAAAGAATATATGTATTATGGGATAGAAGCTTTGCTCGAGATAAAATCAGAACAAAGATTAAATCTTATTGAAAATATGAAAAATGAATATAGTAAAATTGGTGAGGAATTTTTAAAAGTATATAAATGGATGAATTCAGAATGTTGCGTTTTAAGTGATAATGAGTTGAATAATTTACGAGATAAAAAAATTGCAATTCTTGGTGCAGGAAAATACTCAGAATATATAAAAAAAGTGTTAATTAAAAATAACATTAAATTTGACGGATGTTTTACAACAAGTGCAGATTTTAAAAAAAATAATTTATTGAATATAGATAAATATTTGTCTGATAATAAAAATTTTGTTGTGATAGTTGGTATAAGCCAAACCAAAGAAAAGGAAATTAATAAGTATATTTATGAAAAGAATATAAAGAATGTGATTTTTCCATTATGGTTTAATAGAAATAAAATATTAAATGAATAAGGAGATTAAATGAAAAAGTTAACAGTTGTTATTCCATTATACAATCAACAACAATATATAGAACAATGTCTTAAAAGTGTTCTAAATCAGAATTTTAAAGATATTGAAGTTTTAGTTATAGATGATGGATCAACGGATGATAGTTTTTCGATTTGTAATCGTGTAGCACAATCAGATAACAGAGTAAGAATTATACATCAGGAAAATAAGGGATTGTCAGGGGCAAGAAAAACAGGAATTATTAACTGTAATACAGAATATATTACTTTTGTTGATGCAGATGATTTTATATTGGAAAATGCATATGAATATGCTTCTGAGGCAATGGAAAAGAAAATTGATATGATTTTTTTTGAGATTGCAAGATATTATGACAAGAATAATATAAAAATAGAACATCATGTTTTGCCTGATGGTTATTATGACAGAAAAAGAATTGAACAAGAAGTTTATCCAAGATTAATATGGGATTTTAAAAGAAATGTGCCTGGAATTGAATGCAGTCAATGCGTCAGGATTGTGAAAAAGGAGATTTTGGAACTAACATATGAAAAAATAAGTGATGGAGGATTTTATTATGGAGATGATGTAGCCATTACATATCCTGCGTATCTTTTTATAAATAATATGCAGGTAATTAATCATAATTATTATATGCATAGACAAAGAGGGGGAAATATTGCTCCATACATAAAAAAAGATAGCTTTTTTAAAGAGGCTTTTAATTTGTACAATTATTTGATATATGTCTTTAGTGAGAGTAATATTAGTGATATAAGAAAACAAATTGAATATTTTTTTATGTACTCAGTTAATTTAAAGAAAATGAAATATAATGACTATGTATATATGAGAGAATTTTTATTTCCTTTTGATAGAGTGGAGAAAGGAAAAAAAATAGTATTGTATGGTGCTGGAAATGTTGGAAAAACATACTTTAAACAACTTACTAAAATTGGCTATTGCAGAGAGCTTTATTGGGTAGATAAAAATGCTGATTATATATTGGATAAATGTATAAAATCAATTGATTATATCGAAAGTGTTGAATTTGATTATGTTGTTATTGCAATAGAAAATATTAATACATGTGATTCAGTTAAGAATTGGCTGATTTCAAAGGGAATTGATAAAGATAAAATAATTTATCAGGAGTATTAGATTATGATTAATATATTTTTATGGGGAACAGGTGAAAGAACGAAATATTATATTTTGATGGATTATTTTAAGGAATGTAATATTGTTGGATTTATATGTTCACAAAAGGAACAGGACTTTTATAATGGGAAAAGGGTATATTCTTTTGAAGAATTAATAAAACATCAAGAACAAGCTGATTATATTGTTGTTTCAAATGAATTTTATGAAGAAATCTTAATCAAATGCCGAGAAAAAGGTATTGATATGGACAAAGTTATAATAACAGATAATATTCCATTAGAACCTTATAAGACATATTATAAAAGAGTGAAAAATGTATCGTTGGATTTATATGAATTGTTAGAAAAAACTCCGTTTATTTTATCTAAATCAAATGAATTTGATTTAATTGATACTTCAATGTTTATGAAAAAAGGAAAGTATTCAAGATCAATATACATGCAGGACTATTTTAGATTTCGTACATTTGAATTAACAGCTAATGAAATTAATCATGATGATATTCCAGGGGCGGTAGCAGAATTAGGTGTGTTTAGAGGACATTTTTCATCGTTGATAAATGAACATTTTAAAGATAGAAAATTATATTTATTTGATACATTTGAAGGGTTTAATGAAGAAGAAGCACAAGCGGAATTGAATAATGGAACTTGTGATGAACGATTTATTAAAGAACATAAGGATACTTCTGTAGAGAGAATGCTTAGTAATATTCCATATCCTAATAAAGTAAAAGTTTGTAAGGGATTTTTTCCAGAAAGCGTAACTGAGGATGCAAAATCTGAAAGTTATGCATTTGTTTCATTGGATGTTGACTTGGAGGAATCAATGTACGAAGGTTTAAAATTCTTTTATCCAAGATTATCTAAGGGTGGAAAGATGTTTGTACATGATTATAATACATATTATCTGGAAGGAATAAAGAAAGCGGTTCACAGATATGAGTCGGATTTGGGATGCAGAATGAATAAGGTTCCAATTGCTGATAGAGCAGGAACATTAATTATAACAAAGGAATAATGATGAAAAAATTAATTTTATTTGGAGCAGGACATTTAGGAAGGGAAGCTTTACATAATTTGGGCTTAGATAATGTTTATTGCTTTTGTGATAATAAATATTATGGTGGAGATATAGAAGGGAAATCGGTTATTAGTTATAACGAATTATTACGTATATATAGTGAATATATTATTGTAATTACTCTGAATTCTGTTAATACACAGATGGTTATAACACAGCTAGAATCAGATAACATATCAGATTATGTTCCATATCTTGGCATTAAAGGGGAAAAATCAATTATGTGGGATTGTGATAAACCTTTAAGTTATTTTAATAAGCTCGAAAATCGTTACAAAGCAAAAGCAGATTATTATAAGGGGCTGTATTGCTATGAGAAACAAAAACTAAACTATTTGAAAGAACATAGTGATATAACAAAACTTAAGCCGGCTGAAGGTAAGCTGAGAATAAGACAGCAGGAATTAATACAATTTGTTAAAGAGGTGTTGGAGCAAATTGAACCGTTGGGAATAAATCCGTTTCTGTTTGCTGGTAATTTACTTGGGGCATATAGACATGGTGGATTCATACCATGGGATGATGATTTTGATATGGCGTTAATGAGAGCAGATTATGATAAGTTTATAAATGAATTTAAAAAGAATGGAAAAGCTTATTTTTGCCCTATACCATATAAAGAACAGAATGGTTTTAACAGACATGAATATATGATGAATTTGGGAAAGAAGCATCCTAATGAGATACTGATGGATATAGATATAGGAAAGATAATTTTATTTAAAGATGATGGTAATGGTCATCGTTTATGGATTGATTTCTTTTCATTTGATTATTATGACAATGAATATGATTTTCATGAACATAAGCAATATATTATGAATTTAGAAAAGAAAATAAATAAAATTAAGTTTTCTGAAGATATATACAACTATTTACATAATCAAATTGAACTAAATCCAAATATATCAATGGAAAAAACACGTAATATTTTTGCAGGAATAGATAATGATGAATCTTATGATAGAAATATGATTAATCGTGCAGATAAGTGGCTTTGTGCAGATAATATATTTCCATTAAAAAATATGAAGTTTGAGAGTTTAATTTTGAAATCACCAGCTAATCCAATTGAAATTATGGAGTTTGAATATTCTGATTACATGTCATATCCAAATGATATGGGAAATCAAAAGCATGGTGGTTTAGGAGATTACTTGTTTGAATAGAGAAAGAGATATCTATGAAGAAATTATTTTTGTATGGCTGTGGGGAAAGATGCAGGATACTACTTGATAATATAGATAATAACGAATATAAAGTGTTGGGGTTGTTAGATAGTGATTCTCAGAAATGGGGAAAAATAATATATGGCATAGAAGTATTTAACCCCGAAATATTAATTGGACAAAAAGATATATATGTATGTGTCACTTTTTATAGTTCATTGGTCAATGAACCATTATGGGATGTGATAAAAGAAAAATATGGTATTGATTATAATTATCAACTGACGTTTCATGATGTACTTATTAAGTTATATGAGAATATATTTAATGGTATTTATTTTGATAAAGTTCGTGAAAAAAAAATCTTTATGGATGCTACATGGGGATTAGGGTTAGGTGGCGTTGAATCATGGATAAAAGATAGTGTTGGCTATTTTGAAAATGCCGGAATAGACATTTCGTTACTAACATCAAAAACTAAAACTGATATAATCTTTGATAATATTATAGATTTTTCGTATGAAAAAAGTATGGTTTTTTCTAAAGATTATATTTCTAAAGGTATAGATTTTATAAAAGAAAATATGCCATGTACTATAATTTTTTCAAGAACCAATGAACTGCTTTTGGCAGCTTATATTATAAAAAATATATATCCTAATATGATTAATATTATTATGGCAGTGCATGGTTCAAGTGATGGTATGATAAGAGATGTTTTGAGTTATAGACACGGAATAGATAAGTATATATGTGTCAGCAAAAGCATAAAAGAAAATATTATATCTAAAGGTATTAATTCACATAAAGTATATTATATGACTGTACCTATAAAGCAAGATTTAAATAAAAAAAGAGTGAATTTGTGTGATGTAATGAATTCTATAAAGATAGGATATGCGGGGCGGATAGAAATATTTGAAAAAAGAGCGGATATAATGCTTAAATTAATACAAACATTAGAACATATCAAAATACCATATGAAATGAATATAGCTGGTAGTGGGAGTTATTATAATAATATTGAGGATTATATTCTGCACAATTGTTTACAGGATCATATTCATATGCTTGGGTTTATATCAAGAGAGGATATACCAGAGTTTTGGATTAATCAGGATATAGCAATAAATGTTTCAGATAATGAAGGAAGACCCATTTCTAATATGGAGGCAATGCTATATGGTGCTGTACCTGTTGTTACAGAAACAATGGGAATCTTGGATGATGTTAGGAATGGTGATAATGGGATAATCGTACCAATTAATGATTATAAAACAATGGCTGAAAAGATTGTGTATTTGTCAGAAAACAGAGATGTTCTTAAGAGGATGAGTCAAAAAGCCAGTAGTGAAATTAAGAGTAAAATATCAATGGATAAATATATTTCATTGTGGAAGTCTGTATTATATGATTAATAGGATATATGAGGAAACTATATGCTGCATTTGTTAAATTATATACCGAACCAGCTGGCTCAGTATATAAAAGATAAAAATAAAAAAATATACATTTATGGTGCTGGAATGATTGGCAGAATCGTTATTCCAGATTATCTTGTTAGAAATGGTATTCAGGATAAGGTTATTTGTTATGTTGATTCTGATATAAGAAAACAGGGAGATACAGTTACTGTAGGAAAAAGTAAAATAACAATATGTTCCTTAGAAGATATAGAAGAATGGAATCAGGATATAGTATTGATTATTACAAATAGTAATTATAGTGCAATTGTTTCTCAATTTGATACATTAGAGTATATGGATTGTATAGATGCGGTTATTTATCCAATAATTGAAGCTATAGAAGTAGAAAATAAAAAAAATAATAGTGCAGAACCATTGGTAGATTATTGTTTAGACAAGATTCCGAAGGTGATACATTATTGTTGGTTTTCAGGAAATCCTATTCCAGATTACTTGAAAAAATGTATGGAAAGCTGGAGTAAGGCTTGTCCAGATTATGAAATAAAAAGATGGGATGAAAGTAATTACGATGTAGAGAAGAATTCTTATATGAAACAGGCATATGAAGAATGTAAGTGGGGATTTGTTCCAGATTATGCCAGACTTGATATATTATATAATTATGGAGGGTTTTATATAGATACAGATGTTCAATTAGTTAAATCATTAGAACCATTAAGAATGCAGAGAGCTTTTTGCGGTGTTGAAAAATGGGGGAATGTTAATATGGGCGGATGTAGTGGAGCTGTAAAACATCATCCAATGATAAAGAAAATGTTGGATTATAGAGCTGATATTCAATTTAAATATGAAGATGCTACATTAAATCTTAATACATGCGGAGTGTATGAAACACAGCCATTTATCAATTTAGGTATGAGGGTTGATAATACAACTCAAAGAATTAATGATATGACAGTGTTTTCATCAGATTATTTTCACCCATATGATTACATGAGTGGAAAAACCGTTATTACGGATAATACATTTTCTATTCATCATTTTAATGGTGGCTGGCTTGATGAGAAGTCTAGAAATATTAGAATGATGACTTCACAAAAATATAATCATGTTATAGAGAGAATGGAAAAAGCTAATGAATAATTGTAAGATATCAGTTATTATAACAATATATAATATGGAACAATATCTTGATAAATGTATACAAAGTGTAATAAATCAGACATATAAGAATCTGGAAATAATACTTGTAAATGACGGATCTACGGATAAAAGCTTAGATATATGTTTGAAATATCATAATTTGGATAAAAGAATTATCGTTTTGAATAATTCTAATGAAGGAGTAGTGAAGGTAAAATTAGCAGGAATTAAGCAAGCTACAGGTGATTACATTACATTTGTTGATGCGGATGATTGGTTAGATAGCAATGCATATGAACAAGTTATGGCTATGTCTAATAATGAAGATGTGATTTCATATGGTTTAATAGAAGATTACAATTTTAAAAGTGTTCAAAAGTTTGATCAGATTGATGAAGGAATATATAAGCAGGCTGATATAAATAATAAAATCTTACCTAATATATTTGGTACTAAAATATTTTTTACATTTAATGTTTTGCCAAATCTTGTATGTAAATTTATAAAAAAAGAGATATTGTATAATTGTGTCAATAAAGTTAGCTCTTATGTGAGAATGGGAGAAGATTTGGACTTTGTTGTGCAGAGTCTTAGTCTTGCATATACATTAAGAGTCATAAAGATAAGTCCATATCATTATGTTCAGAGAGAAAAATCAGTCGTGAGGACACCTGTTGAAGATAAATCAGTTATTGGATTATATAACGATTTAATGTCGATAGAATGTGGCTCAGATAATATAAATTGGCAAAATCAAGTATGCATATACATGTCATTCATATTACAGTTAAAAAAAATGAATTTGTTTGTTAAGAATTCTTGTTTCTTTGATAAATTGAAGAATAAAAAGATCGTTGTTTATGGAGCAGGTAATTATGGTAAGGTATTTGCTGAAGCAGTAAGCAATGAATTGCGTACAGAGATTCAAGCTATAACAGATAGTAATTGGAAGAATATAAAACAGATAGACAAAAAAATTATTGCACCGGAAGCTATTATAAAAATAGAATTTGATATAATTTATATTGCAATACTAAATGAAAAGATATGCCGTCTTATAAAAACTAATCTAATTAAAATGGGAATTATAGAAGATAAGATAATGTATTACGGGATTACTGATATTAAAGTTCCTGAAATAAAAAATATTTTGGAGGAAATAACCGAATGAAAAAAATAATTTTATTTGGATGTGGCAAATATGGCTTGGAGGCATTGGATTTTTTTGGAAAAGAAAACGTTTTATTTTTTGTCGATAACAATAGTTTATTTCAAGGAGAAGATATAAATGGTATAAAAATATTATCACCAGATAATCTGATAAATTATATAGAGCGAGCGACAATTATTTTATCAGCCGGATATGAAATATGCAATCAGATGGAATATCAACTTCAAGAAATGGGGATAGAATGTTTTTTAATATATAGGTTTATAAAAAAATATATATCCGAGAATAAAATCGATTTTAGATATTTTTTAAAATATATTGAAGATAAATCTAATGTTTACAAATTAATGTATAGATATTCATTGGATAGACAAAAAGAATTGGAAGAGAGATTGGAATTTTTCTTACGTTATTCAGATATTCGAAATGTAAAGCCGGCTCAAGGAAAACTTAGGCAAGTACAGATGGCGTGTGTGGAAGCAGGTGCCTTGGTGGATGAATTGGCGACGCAATTTGGAGTAAAAGTTATTCTTTCAGATGGAAATTTATTGGGTTTATATAGGAATAATGGCTTTATTCCTTGGGATGATGATATAGATATGTATTTAATTAGGGAAGAATACAATTTATTTATTGAAAGATGCAAAGAAAAAGGAATATATCATGAATCATATGTGTCTAAAAATAGAGAAACTGAATTATACAGAGAAATGGTGAATATTTTACAAGACAATAGACAGATATGTGTTTGTCAAAATGGAATATTTATGACAGTATATGTCAGAATTAAGAATAATACAATCGTTGTTGTTGATATATTTCCAATTGATTATTATAAAAATGGTACAAAATATAGTGATGTTGTTAGATATATAAAAGAAAAAGAAGTTGAAAGAAAAAAACTAAAAACAGTAGCAGATGCAAATCATTTTAATATGTACCTGGCAGCTAATAATATATATACTTCTAAGGAAAAAACAAATTTTATAGGTTATGGTCCAGAATTAATAAATGATTTTATAAAACGAAATAAATTTTTTGATGCAGATGATATGTATCCACTTCACAAGAAAGAGTTTGAGGGTTATAAGTTCTGGGTACCTCATAATATAGGAGAAATACTTAATATAGAATATGGAGATATATATCAATGGCCTAATGATGCAGGAATGACAAGTCATGGAGTTTACAGACATTATATTTGTTATAATAAAGATGATTATGCAGTACATATAAGTGATAAAAAGCAATTAAAAAATATCAATTGGGAAAATGAAAATTGTAATATAATTGTTGATAAATATAAGATTAATGATTTATCGGATTATTTTGAGATTATAAGAAAAATAGAAGAAAATAACGTAAATTATTATGTGTATTCTTAAAATCTGTGATGAATAACAATAAGCTGAGTGAATAAATTGAGCAGATGAAATGTCTAAAAAGGTGTTTTGACATTGTGATAACAATTTACTATATGTTAGAGCATTAAAAACAAGATCATAACATTATATACAAATTACAATATATAGTATATTATATAAACATATATGTAATAATTCAGATATAGGTTATATTGAATATTGAGGGTATAAGTATGAAGATAAATAGATTATATGTTAGTAATTTTATGGCTTTTAATGAGTTGGATATTCAGTTTTCAGATAATATTAATATTATAAGTGGTGAGAATAGTACCAGAAAACAGCTTTGATTAAATTACTATATATTAGTTTAAAAACCTATTCTAAAGCATATTCATCGAATAATACACTTTCCAAAGATAACTGGAAAGTGCAATGGTGAGTAAGTTTCAAGGGTGGGGGTTATGTCAGACAATGGGTCTATAGGAAGACTTGTTAACAGACATCGTGGTAATAATAGTACAGATATAAAGATAATGTTAGGCAATAAAGAGGATATAAGCTTTGGATTTTCTAATAAGCATTCAAAACATATAGATATAAAGCATATGGGGATAAAGGGAAAAGATAATTTTACACCTGTATATATACCACCGAAGGAGATAATATCATCTACTGAGAATTTTGGTTCATTATATGATGAATTTCACATTGCATTTGAAGAAACATATTATGATTTATGTAGATTACTTGAAAGACCTTTAAGAAAGGGATCTAATACGATAGAACAGAATAATGTTATGAAAAGCTTTGAGAACATAGTAAATAGAAGCATAATCCAAAAAGATAAGAAGTTTTATCTTAAAGTTAAGGGACAAGGTGAATTCGAGATGGGACTTGTATCTGAATGTTATAGAAAGATGGCAACGATAATGTATCTTATATTATCAGGTAGTCTTACTAAGAATTCGATTCTGTTTTGGGATGAACCAGAAACAAATATGAACCCAAAGATGATAAAACCTAT
>UMGH01066466.1_pt1 | contig 45472 bp, 37 predicted proteins | sample 1965231 | NCBI WGS metagenome assembly UMGH01 (sample SAMEA4836068, study PRJEB28245) | human gut metagenome | biome: gut microbiome; material: fecal sample | place: Denmark | collected 2008 | reverse complement strand
TTACCAACTTTTATAAAGACTTTCTTATCCCGAACTCAGGTAATTAAGTGACAAGTACAAACTGAATCTAGAGAGTGGATATCAATTCACTTTAGAAAATGCTGATGGTGTAACAGAGGATTATCTACATGAAAAAGGATATTCACAATACCAACTCAGTAATGGAGGGAAAATTTTTATTAAGACAAGCGAAGAATATTCGACATATGTCAATTTGCAGGAAAGTACAATAATTACGATTAAGATCCCTATTAATGAATTACCAAAGTTTTCAGAAAAAAGGAAAGCTCCATTGACAGATGATTTCAATGAGGTTTTCGAAAAGTTAGAAACAGCCAAACTATTGGTCAAAACTATCAATGAAGATTTTCAGAAACGTATCATGTTACCTGTGAAAGTACAGGAAAAAAACATAAAGAAATTAGAAAGTGATATAAAAAATATAAAGCGTTACATCACATGTATGTGTAAAGAGGGCTCAAATAAACAGAAATTCTGGATAAAGAGACTCAAAGATGCCGAATATACTCTTTCTGTTGCAAAAACTTCCTTGAAATTATCTGGCCCTCTACTAAGAACCTTGGCACGTTCAATTCCTGTTTTAGATTATTTGGCTACTATTTCTGATTGCTATAGCATAGCAGAAGAACTTCGAGATATCTATCAAAGTATTCCCGAACCATGTACTGAAGATCAAACCAAAGCTAATTGGTGCAAAGCTGAAGATATAACAATACTTGTTGCAACAGGTATGTTTGCTATTGCTGATGTTGTGGCAGAAGTTACTGCCGATGTTGATATACTTAGCGGTGCAGCAGCTGCAGTAACAACAGGTGGTGCTTCTTTAGCAGTTTCAGGATGGGGTATAGTACAAAAGGCACTAGCAGAACTTGGTAAATACACTCTTACTACAGCAACAAAACATTTCGCCATTAAAGAATTAAAAAAACGAGTTAGAGAATTGAATTGCAATAGTTCTGATTCCAATCCTAATCCCCCCTCTCCTCCTGGCGGTGGTGCTCCTAACGTCAAAGATCCTTCTGGCTACGTATACGAAGGTATCACTTCTAATCGTATTGAAGGTGTTACCGCTACCATTTACTTCAAAGAGATGGTGGAGGATATGTATGGTGACTTACATGAAAATATAACAAAATGGGACGCATCAAAGTATGCACAGGAGAACCCTCTTTTTACTGATAAATACGGTATGTATGCATGGGATGTTCCAAATGGTCTCTGGCAGGTAAAGTTCGAGAAGGAAGGTTATGAAACAACTTACTCGGAGTGGCTTCCTGTGCCACCGCCACAGCTTGACGTGAACATCGCTATGAAACAAAACAGACAGCCTGAGGTTAAAATAGCCCATGCTTATAATGATGCCATAGAAGTGGAATTTGACAAGTATATGATGCCAGAACAGCTGACTACAGAAAACATAATCGTCTTACAGAATGGAAATACTGTTGAAGGAACAGTCGAACTTCTCAATGAAGAAGCGACCATCGAGGGTAGCGAAGTGACATTCGCCTCTAAAATTCGCTTTAATGCAGCACAACCATTCACTGAGCAAGAAGTGACTCTGTTAGTCAATAACCGCGTGAAGAGCTATGCTGGTATACGTATGCAAGATAACTATCAGCAGACTTTCACTATCGAGCAAGAAATCAAGCAAATTGTCAGAGATTCTGTTGTTATAGTAGGCTATGGTGATACCTCCGCTATTATTGTTTCAGTATTGCCTACTTCTGCATCAAAGGGAAAGACATTAACAGTGAAATCATCTTCTCCTATGATCCTTGGTGTAGAGACGAAACAAGTGACCATCGACAATGATGGTAAGGCTGAGATTATTGTCCGCGGAGAACTTCCTGGCACAGCCGCCTTAACATTCTCTGTCGAAGGTACAGACAAAACAGCTACAACAATTGCTAATGTTGGACAAATAGCCATAAAGACCGTAACTACGCCAAAATCAAACGTAGCTTCTGGTAGTATGGTGGAAAAAGGTACTGCCATTATGCTTTCGTGCGAAACGGCAGGTGCTACAATCTACTATACACTCGATGGTTCTTGTCCATGTGAAAATACAGATGCTCGTAAAGTTTATGACGGAAATCCCATCATTATAAACGAGAATGTTACCATTAAAGCAATAGCAATGGCTCCCAATATGCACGAAAGTGATGTTGCTGAGTTTACCTATATCGTAGATGCAACAGGGATAAATGACTTAAATGTCAACGACCAAATACAAATATATCCTCTGCCTATCAAAGATAAAGTAAACATTTATGCTGGAGAAAAGATTATAAAAAGTGTCACGATATCATCAATGAATGGTATTGTCGTTGCTTCTATAAGTACTCCTGCAAGAAAAGTAACACTTGATGTTAGTTCCGTTGCTACTGGCTTATATATTATAAACCTTCAAACTGAAGATAATACTTATAGTCGAAAGGTTTTGATAGTACAATAATGATTTTCCCCTAAAAAAAACAGAGGAAAAATTTAAACTTCTCATCAATCTAAAAATTGATACTTTAAGATATGAGAATTTTACAAATAAGCCTATAGGTTTTTAACTCTCTTTTTTTTATTTAGTTTCCCACTCCTATCTTTTAGGGGTGGGAACTTTAGTTATTGACAATATGCAAAAACATAAATTCTCACATGCCGACATAACTCCTGGAGCAAGCACACGCTAATGTTTCATGACCTATATAATCCCCACGTTTGCAGCCTTGCTTCACATTCAGACTCCAGCGGTTGCATCGGTCAACCTATATTCTTACCAGGGTATAATTATTGACAGAATAAAAATCATGCTCCATCCTTACCCTTAACGGGGGAGGCTGGTACATGAAACAATGATGATTAAACTATCCCCCAAAATACATGCTGAAAAAATGGCAGATTTTGTTTACCCTAATAGTTAAAAATGACATTTTTCGTTCAACTATGCCGTTTCTTAATTGCATTGTAATTTTTAACGAAAAAAATTTAGGTGATTTTTACAAACTTATGTACCTTTGCCTAAGTAATATCAAAGTATTTCTATCTTTCTTTAATCCTACATCTACACATGCGAATTTTTACACGAATTTCTTCTCTGCTGAGCTTGGCCGCTATAGCCATCTCAACATGGGCTGACGTTCCGTTTAAGCCTACCACTATTACAAACGGACAGTTCGCTGCCAATACCGAATGGTATACACTCGGAATTGGTGCAGCTAAATTACGCATTGCCGATAATGGCACTGAAAAATTCATCGCACTCGGCGGTTTTGTTTCTGCTGACGATGAAAATATGTGGTGCTTTGTGGGCAGTGAAAACGCTGGATTTAGCATCTACAACAAAAAGACGGGTGTTGCTAAAGTGCTTGCAGCTCCCACTGATATGGGTGGCAACAATGGCGGTAATGCCTTTGCCTATTTGCAAACAGCTGCCAATTTGCCTGCCTCACAGTGCAAACTCTGGGACTTTAAGTCTGCTACCCAAAAGAGCGATGGCGGTGCCTTAGGCATTAAAGGTGGATATTTTGTAAACCAACACGGACATGCCTCAAACATTCTTAATAACCGTGATGGCAAACTCGCCTTTTGGTCGGCAGGATACGACGATGGATCTGTTATTAGCATTGAAAAGGTAAATACACAATTCGTTGTGAGCACCGCTACAGGCAAAATGGATGCGGGCTTTACCTCGAAATGGACAGCGAATGACACCAACCCTGGATTGACCCTTACAAATGCCTATAAAAACATGAAGGCTGAGGGCGACAAACTTACGGTTTATTCAGGTCAGATGAATTCGCCCTACACCTTAACCGTTCCTGTTGGTTATGTAATTACAAGCTACAGCTTTACTGCTGAAAAATTGAAAGCCAATGCAAGCAACATTCAGGTGGTTGCAGAAGGTAAAGAATACGACCTCACCTCGGCTGCGCAGCAAGTGAGCGTAACAGGCTTGAATTTGAACACGGCTAAGTTTGAGGTGAAGGGTGCAAACGAGGCTGTTGTGTTGAAAGACTTTGTTGTAAAGGTTGAGCGTAGCTTTATCAAGCCCGAACCACAAACGAACTTGTTGGTTTGCACAAAATTGCCTTGCTACCGCATTCCTGCCATTACCACAGCACGTAATGGCGACATTATTGCCATTGCCGACTATCGCCACAATGGCGCAGACATTGGTTTTGGTGGTCAGCTTGACTTGCACGCTAAAATTTCAAAGGACAATGGTGCAACTTGGAGCAAAGACCCCCTCATTGTTGTGGACGGCAGCAAATATAAAAATGGTAGTGCAAATGCTACACACTACATGAACACTGGCTTTGGCGACCCTTGCCTTGTAGCCGACCGCGAAAGCGACCGTGTGTTGCTCATGAGTTGCTCGGGTGCTGTTTCATTCCCCAGCGGCACACGCAACAATCACTTGGGTATTGTTCGCTTCTATAGCAACGACAATGGTCAAACATGGTCTGAACCCGAAGAAATTTCTGAAAGCATCTATGCACAGTTTGACACTTGCACCATTGGCACTGCCAATTCAATGTTTATTGGTTCGGGTCGCATCTTCCAAAGCTCAACTGTAAAGGTTAAGGATTACTACCGCCTCTATTGCTCTGTGCTTTTACGTGATGTGAATGGTACGAACAAGAACTATGTGATTTATTCGGACGACTTTGGTGGAAACTGGAAGGTTTTGGGCGGTGTAAATGTGGCTCCTATTCCCAGCGGAGCCGATGAGCCTAAAGCTGAGGAATTGCCCGATGGTTCTATTCTCTGCAGCTCACGCATCTATGGCGGACGTGCTTACAACATCTTCCACTTTACCAACAGCCAAAAGGCTGAAGGTTATTGGGACAAGCGTGCCGACTCTAACGCAAGCAACAAGGGTGTTGTGGCTGAGACCAATAGCTGCAACGGCGAAACATTGATTCTCCCTGCAACCCGTAAAGCCGATGGCAAAAATGTGTATCTCTTCCTTCAGTCTGTTCCCTTTGGTGGTGGACGTACCAACGTAGGTATCTACTACAAGGAATTGGCTTCGCTCAACGACTTTATCACTCCCGACAGTCTTGCTGCAAATTGGGATGGACGTCATCAGAGCAGCTACATGGGTTCGGCTTACTCAACAATGACCTTGCAGCACGACAACAAAGTAGGTTTCCTCTATGAAGAGAGCACCTTTGGTTATGACTATACCATTGTTTACAAGAACTACTCACTCGAGCAGATTACTGATAGTGCTTATACCTTCTATGCTGCCGACGAAGCTGCACTCAAGGCTTTGCGCAACGAAATTGTGAAGAATGGTATCAACCAAAAGGTTGACGGCTTAAAAAAAAATTCAGGTTTCGTGGGATGCATCAGCACGCAAGGCGCCGAAAGCATTGAAGCTGCTTGTAAAACCTACACCGAAGCACCCTCGAAAGAAAACTACGAAGCACTGAATGCTGCCATTGTTAATGCGCCCTGTTTACAAATTGAACGTGGCATTAAATATCGCATCCGCAACAGCGAACGCCAAAACGCTACGCTCTATCTTGTAGCCAATACACAAGGCACTACTGCTGGCGCACTTAGCGAAGCGGATGAGAGCCAACTCTTCTCTTTCATCCCTGCAGAAAAGGGTACTTGGAAAATTGCGAGCGAAGGCGAAGGTGTTTTTCTTGGTGCAACAGCTGCCCGAGAAACCAAAACTCCTGTGGTAACCACACTGAACGAGGCTGCAGCCTATAAGGTGAACACTTCAACCAATGGTCTTAGCGCATTGGTATGTGTCACTCCTACAGATGCTTCGCTCAATGCTCTGCACCTTGCTGGCGACTGCCAACGCATTGTGCCTTGGTATGCGACTGCCAATGCAAGTCTTTGGTACATCGAACCCACTGACATTGTTACCGACATCCAGGCTGCTGAAGCTATTATGCCGAAAGCTACCACTGCTATTTACGACCTTCAAGGACGTCGCCTCAATAAAGCACCGCGTCAAGGCATTTACATTACATCCGACCGCAAAAAGCGCATTGCAAAATAATTTTTTTGAAAAAAAAGTTTGGTATCAATGAAAGCACATAGCACAATGCTTTGTAGCAGACATATATTTACAGTTTTATAAACATCAAAAAAACTCTCACACATCTCGTTTCACCGCGAGATGCGTGGGAGTTTTTTCTTTTTCAATACAGTCAATCTATCTATGAAAGTAATCAATCTTGGTGAACGCAGTTCAGTAATTAACTCTTACATGGCTCAGTTGCGCGATGTTGAAATTCAGCGCAACCGCACCCTCTTCCGTCGCAACATGCAGCGCATAGCTCGTGCCATTGCTTACGAGGTGAGCCGCACGCTCGACTATTCAGACAAAACCATAACCACCCCACTTGGCACAAAAGAGGTTCCAACCTACGATGATCGCATTGTAGTTGGCACAGTGCTCCGTGCAGGTGTTGCCTTTCATGAGGGTTTTCTCGACACGTTCGACCAAGCAGACTCTGCCTTTGTAGCAGCACATCGCGATGAAGGTTTACGCGAAGACATTAAAATACACGTAGACTATATAGCCGCACCCCAACTCGACGACTGCACCTTCTTAATGGTAGACCCTATGTTGGCAACAGGAGGTTCGCTCGAATTGTCGTACAAGGCATTCCTTACACATGGCAAACCTAAAAAGCTTCACATCTGCTGTGCCATTGCAGCGCAAGAGGGCATCGACCACTTATGCAGTGTATTCCCCGATGATGTAACCTTGTGGGTAGCTGCCATCGACCCCATTCTTAACGACAACGCTTATATCGTACCAGGCTTGGGCGATGCAGGCGACCTCTCGTTTGGACCAAAACTTTAATAGAATGAAGTCGTCTAAACTTTTCTGACGAATTCATAAAAGTTTAGACGACTTCAATGAGTTTAGGGAACTTTTGTCATAAAAAGCCCCCTAAACTCATATTTGTTTTTAGGGTGGTTCTAATAATTCTGATAAGTTGATTTGTGCCCTATCGTGTGTGTATTTTTGTTAGTGAACGAAGGAGCATAGCGGGCTATGTGACTGAGCGAACTAACAAAAAGACACATGCGAGAGGGTGCAAAGCAACTATCAGAATTTTAGAATTTTAAAATCAGAATTTTTAGAACCACCCTTTACATATATAGCCATGAACATCTACAAAACAACCCTATTATTAGGCTCCTTGCTGTTTGCTGTTTGCACACATAACACTTGTGCACAAGTGCAAGTAACCCAAAACAACCAACAAATAACCATTGGCAACGCCTACCTTTCGCGTACATTCAACATTGCTAACAATTGCCTAACTCCTGGCAAACTTATTAACAAACGCGCTAATAACCTTGTTTTTACCCCAGCAGCAGGTAGTGAGGAGTTTGCACTGAATCCACAAAAGCGCGACTACACCCCACTCAATCGTCAAAAATGGACTGCCGAAGCCGACTCTTGGTGCGTAGAGTCTGACATGGTGGGCAACCCTTCTTTAGCCATTGATGGGGATAATGGCACCCTATGGCACACTTGGTATGCTACGCCCCATGGTGGTGGCAAGAAAGGCAACAACCATTTGCCACACAGCCTCATCCTCTCGTTGGGCAAAAAGTGTAGCTTCCGTGGCTTTGGCTACTTGCCACGTTCAGGAGCCTATGGTGCTATGTCAAATGGCAACATCAAGGGCTATGAATTCTATATCTCAAACGACAAACAAAAATGGACGCTCGTTAAAAAAGGCGAGCTAACCTACACCAACGCAGGCACCATTTGGGTGTCGCTTGGCAAAGTTTGTAAAGCAAAGTACGTAAAGCTTACCGAAACATCATCAACCAATGGTGCATCCTTTGGAGCTTGTGCCGAATTCTACCTTACAGCCGAAACCATCACTGCCAATAATGCACCAGCTACAGGTCTTAAGGCTTCGGCAATGAAGCTTAATAACGTGCGCACCGAAAATATAGCTAATGGCAAACGCATTGTCTTTGACCTTGCTCCAACTCCTTATACAAATCCTGCCGATGGGGTAACCTCTACTTGGGACATTGACATGGTGGTAGAGATGAACAATAACGACCACTTTATGCGCAAATACTTGCTTATTAAAGCAGCCGATGCCGCTACAAGCCAAATTCCCATTGACTATATTGAAATGGAGAACTTAGGCACACAGCAAGTGGCAGCTACCAACAAGTGGACACGTCAACAAGCAGCAGGAGGCGAAGGAGGCATGTCGGCATACACTATCACCTTAGGACAACCCGTGTATGTAGACGGCTTATTCTTTGGCTCTGAATTTCCACAAGCTGAAAATGAAATAGATGCCAATGGCGCATACCACACACGCTACTACAGTGGCAAATCGTTGCAAACACTCCACCTCAACGAACATCGCCTTAACGCTGAAGGACAATTTCGCACATGGAGCAACGTTATTGGTGCTACACGCTCAGCAACCGACCCTAATGTTATTCGCACCGACTTTTTTCAATACATCAACTCTATAGCTCGCCCCATTCAAGCTCGCTTGCAGTATAACTCATGGTATGATTGGATGATGAACATTACCGAAGAGCGTATTAACTCATCGTTCGTAAAGATGGAACGTGGCTTTACGCGATATGGCTTACGCCCCATGGACTCGTATGTGGTAGACGATGGTTGGAACAACTATAGTCAAATAGGTACTCCAGAGTCGGGCGACACTCCGAACCAAACAGGCTTTTGGGAGTTTAATTCAAAATTTCCCACAGGGCTTAAAGGTGCCAGCGACATAGCCCATCGCTTAGGCTCAGGCTTTGGCATGTGGTTAGGTCCACGCGGAGGCTACAACTTTAATCAAGAATGGGGAAAACTGCTTGAAAAGAACGGAAATGGCACCTATAGCACCACGACCTACGATGCTGTGACTGGTGACTCTGTGTATGTGGCAAAACTCAAAGATTTCTTCCTCACCCAACAACGCAATTATGGTGTAAATTATTGGAAACTCGATGGCTTTGCCACACAGCAACCGCAAGCTTCAACCCACGGACGCTACATAACAGGAGGCAAACAAGGCAATTACTACTTTACCGAACATTGGGAACGCTGGTATCACACGCTTGCTGCCCTCTATGCCGATGCCGATAGCCGCAAACAAAACCTTTGGATAAACCTTACTTGCTATGTTAATCCTTCACCTTGGATATTGCAATGGTGCAACTCCGTGTGGATGCAAAACTCACGCGACATGTGGCACGAGGTGGTTCAAGGTCGTGACCGCGAAATGGACCAACAACTCTCTTATCGCGACGATCGCTACTACACCTTCATCAACCGTCAGCAGTTGCAATTTCCGTTAGCTCACCTCTTTAACCACGACCCTGTTTATGGCAAAACTGGTGGTGTTGCACCTCATGCAATGACCGATGCCGAATTTCGTGCCTATCTCTACATGATGGCAACACGTGGCACCGCATTTTGGGAGATGCTCTACAGCCACAACCTTATGGATGAGGGCAACAAATGGATGATCAATGCCGAGGCTCTTCGTTTTGTAGAGAAAAACTACGAAACCCTGCGTAATTCCCTCTACTTCGGTCCCTCTCCCCTTACAGGCAAAGTCTATGGCTATTCGTGCTGGCAAAAAAACAAAACCAATCATCAGGCTGAAGGTATTGTGTCTTTCCGCAACCCATCGGCACAAGCCCAAACCTACACCTTCACGCTCAACAACACTGTGGGTGTACCTGAGGATGCTGCCCATCTCACGGCATCGCTCATCATGGAATATACAGGCAATGCTACCGACAGCACAACCAACCCCATACCATTTGCTTGCATCCAACCCCAGAAGCAATATGCTTATGCCGATACCCTCACACTCACCTTGCAACCAGGCGAAATTCGTTTAATTCATTTTGCAGTTCCCAACGCCCAAGCTGCTCAAGTCTATAAAGTACAAAGCACGGCACAAGGTGAAGTATTGCTGCAAATGGATAAACCCGTTGTGGCAGAAGCTGCCAACTTTGAACTTTATGCTGGCAACAAGCGAGTAGGCAAAGCCTTGCATGTAACCACAGCGGCTGACTATCGTACACTCACCTTGCAATTCCCCACCCAGCTCAACCACATCAAGTCCTACACGGTGCGCATCAAGGGACTAAAAGATTGGCAAGGCAACCTCACCGAAGCCACTTCTCCCATCTTCTACTTTGCCCCCGACAGCACTTTGGTTCGCATTGAAAAGCCTGTAACCCTTCACGAGCAAGTGCACCTCGGCACACACAAGAGTTTTGTGGGCAAAGGTGGTTTCAACGTTAGCTTTACGCTTACCACCACCGAGGCAGATGCCAACATCATGCGCCAAGCTGAAGCCTATGGCATTTACTTGGTGCGAGGTAAACTACGTTTCAAGGTGGGCGCCCTCACTGCTAACTCTCTTATGGCCGTTAACGATGGCAAACCGCACACCATTCAGTGTCTGCGCGAAAACAATGGCATGATTAAGGTGATTGTTGATGGACAGTTGCAACAAACTGTCTACAACCAAGCGCATGTATGCGAACCTATTGCTGCTGCTCCCCTCATTTTAGGCGAAGCCAACAAGGTCTTCACGTTAGATACTTTTGCCATTGGATATTAAGTAGGTAAGTAGGTGTGTGCTTTTTTACACACAACTCATTTTACCCTTTACATCTATTCAAAAAGGCTCTAATAATCCAACCAGATTATTAGAGCCTTTTTTAGCAATACATTCTAAAAATATTTTTTCCTTATCTCACCACTTTTCTTCCTGTGTTCGTAATAAATACGCCTTTTTGGTTGGCTTGAACTTGTCGTCCGCTCAAGTCATAGTAGTGGGTGGGAGTTGAGGTTGTGGGAGTAAAGGTGGGAAGTTGTATGCCTGTGGAATATGCCGAAGCATCTACTGCGGTTAGGGCAGCATTGGCAACCTTGCCTGTGGCATTGTCAATGAGAAGTGCTGAAACAGCTAACTTTTGTTTGTTCATTGAAACAGGACGCTGCTTGGTAACATCGGTTGTGTAGGTGGCAAGCACTTGAGGAAGACTGAAGGCTGCCTCAGCATGGTAAGCTTCGTAAGCTTGCAGTGTTGATGGTAAGGGTACATCAGTTCCTAACAAACGTGTTGTGGCTAACACAACATCGTCGTAAACCAAACCACTTACCACACTGCTTGTGCCTAAGAAGGGAGCAAATTCAGGTTCGGGGAAGGCATCAGCAGGATAGTCTTTATAATCGTTTTCTTGATCCCATCCACTGCCTGTACCTTTCAGACCATTGCCTACAAGCACAAACTCAAGGTGATAGTTGGCTTGTGACTCAGGACGTGGCGAGGTAACACTGGCTTGTGCCTCTACACGCTTGCCATCGGCAGTAAGCTTTGCAGTTACAGCTACGTCAACTAAGGCTGGTTGTGCTGCAACAGCTTGCCACTCGGTTTCGAAATAGAAAGGACGTGTACCTGTTTTGTCGGTTCCAAAGTAAGGGTCGAGCACAGTGCCACGCTCAATGGTGGCATTAGGATATCCTTCTATAACTACGGGGAAGTCCTCGCCATTCATAACCTGCATGCTATCTTTGTTGTGATAAGCTAAACCTATGAATTGTTGGGGATGGAGGCGCTTCATGGCTTTCATGGCTGCATAACCACGGGGACAGTTGGAGCACCAAGTTCCTGTGAACTCTTCAACCACCACGCGGTGTTGAGGAAGGAAGGCACGTGCATCTACACTAAAGGTTTGTTCGTTGTTGGCATAAGGATTGTCTTTGCCATTTACCTTATTGATGCGCACCGTAGCAGGATAAACACCATCGGCTGCTAAGGCTGGCAGTTGCATGGCTACGCTGGTTTGTTTGCCAAACTCGCCTTGCATTTGTTGGTTGCTTGGTAAGGTGGTTTGTTGGGTTAAGGTTTTGCCATCGATGGTGTAGATGAGGTCAACGGTTTGTACCCCATTTGCTCCATAGTTTACAATAGGGAGGGAGATGGTTGAGGTCTTTCCTGTTTGAACGTAAGCAGTTGTTGTGGGGGCTACTTTGGCACCGTTAGCGGTTACACCATCCAATCGCACTTGCAGTGCTAAATTGGCAAAGCTGGAATTGTCTATCCACTTTAAATACTTTTTAGAGGTGTGGATGTAGAAGCCTCCAGGGGTTGTGTTGTAGCATACTACAAGGGGATTGGCTGCATACTTGTCGCTACCTACTGCTGTGATGGTAAAGGTGTAGCCTACATACACACCTTCGGAGGTGAGGGTGTAGGGATGTGCAAAGGGAATGTAGGTTTCGTTAAAGGCTTGAGCAGTATCGGCATCTTGTGTGGTGATGTCTGCTACGTTTTGTTTTTTTCCGTCAATGGTTTCTACATTCAAGTTTTTGCTCATCCACACTTTGAAGTTGGTAACAGCTGGTGTGGGAGGAATGTAGAGTGTAACGCCCTTAATGGTTGTTCCCACAAGGGCTGGGTTGTTGATGTGTATGGCTACATCGTAGGTTTCTTTTTTACCTGTTCCCCATAATGCTAAATCATCATTTCCGTTGCCATAGGCATAGTCCATGCTGGTGGTTTCGGTGGTGGTTTGTGCTGTTGCGGACGACCATAATGCTACAAAGGTGAACAACAATAGGGTGAGGGTGTGTATAATAGGTTTCATGCTGCGTTTGTTTTGCGTTCGATAAAAATAGGAGGCAGTCTGCCACTTTTCAACTTTGTTGCGTTGTGTGCCGCTACCTCCTATTATATATAATAAGAATGCATTTTAGAAAATTGCTATTCTAATAAGGATGCATTTTAAAAAATGCGCTTTGTACTCTTTTGGGTTCCGTCTGCCATACGTTGGCTTTGGATGAACACGCCATGAGTAGGATGGCTTACGCGGCGACCATAGAGGTCGGTATAGGTAGTAGCTACAACCTTTTTACCAGCCAAACCTACTTGGTGAATAGCATCGGTATCACCTGTAGCACTTACGTAAGTGATAGGTGACTTACGTACTTCGCCACCACCCTTATAAATGAGTTGAACGCCCAAGCTATCGAAGCCTGTGTAGTAGATGTTCACATTAAACATGCCAGCATAGTTCACAATGTTTTGCTGGTTGCTAAAGTTGTAAGGCATTTCGGTAGTTTCTTCGCTCAACGAAGGATATTCCTCGGGGTCGAAAGTCATAGGTTCATCATCGAGGTAGATGGTATAGAAGAGTTTTTCGGTGTCGAGCAAATTGCCCTCTTCATCAAATTCGCTGGGTGCAAACGACAAGTAACCACAGCCATTCTCTTCAGTATAAGGACTATAGTACATATCCATTTCATCTACAGCTAAGGGAGTTACCGCTTTCTCAGTCCAAGGAGCAAAAGAAGGTTCGTCGTAGGTGTACATTTGGTTAACCCGCTTATAGCCCTGGTTCACAAAGAAAGTGCTGTCAGAGCTAAACACTCCACTTTCGGCATCATAAGCAAAGTCCATTTTGCTAACCATGTAAGGGTCATCGTAATAGTCGCCCGTGCCGTCGCCATAGTCAAACCACACTTGCTTGTGTGCCACAGGTTCGAAGAAAGTGTAAGATTGTGTCAGAGAGTCGAGTCCCATATACTGATGTCCCTCAAAGGTGATGACATTTCCGTTTTCCGTACCCTTTGCCCAAAGCGTAGGCATGGCTTGGTTGAGTCCTGCCACATAAACTTGGTTACCCTCCTTCACCATTTTCATTACACGACCATAGCTTTGACCAGATTCTAAGTAAGTAACTGCCACGGTTTGTGCTTTGCTACCATCCTTTGGTGCTACGGGCTGTTGGTTAAACACTTCGTAGCGCGAAACATAGTCGCCAAAACCATACCATTCGCCATCCTCGTTACACATACCCAACAACTTGCTATCTTGTGTAGTGTTAATCATGCGAATGGTATCGTTGCTCCACACAAACTTCACAGTTTGATCGGCATCAGGCACAAAGGTGGTGTAAGTAACAATGGTATCACCCAAGTCCTCTTGCATCTTGGTAGGTTTCAGTTTAAAGAGGTAACCATCTTGGTCGCCGTCTTCATATTCCTCGTGTACAAACTGCTGTGGCAACTTCACTACAATGGTGTCGCCTTGCGTGCGTTCGCCTTTTATCCATCCTTCGCTATAATAGGCACCGATAGGGTCTTTAAAATAGATGGTCTTGTTATCGTCTGCCACAACAACACAGCCACGCACACCATCAAAGGGTAACTGTGCCACACCTCCCATCATGTTCACAAAGCTCTCGCCCGAACGATAAAGGTTGTTGTGTAATGTGCCTTGTGGTTGCTCGCTTATGAGCGGTGCAATGGTACTTTCAGCACGCTTTACGGGCGACTTATGTTTGCCTTGTGCTTGCTGCGGTGCAAAGGGAAGCATGGCTACGTAGCCCGACTTCTTGGCTTCTACCAAATTCTTTTTGTTGGGAGTAAAGCGCAACCCTTTTATCTGGGCGGGTTGTGCAGTTGCAACGGCACTTGCCATGAGTGCTGCTGCTAAAGCAGTGTAAAGATTTTTCATAAGCTGCGTGTTATTTTAGTTTTATTTTATTTTTAGGTTGAATAAGCGTTATTGTTTGTTATAACGAGGGCAAAGGTAGTGTTTTAATGAATAAACGCCAAGTATTTTGCATAATTATTTTACAGATTGTAAGTTATTGTTATTTTATAGTGATATTTTGATAGTAGATAAACTTATTCGTATTGCGCTTTACGTCTAAATGATAAGGGGATTTGTTGACAGTTAAGGCACTACCTTTTCATAAAGTAGGCTGCATCTCGGCAAAGCAAAACAAAAGTCACGTCTTTTGTTTTGCTTTGCACTCAATTTTAATAAAATTCTCACGTTCGGGAGCGAAAATGAATTTTCGTTCCTCTCACTTAATCGAATTTTTGCACTACCTTTGCCCTGAAATTAAAAACAGTTATAAATTAAACAAAAGTAATGACAACTCTTACTACACTGATTGTGGCGATTTTTGTGTTTGGCTATTTCATGATTGCCATTGAAAGCGTCACAAAAATCAACAAGGCAGCCATTGCGCTGCTTATGTTTGTGGGATGCTGGACAATCTTTATGTTTGGCCCCGAACAATACTTGCCTGCTACTTTATTGGGCGATAACATTCCCTTGGCAGTAAGCGACGTGATTGAAAAACACTTGGGTAGCACCTCTACCACACTCTTCTTCTTAATGGGAGCTATGACCATTGTGGAACTGGTTGACCAAAATGGAGGCTTCAACTTTGTGCGCGACATGATGCGTACAAAAAGCAAACGTGGATTGCTGTGGCGCATTGCTTGCATGACTTTTGTGCTTTCTGCCATTCTCGACAATCTGACTACCAGTATTGTGATGATTATGATTTTGCGCAAATTGGTTAGCGACCACAAAGACCGCCTTATCTATGCTTCGCTTGTTATTATTGCTGCAAACTCAGGTGGTGCCTTCTCGCCCATTGGCGACGTTACAACCATCATGTTGTGGAATAAGGGTCTCATTACGGCTGCAGGTGTTATAAAGGAAATTCTCATCCCCTCAGTTGTTTCAATGGTTATTCCAGCGCTTATCTTGCAATACCGTCTCAAAGGCGATTTGGTAATGAGCAATGTCAATGCACAAACCTGTTGTGCTGATGAACTTACGGCTCACCAACGCAAGATCATCTTCTTTCTCGGTGTAGGTGGTTTGATTTTTGTGCCTATTTTCAAGAGTATTACACACTTACCTCCCTTTGTAGGCATTTTGTTGGTTCTCGGCATTTTGTGGACTGTTACCGAACTCTTTTATCGCCACTTGGGTCACGCTGAAGAAAAGGGTGCAATGCAGAAGCGTGTAACCAACATGCTCTCGCGCATTGACATGTCTACCATCCTCTTCTTCTTAGGCATCTTGATGGCTGTAGCTTGTCTCGAAACAATAGGCGTGCTTACACAGTTAGGCACTGGCTTAAACACTGCGTTCGATGGCAACCACTTCTTGGTTACAGGTATTATTGGTGTGCTTTCAAGCATTGTGGACAATGTTCCCCTTGTAGCAGGTTGCATGGGCATGTATCCTGTTGCTGAATTGGGCGACTTTGCACAAGACGGCATCTTCTGGCAACTCCTTGCTTACTGTGCTGGTGTAGGTGGCTCAATGCTCATCATTGGATCGGCTGCTGGTGTGGTAGTTATGGGTCTTGAAAAAATCAGCTTTGGTTGGTATATGAAGAACATCACTTGGATTGCCTTTGTAGGTTACATGGCTGGTATTCTCTGCTACTACTTGCAAAGAGTGGTTATTGGCATGTAAAACTTAAACAGAAAATAAATTAAAATAGCCAGGTATGAGATTGAGGACTTGTTCCACACTCATACCTGGCTTTTCATATAGTTTATTTGCAATAAAAAGAAAATATGGCGATTTTTTACCCAAATCTGCTTTGTAAAGTAAGATTTGGGTAAATAATCGCCATTTTAGTTTCATTTACATACTCAGACAATGGCTATAGGGTCGCAAGGTGGCATGCTCTGATTTGAGCAATTTATTTTGAATAAGACAGGCTGCGCTTTAGCAATTGAAGTAAGCTTCATTGCATTCGGCTTGCACTGTATTGGGCGGTAAAAGAACAAAAAGCGGTATAGAAATGTTGTTACACATTTTCTATACCGCTTAAATTCAACGTCTTAAGCTGTTTGTGCAGCTATTTGAGCGATTAGTATTCGTCCTCGTTGAAGAGGGACAAGGCATGTTGGGTTTCGGCCTTTTCGATCATTTTATTTTGTAGTGAAAGACCATGAAAGGCGAAACGAATCACTTTTGCTTGACAATTATTTGAGCAACCATTTCATGGACCATTCTGCTAAAGGTGAAGGGCATGCAAGCATCCCACAGTTTTGCTGTAAATTGAGAAACGAGAAACGTATGCGGTTTTGGGGCTGATAACGTTCATTATAAACAACAATACTCCTTCCACTGACACAATTTTCGGCCTTTACCTCTACAGGGATTATCTCATCCTCTCGCTGTAACAGAAATTCAATCTCTGCCTTTCCTTCCGAAGACCAATAGTAAGGCATAGAACCATACGATGGCAACAGGCTTTGCAGTACTGCATTCTCTGCCATTGCACCTTTAAATTCTGTGTAATTGGCAGTCGGGTCAATGACGATGCTTCCTGGTAGCCCAGCCAAACGCCGCAACAGTCCGCAGTCACTGGCATAAACTTTAAATATGTCTGGTTCTTCGTAGGCACTTAAAGGCATTCCTGGTTTCGACACCGCATTCACACGATATATCATACCAGCATCTTCAAGCCACAACAAAGCTTCTTCATAATCACGACTTCTTGCTCCTTTCTTTATAATCTTATATATGAACTTTCTATTTTCCTTGGCAAGTTGAGACGGAAGTGAATGCCAAATAGCATGGATGCGTGGTATCTCGCGAGGTTCTGCATACTTGGCAAAGTCAAGCTCATACAAGTCTAATATGCCTTGCAATATGTCGTCCACAGCTTGCATTCCCTGATTTTCAAGCATACTTACGGCAGCTTCTGGCATTCCTCCAGACACCATATATCTGCGGTATTCAGACTTCAACTTGTCAAGTATAATAAGAGGCAATTTCTCTGGCTGTTCTATCTGTTCCACAAAATTGAATGTATGGGAATCGCTGGCTCGCAGATACTCTTTGAACGTAATCGGATACATACGCATAACCTGCACCTTTCCTACAGGAACGGTCATTCTCCTCCTTTTAACAGCCACTCCTAACAGCGAACCTGCTGCAATAATATGCCATTCGGGAGCATCTTCACAAAAATACTTTAACGAGTTGAGTGCTTCTTCACATTCTTGTATCTCATCGAATATGAGCAATGTCTTGCCTGGAACAAGAGGCACTCGGCTATAAAGGGCGAGTTCCTTTATTATGCGTGCTGGTTCCTTTGACTCGGTGAAGGCAGACAGCAACTCTTTCTGGCGGTCAAAGTCAAATTTTGCCGTATAGTCGAAGCATTCTCTTCCAAACTCTTCCATAGCCCATGTCTTGCCAATCTGACGGGCTCCTTTCAACAGGATTGGCTTATGCTTTTCAGCATCTTTCCATTCCTTGAATTTATTTATTATGTCTCTTTTAATTCTCATATTTGCACCGATAACTTCTGTTTTGTGTCAAATATGACACTTTTCCGAACTTGTCAGGTGCAAATATAAAATATATAGAGGAATACTACAACTTTCCTGAAAGTTATTTTTATTTATTTTCCAATAATAACGAATCAGCTTATTGCATTAAATACTTAGATACGGACTTATCGTAAGGATAATCAAGTAGTACCGAAAAAGCGGTATAGGAATGTTGTTGTACAATTCCTATACCGCTTATATTCAACGCTCTAAGCTGTTCGTGTGGCTTTTTGAGCGATTAGTATTCGTCCTCGTTGAAGAGGGACAAGGCGTATTGAATATCAAGTGATTATATTGCCGTGTCAACCTTTTCGATCATTTTATTTCGTAGTGAAAAACCGTAAAAGGTGGAGCGGTACACATAAATCTATCATGCGAATGAGATCTCCATTATATTAATGTTCAGACGCTTCTCTATCTCCGCTATACTCTTGAATGAGAAGTTTGTATGACCAGACAATATCTTGCTGACATATTGCGGAGAACAAGCAAGACGCGCTGCTATATCGGCACGCGAGAGTTTATGCTCTTGCATATAGTCAATAATCTTCATGGCAATGCCTTGCGACCACTTTAGCCACACTTCATTGTCCTGTCTCCACTTCGCTTCTTCTGCAAAAGTTGAAGGCTCGCTACTGAGATTTCTCTCAAAGATTTTTAATGTTGTTTCTTTTACCATCTGTGCTAAATATTTGATTACAAAGACATTCTTTCAAAAGAAAGTAATTTCGCAAATTTTGCTTCTATATTAAAAATGTCATCACCAGTCCAACTATGAATGTATCTTAGGCTTATCCCACAATCCATTCCACTCTTGTCTTTTATAGTATCTATCAACAAATCCGCATGGTACGAAAATGTATCAATGGATTTTTTATTTGTAGGAAATATTCTTTTTACATTTTCAAATAATAGTTCTACAAATCCGCCAGGGAACATAGTTGAAAATCCCATTCCTTCAAGAGAGTCACAAGACAAATCGCATTCCTGACATAGTTTTAATTTGCAGTTTTTTCCATCATAACATATATCTTCTATTGAATCTGAAGCAAAACGACTTTTCGTTTCTGAAAGAAATGTTCTTAGCAAATCATATCCTTCTATAAAGTTTTTTGTATTAGGTCGAATATAAGTTGAAACATCCATCTGATTAACATTTATTGTTTTGTATCATGCTTTAATTTATTTGCCATAAAATCCGTTTGGACTCATCTTTGCCCAACAAAGATACATTTCCTTGTAATTGTCCTTTATAAATTCACGTATTACACGAATGTCTTTATCGGTAAGTATGCCACGTGCCTTTACTATGGTATCACCATTGCCTTTTACAAAAAACTTCGCGGAACCTATTTCGGTCAGTTTCCTGTCACTGGCATGTACGTGCATAGCTTCAATGACGCAATGCGAAGTGAAGTAAAGAAAGTATCCAGAAACTTTGAAATCAAAATATTTAGGCATACGACTCCTCCATGTATTTCTGATTCTTCTTCCAATAGCCTTCAACGATACTTAATTCCACATCGTCCATTGTGGTTTCCAATACCTCACCTTTTGGAGACATAAGCAATGCGTGATGTGGTTCTTTAAGGTCTAACACACGTATGTTGAAGTCGTCTGTCTTCGAAAATGCATAGCCGCAAACTATCATGTCTGCTGCGGAACTCACCTTTAATAAATCGTCATTGTTCATAGTCTCCGATTTTTACAGTTTGGATGTTTTTTAAGAAAGTCTCTGGCTTGATATAGAGGTTCTTGAGTATTGGCACCAAGTCAATATACTCTTCCGTTATGCCCATACCCTCATAGTCTGCCATAACTACTATATAGCCGTCATCCCACGATTTTACGTCCACATACTTTTTCAATATGCTTGGAGTGCGGAAACGAATGTTGTAGTCGGCATATCTGAATGAAGTCATGTCGCCTTGGTTTGACAACACTGCTTGGTTCTTTGCTTCTTGTGTATTCATAAGTTCACCTCCTTATTCAATACATTGATACATGTTTTATACAAAGGTAGTGCATTTACTTTAAAAACAAACATATATCCCGACTTTTCTCCGAAAAATAAAATGATCACAAAAGAAAGTCGGCGAAACGACGCAGTTATTGATCATTTAATTCTCCGAAATAGCCCCATTTGGCAAGTTTATTATGCGGTAAAAGGACGAAAAAAGCGATATAGGAATCTCGCGCAGAAATTCTCATATCGCTGATATTCAATACTTTGAGTCTTAAAGGCTCAACAATAAGCGATCAATACTCGTCCTCGTTGAAGAGAAAATCCTCTTTTGTGGGGTAGTCGGGCCAAACGTCTTCTATGGTTTCGTAGATTTCGCCTTCGTCTTCAAGTTCTTGAAGGTTTTCTACTACCTCCATCGGAGCACCTGAACGCATAGCGTAGTCAATGAGTTCGTCTTTTGTTGCGGGCCAGGGAGCATCTTCAAGCTTCGAGGCCAATTCTAATGTCCAATACATAATTATTTTGGGTTATAGATTTTACAATGTGGTTGTCGGATATGGCGTTAAAGCCATTGTGAAATAACCTTTTACGATATTTCGGCATTTTGGCGGCAAAAGTACACTTTTAATTCAATAAAGCAACATTCAATGTGCTTTTTTTTCGTTATATCCCGTCAAATAGTTGATTTTTTTTGCTAAGGCATAGAAAAAGTCAGACAAACGGTTGATGTAGGGCAGTGTTTCGGCTTGATTGATGGGCAGTGTTTCAGCATTTTGATTATGTTGCATGGCTACCCATTGTCGTTCTGTGCGTCGGCATAGTGTGCGCACAACATGGGCATGGGCTGCAAGGCGGTGCCCACCAGGAAGAACAAAGCCTTTAAAGAGTCCGTCGACTTCTGTGTTTATAGTTGTAATTTGTGTTTCGAGTGCTTCAACATCAGTTTTTTGTGGAATAGGAAACTCATGCGAGGCAATGCTTGTGCGGTCTACTGCTAAATTGAATAATAGACGTTGTGCTTGTTCCATGAGTTGAAGTTCGTGTTGAAAGGGGATGGCGAGTTCGGCAGTAATGTTGGCTGCAAGCCAACCAATATGGCTACTCAGTTCATCGAGCGTTCCATAAAATTCTATGGTTACGTGGTCTTTGTTTACCCGTGTACCATTGGCAAGAGTGGTGGTACCATCGTCGCCTTGTTTGGTGAAAAGCATGAAGTAAAAAAATAAGTATTAAGTATTACATTCTAAAGAGTACTTTCTAAAGAATACATTCTAAAGAATATTACATTCTAAAGAATACTTTGTTCCTAAAAATAATTTATGATGTAATGTGCTCGCTGCAACTCTGGTCGATACATGATGATGCCCCAATCGTAGAGGTTGAAGGTGATTTGAGCTTGGGGGAGACAGATCAATTCAGTCCAATTAGTTTGTTGTGTGCCTTTCCCTACGCCTTGCACCACAAGCATGCCGCCAGGGGAAAGAGACAATAAATGTTGGCGAGCTTGGGAGAGGGTCCAATTACAATCCATCACAACCATGTGGGTTGAGGCTTTCGATGCAATATTTAAAAAATGTGTGTGGCAACTGCCTGCGCTGAGCAATGTTTGCACCAAACCATCTGTGCCAAAACCTTGTAAAAGGGCAGAGGGCGGACGCTGAAAGTTGGCTAACCTAAATAGAAACTTGGCATCCTTCCACCTCAAACCATGTTTGCAAGGTGTTTGGTCGTAGCGTAGGCGCAAGGGTTGGTAGGCATAGTAGGTGCCAGTTTCGTAGACCACACCTGTCACAAAGTTAAAGGCAAAGGGAGAGTGAATGCCGTAGCCACGGCGCTGACGAAAGCGTTTAATCCAAGTGGCACAACGTCTTAGTGGTATGATTTTGATGGACATAGGCAGTAGGATTGTGAAAAGAATTGCATAAATATGGGGCGAAGTTACACATTTTTCTTGCCATAAGCCTTGACACATAGCAGTTTGTTTGCTCATAACCCAAAAAAGTAGTATTTTTGTGCGCAAAAAAATAATACTACGGCAATTCAAAAAATTACAAGTTGAAAAGTTTGGGAGTTTATAAGCGTAAGGTGAACGACAATGTAATAGAGTTGTTTGGCAAAAAAACTTGTAACTTCTAAACTCATAAAACAGATTTTTTGGGGACATTGCCTTATAACAGATCAACTACAATCAATGAAGAGATTTTTTTCACTGACAATGATGCTCCTTATCATGGCTGTGATGGCTGTGCAGGCGCAGGTGAATTTCAGCGTGAAGTATAAGCGCGTGAATGCTACCACCATCGACATCGTCTTTACCGGTACAGCTCAACCCGGTTGGCACATTTACTCTACCAATATTGGCGAAGGCGGTCCTACCCGTGCGCAATTTGGTGTAGACAAAATTAAAGGTGCCAAACTTAAAGGTGCGCTTAAGGCAGGTCCGGGTGCTAAGACTATGCAGGATCCTATTTTTGAGATGCCTGTAACTTTCTTTGAGGGACATGCCACATTTACGCAACGCGTGGAGTTGCTCGACAAAGACTATGAGTTGAAAGGTTATCTTAAATATGGTGCTTGCAACGATGAAAATTGTTTGCCGCCTACAAGTGTAAATGCTTCGGTTAAGGGTACGGATGGTCCTGCACCTACAGCTGAGACTAAGGCTGAGGAAGCAAAGGCTACACAAGAGGCTGCTATGCCTCAAACTACTGCCGACACTATGGCAAACGTGAATGCTGCAACAGCAGATTCGGCAGCCTTAGTGCCAACACAAGCACTCGACAGCACAGCAGTCAAGGCTCTGTGGACTCCCGTTGTGAAGGAACTGAAGAGTTTTGGCGAAGATGCAAACGATATGAGTGGTAAGGCTTGGTATTACATCTTCTTCTTAGGCTTTATTGGTGGTCTTATTGCACTCTGCACGCCTTGCGTTTGGCCCATTATTCCTATGACAGTAAGCTTCTTCTTGAAGCGTTCGGGCGACCGCAAAAAGGGCATTCGTGATGCCGTGACTTATGGCATTAGCATTGTTGTGATTTATGTAGGTTTAGGCTTGATTATTACAACCATCTTTGGTGCCAATGCGCTGAATGACCTTTCAACCAATGCGGTGTTTAACATCCTCTTCTTCTTGATGTTGGTGGTGTTTGCTGCAAGTTTCTTTGGAGGTTTCGAAATTACATTGCCCAGCAAATGGGGAGATGCTGTGGATAGCAAGGCTGAGAAAACAACAGGTTTGCTTAGCATCTTCTTAATGGCTTTCACGCTTTCATTGGTTAGCTTCTCTTGTACAGGTCCTATCATTGGTTTCTTGTTAGTAGAAATCAGCACCACAGGTGGCTCGGCACTTGCACCTACCATTGGTATGTTGGGTTTTGCGCTTGCATTGGCATTGCCTTTCACCCTTTTTGCCCTCTTCCCCACGTGGCTTAAAAGTGCACCTAAAAGTGGTGGTTGGCTCAACAATGTGAAGGTGGTGCTCGGTTTCTTGGAGTTGGCATTTGCCTTGAAGTTCCTTTCGGTAGCAGACTTGGCTTATGGTTGGCATATTCTTGACCGCGAAACATTCCTTGCTCTTTGGATAGTTATCTTTGCTTTGCTCGGCATTTATTTGCTCGGTGCTATCAAGTTTCCGCACGACGATGAGGATGAACAACACACATCAGTGCCACGCTTCTTCTTGGCTTTGATTTCGTTGGCTTTTGCTGTTTATATGGTTCCTGGTTTGTGGGGAGCTCCTGTTAAAGCGGTAAGTGCTTTTGCACCCCCTATGTCTACACAAGATTTTAACCTTGATCCTGTTAAAATTGAGGCTAAGTTTACAGACTATGAGGCTGGTATGGCTTATGCTCGTCAGACGGGTAAGCCCGTTATGGTAGACTTTACAGGTCATGGCTGTGTAAACTGCCGTAAGATGGAACTTGCTGTTTGGCATGATGCTAAGGTGCGCGACTTGCTCACTAAGGATTATGTGCTTATTTCACTCTATGTAGACGAAAAGGCTCCATTACCAGAACCTATTGAGGTTACTGAAAACGGACAAACAACCACCTTGCGTACTGTAGGTGATAAGTGGAGTTATTTGCAGCGTTCTAAGTTTGGTGCCAATGCGCAGCCTTTCTATGTGTTGCTCGATAATAATGGTCAACCTCTTAACTCTTCCTATTCGTATGATGAGGATATTGATAAGTTTGTAAACTTCTTGAAGAAGGGCTTGGATAATTACAAGCAAAATTAAATTGTATATATAACACACTGATTGGTGCAAACCGAGTTTAAGAACTTGGTTTGCACTAATTTTGTTTTTGCGTAAGTGAAAGATAAAAACACGTTTTTCTCTTTGCATTGTGCTCGGTTTGCACTACTTTTGCACTTGTTATGAATCTGACATCAATCATACGTCCCGCGTTTAATAGTCGATTGCATGCTATTGAACAATATGAAAGTCGTGCCGAAGATATTCAGCGCGACGTTCTTGCACATCTGCTTCAAACAGCAGCCGATACGGAATGGGGACACCTTTATAAATATAATAATATACGTAGCTACGAGGAATTCGCTGCTCAAGTGCCTGTTAATACTTACGAGGAGTTGAAAGGCTATATTGATCGTATGCGACATGGCGAACGGAATGTGCTTTGGCCTGGATGGGTGAAATGGTACGCTAAATCGTCGGGAACTACTAACGATAAGAGTAAGTTTATTCCTGTTAGTCGTGATGGATTGCATGATACACACTACCAAGGTGGTACGGATGCGGTGGCTCTTTATTTGCACAACAATCCTTTAAGCCGTCTCTTTGATGGTAAGGCACTTATCTTGGGGGGAAGTCATGCACCCAACTATAATGTGGCTGGTTCGTTAGTGGGCGACTTGAGTGCAATTCTTATTGAAAACATCAATCCGCTCGTAAACCTTGTACGTGTTCCTTCTAAGAAAATAGCATTGCTTAGTGACTTTGAGGAAAAGCGTGACCGTATTGCCGAAATGGCTATTCATAAAAACGTGACGAACATATCGGGTGTGCCCTCGTGGATGATGGCAGTAATTACCCGTATGCTCGAAATTAGCGGAAAACAATATCTCGATGAAATTTGGCCTAACTTGGAGGTGTTTTTCCATGGTGGTGTGGCATTTACACCTTATCGCGACCAATATCGTCGGTTAATTCGTTCCACACACATGCATTATATGGAAACGTATAATGCCTCAGAAGGCTTCTTTGGCTTGCAAAACGATCCGTTCGATGTAGCCATGTTGTTGATGATAGACTATGGTGTGTTCTACGAGTTTATACCTCTTGAAGAGGTTGGAAAAACGAATCCTACGGTACTTCCACTTTGGGCAGTTGAGAAAAATAAAAATTATGCCATTGTGATAAGCACCACTTGTGGACTTTGGCGCTATCAGATAGGCGACACCGTGAAGTTTACTTCTGTTAATCCCTATAAATTTATTATCAGCGGACGTACCAAGAGTTTTATCAATGCCTTTGGCGAAGAGCTTATTGTTGATAACGCTGAGAAAGGTTTGCACGAGGCGTGTCTTAAAACGGGAGCTTCGGTGAGCGAATATACTGCAGCTCCAGTGTTTATGAACGATGAAGGCAAATGTCGCCATCAATGGGTGATTGAATTTGAAAAAGAACCTGCCGACTTAGAGCAGTTTGCTGAAATATTAGACCAAGCTTTGCAGCGCATTAACTCCGACTACGAAGCAAAGCGCCACAAAGACATCACCTTGCAACGCTTGCAATTGGTGAAAGCACGTAAAGGTCTCTTTAACGATTGGTTAAAAAGCCGCGGAAAACTTGGCGGACAGCATAAGGTGCCCCGCTTAAGCAATAACCGCGATATTATTGAACAAGTGTTGAAACTCAATGCTTAAACTCTGAAGTTGAACAAACTTTGAACACAATATGCTCAAACTTATTAGCAAAATACTCACATTCCTAACAGTTGCGTTGCTCATTGTGGCTTGTGCCAATCCAGGTTCAGGTCCTGATGGTGGTCCTTTTGATGAAACACCACCGCGCATCGTACATATGTCGCCTGCTTTAGGTGGTACAAACGAGCATACTAAGAAAATAAGCATTGTGTTCGATGAACTTATTAAGGTAGAGAATGTGCAAGAGAAGGTGATTATATCGCCTCCGCAAGTGCAGACGCCCGAGTTTAAAGTGGCAGGTAAGCGCATCACGGTGCAGCTTGCCGACTCCTTGAAGGAGAACACCACTTATACCGTTGACTTTAGCGATGCTATTGTTGACACGAATGAGGGAAATGCTCTTGGTAATTTTACGTATTACTTTAGTACGGGTGCACAACTCGATACGATGCAGGTGGCAGGTAGTGTACTCAGTGCCGAAAACCTTGAACCTGTAAAAGGCATCTTGGTAGGTTTGCACAGCAATTTAGCCGATTCGGCTTTTACAACATTACCCTTCGACCGTGTGGCACGTACTGATGGTAATGGACACTTTAGTATTAAAGGTGTGGCACCAGGCAAATATCGCATCTATGCCTTGAAGGATATGGATGGCGACTTTAAATATGCACGTGGCGAGATGTTGGCATTTAGTCGCGAAGATATCGTCCCATCGGCTTTCCCCGATGTGCGTCGCGATACGCTTTGGGCAGATACGGTGCGTATCGACACCATCAAGAGCGTGCGTTTTACGCATTACATGCCCGACGATGTGTTGCTCTTAGCTTTCAGTGAGAAAAACAATACTCGACAATATTTAAAGTCAAAACGCGAACCCGAAAAGTTCAGCATCTATTTTACGGCTCCTTCAAAGCACATTCCCGAAGTGCGTGGACTGAATTTTGATGCTACAAATGCTTTTATAGTGGAGCGTTCAGCGGGTAATGACACGCTTACGTATTGGTTGCGCGATACAGCCCTCGTAAACCAAGATACCTTAGCTATTGCTTGTACCTATGAGGCTACGAACGATTCAACATTGCAATCGTACATGCAAACCGATACGCTTGAATTGGTGCCACAGTTCTCCTATGCTAAACGTCAAAAGTTTGCTGCCGAAGATCTTGCAAAATGGCGAAAAGGACTTGAGAAAAGACATAAGAATGGTGATTTCTCACAAGAAACACCACCTGTAAAACCTTTGGCTATGAAGTGTTCGGCACGTATGGACATGAAGCCCGACCAAAACGTACACTTCACCCTACCTGAACCAGCCGTAAGGATAGACACCACTGCATTCCATTTGTATTTAAAGGTGGATAGCACTTATCAGCAAGCACGCTTTAAGTTAATGGGCGATTCGTTGCATTTGCTCAACTATACGCTGAAGGCTGAATGGCGACCAGGTCAAGAGTATGTGCTAAACATCGACTCGGCTGCCGTGCAAGGCATTTCGGGAAAGGTGAACAAAACGTTCGACTTCAAATTTCGCATCAATACAGCCGAAGCTTATGGCTCACTTTTCCTTGTTGTTCCCGATGCTCCCCCTATGGCTGTAGTGCAACTGCTTAATACAAGCGAAAAGTTGGTAAAACAGGCTAAGGTGGAGAATGGACGTGTAGATTTCTTTTATCTTACACCTAACGACTACTACGTGCGTTTGTTTGTAGATCGTAACGAAAATGGTAAGTGGGACGAAGGTTGCTATGCTGACGACCGTCAGGCTGAGGAGGTTTATTACTATCCGCAAAAGTTTAGTGTACGTGCCAATTGGGACATTGAGCAGACTTGGCAAGTTAAAGCCTTGCCGCTGAATGAACAAAAACCACGTGAGCTTATCAAGCAAAAAGAACAAGAAAAGAAAACACCCAAGAGTCGCAATGCTGAGCGTCTACGAAACAAACAAGGTTAGCATATATATGTATTCTCCTTGCAAAAACAATCTTTGCATCAAAGAATGAGGCTAAAACACTGCAACAAAGGGGTATAAAAACATCCAGCGCTTATGAAAAAAATGATGCTTTTATTGCTGTTCGTCCTGTCAGGACTGAGCGCAAGTGCACAATGCTCATCGAGCAACAGTGCCTTTAAGAGTGGTGAAACGCTGATTTACGACCTTTATTTTAATTGGAAGTTCGTGTGGATTAAAGTGGGTTCTGCTTCAATGAACACCACGCAGACCGTGTATGGCGGACATCCTGCTTACCGCACTTATCTCATTACACGTGGTTCGAAGAAAGCAGACAACATTTTTGTGATGCGCGACACGCTGATGAGTTATATGGGACTTGACCTTGTACCTAAATACTACATAAAAAAGGCGTTGGAAGGAAAAACCTATCGCCGAAATGAAGTGTGGTATAGTTATCCTAAGGGACAGTGTAGCATCAAAATGCGTTATCAGCGCGACAATAATCCTGCCAAGTATTCAAACTCCACGAGCAAGTATTGTGGTTTCGACATGATAAGCATGCTGATGCGTGCACGCTCGTTCTCTGCTGAGCAAATGAAAGTGGGACATCGCATCAACTTTCTTATGCCCGATGGACGTACTTGCGAATGGAAGAGCATTGTTTATCGTGGTAAAAAAACTTTCAAAATGGAAAATACCAACGTGAAATATCGTTGTCTTGTATTCTCGTTCCTTGAAAAGGAAAAAGGAAAGGAAAAGGAAATCGTTACGTTCTATGTAACTGACGACAAAAACCATCTCCCCGTACGCCTCGACATGAACTTGAACTTTGGTACAGCTAAAGCTTTTTTGCGAGGGGCTAACGGACTGCGTAATCCACAAACAGCTAAAATAAAGTAGGGGAAAGTTCTGAAGTTTAAAATCAGAATTTTTAGAACCACCCTAAAACCTTTACCCAAATTAGAATCCTAAAAAAAGAGCTAACTATGGCACAAAGACTGGAACAAACACAGGCGACGGTACAAACACAACAACTGTCGACCATGCAAGTGGCTGTGGCCAAGTTGGTGGAACTTCCCATCACCGAACTTGCCACCCGTGTGCGTGACGAGATGGTGGATAATGCTGCGCTCGAAGATAGCGATGCAGACCATTTTGACGACAACCATGTTGACAATGCTGAAGATATGGGAAGCAATGGGAATACTGATGCAGACGATGCTGCGAATGCAGATATAGATGCGCCTAATGCTTACGAAGAAACTGAAAACTACGGTCGCGAAGCTGATGCTATGGGCGACTACTTCTCGGCTGATGACGTCCCTACTTATTTGCAACAACGTGCAGAGGCTGAACGCGATCGCACCGAATTTCAGTATGCTGGCAGTACATCGTTCTACGAAGAGTTGCAAAGCCAAATAAGTGAGCATAACCTTAATGAACACGAGCAGCAAGTGCTTGAATACATCATAGGCTCGCTCGATGAAGATGGATTCTTGCGCAAGGATCCTGAAACCATTGCCGATGAGTTAGCCATTTATCACAACGTGAACTCCAACGAGGCTGAAATAGTACATCTGCTCAGTGTGCTTCAAACTTTTGAGCCTCGTGGCATAGGAGCGCGTTCGTTGCAAGAGTGTTTGCACATACAGTTAACCGACCCCGACCTGCGTAGCCCTTACACCTCATTGGCACTTGAGGTGGTAGACCGTTGTTTCAAAGATTTTATGGGTAAGCATTGGGATGTGGTGAAGCAACGTCTTAACATGGACGATGAAACCTTTGAACATGTACGTCACTTATTGGTACATCTCAATCCCCGTCCAGGTAGTGCGCTCAATGAGTCGACCATGGCTACAGCTCCAACGGTAGTCCCCGACTTTTATGTTGGTGTTACTGACGATAAAGAGTTGCAAGTGTCACTCAATAATGGCGAAGTGCCAGAGTTGCAAGTAAGTGCAGCCTTCCGCGACAGCATCAAGCAATATGGTGGAAACAAAAGCAAACTCACGCGTGAGCAAAAAGATGCTTACACCTATGCTCGTCAAAAAGTAGATGCCGCACAGTCGTTCATCAATTTGTTGGAACGTCGTCGTCAAACACTCCTTTCGGTAATGCGCGTAATTGCGCATAAGCAAAAGGCTTTCTTTGTGAACGATGATGATGAAAACGAATTGATTCCGCTCACGCTTAAAGAGGTGGCTGAAGTGGTTGGTGTTGACATCTCAACCGTTTCGCGTGTAACTAATAGCAAATACGTGCAAACCACCTATGGCATTTATCCGCTGAAGTTCTTTTTCTCATCGCAATTTACAACAAGCGATGGTGACGAACTCTCAGCACGCAAGGTTAAAGCAGCCTTGCGCGACCTCATTGATGCAGAGGATAAAAAACACCCTCTCTCTGACGAAGCACTTGCGGCTCAACTCAAAGCCCAAGGTTATAACGTGGCACGCCGCACGGTAGCTAAATATCGCGACATGTTAGGACTGCCTACAGCAAGACTGAGAAAAGGATAAAGTAAAAACATTGAAATGACTGAAACAATAACACATACAATGCAGCCCCAAGCCCCCGTAAAGGGCAATGGGAGTGAAGCAGGAACAACCAAAGTTGATAGTCGTGTGCTTATTTTGGTAGCCCACTTTGTGTCGATGCTTTATGCACCATTCTATCTTCCTGTGGTAGCATTCATTGTGTTATTCCTATTTAGTTATCTCAACTTATTGCCTTTGCAAACCAAGATAGTGCTTACACTTATTGTGTATTTCTTCACCATCTTGTTGCCACACTTCACCATTTATCTTTATCGTAAACTCAATGGTTGGACGCGACATCAAATGAGCAAGCGTGAGCGTCGTTTTGTACCTTATATACTTAGCATTATCAGTTATGGAGCCTTGCTCTATTTGCTCTACAACATACACATGCCTCGTTTTGCAATGGGCGTGGTAGGCGGAGCTTTGGTCATACAAGTGGTATGTGCCTTGGTTAATAGTCGCATCAAAATTAGTACGCATGCAGCAGCTTCGGGGGGTGTGATAGGTGCCTTAATGGCATTTTCTTTCATCTTTGCTTTCAATCCCACAGGTTGGCTTTGTCTTGCCATTTTGCTCTGTGGCATGGTCAGTACAGCTCGTCTTATATTGCGCCAGCACACTTATGCCGAGATAGGGTGGGGTGTAGCCGTTGGCATAGTCAGTGGCTTCGTAAGCATCCTACTTATATAATAAGGTGTAAGTAGGTATTCACAATATAAACGAATTCTGAACACCTACTAAAAAAACGCACATCGCCACAAGGCATTACATAAAATAAGCATATTAACTAATTAGTTTATCAAAAATATGACACCAATAGTAAGCATCATCATGGGCAGCACAAGCGATCTGCCTGTAATGGAAAAAGCAGCTAAGTTTCTTGAAGAAATGCAGATTCCCTTCGAGATGAACGCACTTTCGGCACACCGCACTCCAGCCGAAGTTGAAGAGTTTGCTCGTGGAGCTAAGGAACGCGGTTTGCGTGTAATTATTGCTGGAGCAGGTATGGCAGCAGCCTTACCTGGGGTAATAGCAGCAAGCACCACATTGCCCGTTATTGGTGTGCCCATCAAGGGTATGCTCGACGGACTCGATGCCATGCTTTCTATCATACAGATGCCTCCAGGCATTCCCGTAGCTACTGTGGGAGTAAATGGTGCACAAAATGCTGCTATCCTTGCTGCCGAAATGCTCGCCTTGAGCGATGAAACAGTGGCTCAGCGTCTTGTAGCATACAAGGAAGGACTCAAGCAGAAGATTGTTAAGGCAAATGCCGACTTGGCAGAAGTGAAGTATCAGTTTAAGACAAATTGAGCTTAGCCCCACCCAAAAGTTATTAGGCTAATCTCAACACTTCTCAAAAAAAACATCTCAAAATGAGCATATTCAATTATAATCCGCGTCATTCTCATCAAGTGTGTGTGGGCAATCGTCCTTTAGGAGGCGAAAACCCATTGCGCATACAGAGCATGACTACGACTGCCACTACCGATACCGAAGGGTGTGTGCGTCAATGCATAGCCATCTTCGATGCAGGAGCCGACTATGTGCGACTGACTACACAAGGTACGCGCGAAGCTGAAAACTTGCGTAACATTAAAGCAGAGTTACGTAAGTTAGGTTATGATCGTCCTCTCGTAGCAGATGTTCACTTCAATCCAGCTGTGGCTGATGTAGCAGCTACTATTGTAGAAAAAGTGCGTATCAATCCAGGCAATTATGTAGACCCCGCACGTCAGTTCAAACAACTTGAATATACCGACGAGGAATATGCTGCAGAGTTACATCGCCTTGAAGAACGATTTACCAAACTCCTTAATATCTGTAAGGAACATCACACAGCCTTGCGCATTGGCGTAAATCATGGTTCACTCTCCGACCGCATTATGTGTCGTTATGGCGATACCCCTTCGGGCATCGTAGAGAGTTGCATGGAGTTTTTGCGTGTATGTGTAAAAGAGCATTTTAATGATGTAGTCATCTCCATCAAAGCCTCTAACACACAAGTAATGGTGCGATCAGTGCGTTTGCTTTGTGCAAAAATGCAGATGGAACACATGGACTTCCCCCTACACCTGGGTGTTACTGAGGCAGGCGAGGGTGAAGATGGTCGCATCAAGAGTGCAGTAGGCATTGGTGCTTTGTTGGCAGATGGTATTGGCGATACCTTGCGTGTAAGTTTGAGCGAAGCACCTGAGGTTGAAGTGCCTGTGGCTTATAAACTTGCTTCGTATGTTGTGCAGCGTGCAGGACATCCTGAAATACCAGCAACAGTGGCTCCACAGTTCTGTTACGAGAATCCTGTTCGTCGTCGCACACAAGCCGTGGGTAATATAGGTGGCAACAATGTGCCTGTGGTTATTTCAACCCGTTTGGATGGCAATATGACTATGGCTGAAAATCAGCCTAAGCCCGACTATGTTTACCTCGGGCGTAACCTACCCAATGCCAATAAGCGTACATCGGGGGTAGGTTATATTGTTGATGCAGATGTGTGGAAGGGCGAAGAAGGCACTTATCCCGTCTTCACACCTAAATATCTCATGGCAATTCCCTCGTGTGCTGCTAAGGTAAAATTCTTATTCCTCACTTATCTCGACCTTACTGACGAGGTAAAGGCATTGCTTCGCACGGTTCCTGGTATTGTGATTATTGCGCAGAGCAATCATCAAAACCGTTTAGGTGAGCAGCGTGCTTTGGTACACGAATTATGGCGCGAAGAGTTGCCCATCCCTGTTGTCTTTTTCCAGCAATATCGTTTGGGCGAGACGCAGAAAGAGGATTTTCAGTTGCAAGCAGCAGCCGACATGGGAGCCTTAATGTTCGATGGACTTACTGATGGCATAATGCTCTTTAACCAAAAGCCTGAGTCAGACCGTTCCTTGTCTATTGATGTGCAAGATGCAACAGCCTTTGCCATATTGCAAGCAGCCCGCTTGCGTACAAGTAAAACCGAGTATATCAGTTGTCCGGGTTGTGGTCGTACGCTCTACGATCTTCCAGGCACCATTGCTCGCATAAAGGCTGCAACAGCTCACCTTACGGGATTAAAAATTGGCATTATGGGTTGTATCGTAAATGGCCCTGGCGAAATGGCAGATGCTGACTATGGTTACGTAGGAGCTGCTCGTGGCAAAGTGAGTCTTTATCGTGGCAAAGTTTGTGTAGAAAAGAACATTCCCACCGAACAAGCCGTTGATAAATTGCTCGAGCTTATTGAGAGCGATGCGCAAAAGCGCGAAAAACTTTCATAAAAGAAAAACCTTTAGTTCATTCATGTAAATGTCTCCTTAAACATTTACGAATATTGGGAACAGTGTGTCTGTGAAGATGCACTGTTTTTTGCGTATAGGTCTAAAACAAGTTTTACTTCACCCTGCGGTTCAACTGATTATTGGCTTTCTGTGGCTTAGACTTGCCTACGCGTTTGCCCGAACCCTTTTTGGCAGCCTTAGCTTTAAAGGCAAACGGATTGTGAGAATCTTTTTTGCGTTGTAATGTCATAAGAGAATATTGGGATTTTAAATTCAAACAAATAGAAGCATGTTTAAGTAGGCGGTAAGAAAGTTTCTTCGTGCAAAATTAAAAACAAATATTTGGCTATGTTGAAACTTACACCTATTTTTGTCCGTGCTAACCCTAAAATTTAAATAACATGGAAATATTTATCAACTTGACACAGCTGTTAGCTTCGCCCGCAGGACAAATAGGGATAGTGGTAGCAGTGTTTGCATTAACAATTGTAGCATTTATAGCCGACAAAGTGCGTAGCGACATAGTGGCACTCTGCTCGTTAGCTTTACTGCTTGTGACCAATGTTCTTACACCTGCTGAGGCTTTAGCAGGGTTTTCAAACTCAGCTGTGGTCATGATGATAGGTCTGTTCGTGGTAGGCGGTGCTGTTTTTCAAACAGGATTGGCGCGTATCATTTCAGGTAGATTGCTAAAATTAGCTGGCACCAGCGAGCTAAAACTCTTCTTTTTGGTGATGTTAGTTACCAGTGTGGTAGCAGCCTTTGTGAGCAACACAGGTACGGTAGCCTTGTTGCTGCCCATCATCTTGGCAATGTCAAAATCGGCAGGTATTAGTCCTGCTAAACTGATGATGCCCTTGGCTTTTGCCAGTTCTATGGGTGGCATTCTCACCTTAATTGGTACACCGCCCAACTTAATTGTTGATGGATATTTGCGCGATAATGGTCGTGAGGGCTTTGCATTCTTCGACTTTTTGCCTATCGGTTTAATCTGTTTAGGCGTAGGCTTGTTGTTGCTCTATCCCTTGTGCCGCATCTTTTTGGGTAAAAAAAGTCGTGTGGCAGACGAAAATGCAAAGGATGATACATTAGCAGCTTTGCTTCACGATTATCACATTGCCGACCTCGTCTTTCGTTTGCAAGCACAAAGTGGTAGTTCGCACTTAGTGGGAAAAACTGTAGGCGAATTAGGCATTCGTCAGCAATATGGCATTACAATTCTTGAGGTGCGCCGTGCCAATCGTACGGTGTTTAGCTCAAACATACAAGAGTCGGTAAGTGCCGACACTATTCTGCAAGCCGACGACACCTTCTATGTGCTTGGACATCGCGAACAGGTAGAGAAGTTTGCTGCCGACCACAATCTTTCGGTTTATGAAGATGTGGAACGTGAAGGAAAAGGCAAACTCGATTTTTACGAAATTGGTTTGGCTGAAGTACTTATCTCGCCCGACTCTTCACTTATAAACCGCACATTGCGCAAAGCAAACTTTAAGGAGCGCTTTGGGGTGACTGTATTGGCAATCAAGCGTCAAGGCAAATATCTTTTCGACAACGTGTTAGACAACGTTGTGAAAAACGGTGATATGATTTTGGTACATGGCGAATGGAAAGGCATTGAAAGTATGGCGAAAAAGAATCGCGAGTGGATTGTGATAGGTTCGCCTACTGAGGATGCTGAGAGTGTGGCACTCGATCACAAAGCCCCCCTTGCAGCAGCCATTATGTTGCTCATGGTGTTGTTTATGGTCTTTGCCGACCATATAGGTGTGAAACCTGTGGCTGTAGTTATTATAGCAGGCTTGCTCATGGTGCTTACGCGCTGTGTGCGCAGTGTTGATGCAGCCTATAAAATGATAGGGTGGGAGAGTATAGTGCTCATTGCAGCTATGATGCCTATGAGTACGGCACTCTCAAAAACAGGCATTTCTGCATGGATAGCAACTTCGTTGGTCGAAGGTTTGCATGCCTATGGTCCCATTGCTGCTATGGCAGGTGTCTATGTGGTAACTTCAGTGCTTAGCACATTTATTAGCAATTCAGCCACAGCCATTCTTGTAGCTCCCATTGCTTGGGCTGCTGCAACACAGTTAGGCGTATCGCCCACTCCCTTTATGATGGCAGCAGCTGTTGCAGCAAGTGCTTGTTTTGCCACACCAATTTGTACACCTCCCAATGCCATGGTGATGAATGCAGGACACTACAACTTTATGGACTATGTAAAAGTGGGCTTGCCCTTGCAAATCATAATGGGTATTGTGGCAATTTGGGTCATTCCATTGTTCTTCCCCTTTTAGAGGGTAGAATCTTTGTAGTGAAAAGAAAACTCATAAAACAAGAAAACTCATAAAACTCAAACTAACATGAAAAAATTTTCATCACTTTGCATTGCTTTGTTGTTAGCCTTCGTAGGCACAGTAGCAGCACAAGCACAGTCGTTTAGCTATGGTATAACAGCTGGTTATAACTTAACTAAATTGACGTTTTCGGGTTCAGCCAAAGAGAACTTTAGCTCAGACAACAAGCCAGGTTGGTTCATTGGTCCTAAGGTAGAGTTTAACACCGTTATTGGTCTTGGTATGGATGCTTCATTGCAGTATTCACAGCGCAAACTCAACATCTGTGAGAATATGTACGAAGCATCAGACGATATTCTCGACAATGACTCTCACTCTGAAACTTATCGCACCATCGAAATTCCCATTAACGTGCGCTACAACGTAGGTTTGGGCAAGATGGCAAGCGTGTTTGTTTACACAGGTCCGCAGTTTGGCTTTCCTTTGCAAAGCATGAAGTGGGAAGACTTTGGTACAGGTTCAAACTTCAGCAAGGAAAAAATGAACACTACTTGGAATATTGGTGCTGGTGTACGTTTGCTCAAGCATCTTGAAGCCAATGTAGGTTATAACTTTGCACTCAGCAAGGCAGGTTCAGCCATTTTGAATAACTTTGGTGTTGAAACAGGCTCTGGTAAGAGTTTGAAGTACAGAACCAACACCTTCCAGGTACAAGTAGCTTATATGTTTTAAGAATTAAGGGTGAAGCGTTAGGCAACCAAATATTAGATGGGTTGTTTAGCATTTCACCCTTCCTCCTTTTGAAGTCGTCTAAACTTCGTCAGAAAAGTTCACACGATTTCTTTACTCTAAAATATTAAAAAAATGCTCAGATTAAATTGTTTCTTCCAGGCTAACGAAGGCAAATACGACGAAGCCCTTCAAGCCGCCATCGCTCTTACAGCCGCATCGCTTAAGGACGAAGGTAACATTGCTTACGACACCTTTGAAAGTGCCACACGTCCTGACATCTTTATGATTTGCGAAACATGGCAAGACGAAGCGTCGCTGAAAAAACACATGGAAGCCGAACACTTTAAGCTCTATGTAGGTCAGCTCGAAAAGCTCGGCACACTTAAGCTCGAACAGTTCACTTTCCCCGAAAAGTAATTGCTGATAAGTTTCGCTTTCAAAAAGCAAAATATCTACTTAAAACCTCACATTCGCAGCATTTTTGTTGCGAATGTGAGGCTTTTTTTTGTTAAAAAAAGAGTAATCATCGTATGCCCCCTAATTTTGTTGTACATTTGTACGAATTTAGGCATATTCTTGCCTGTTCCAATCAAATTGAGAAATAACAAAGAACATGAAAAAGAAACGTTCGGCAGGACAGTTCGGCACCATAACCACCTGTATCAGCACAACACTTGTGTTGATATTGCTCGGCATTGTGGTGCTTTTTGTGACAATGGGAAACAACGCGAGTCAGCAATTACGCGAAGGACTCACGGTGGAGGTGATGCTTAATGATAGCATCAGCGCAGGCGACCAAATAGCTACACAGCGTGCATTGCAACAAGCTCCTTATTCGAGAAGAGTAGAATACATCTCGAAGGAACAAGGCATTCGTGAAATTAACGAAGCCGTGGGAGGCGACATTGGTACGTTTGAAGGTTCAAGTCCTGTTCCTGCCGAGTTCGAAGTCTATTTAAAATATGATTATGCCAACTTAGACAGTTTGCATCGCTACGAAAAAAGCATGTTGAAACTGCCAGGTGTGACCGAAGTGAACTATCCGCACGAAATGATGGAGAGTCTCGACCGCACCATTCCAGCCGTTGGTTTAGGATTGCTCGTTGTGGCAGCATTGCTCACTTTAGTATCGTTCTCACTCATCAACAATACCATCCGTATGAGCATTTATGCGCGTCGCTTTAGCATTCATACCATGAAATTGGTGGGAGCAAGTTGGGCATTTATCCGTCGTCCATTCATTTGGCAAGCCATGCGCATAGGTTTGGTAGCTGCTGTGTTAGCAGGTTCGCTGTTGGGTGGCACCATGTACTATTTGCAATTCGAGGCTGGTGCTGGCGACATTTATCTTAACACACTCATCAACCCCATGGTGTGGATAGCCACACTGGGTTGCATCTTTGTGTGTGGCTTGGTGCTCACAGCATGGTGTGCTTACGTTTCGGTAAACCGCCATTTGCGCATGACAAGCGATAAAATTTATATTCATTAAGGAGTGTGCGTACTGTCAATACGTTTCTGCTTGATGCGTATATTATTCCTACTTACAGAAAAGTAATAACAACATAATACATTAAAGAACAATGAAACCTACTGCAAAGAAGGTGTTTGCCTTCGACCGCATGAACTTCATCCTTTTGGCCATTGGCATGGCCGTAGTGATTGTTGGCATGATTTTGATGTCGGGCACAGGCTCTGACGAAACTACTTTCGATCCTTCAATCTTCGACGCACGTCACATCAAAGTGGCACCTGCTGTGTGTCTTTTTGGCTACTTATTTATGGTATATGCCATTGTGCGCCGTCCGCGCGACAAAAAAGAAGAAGTGGCTGACGAAAACAAGGAAGAAGCTTAAACCATTTAAACGCAATCTAAAACTTAGTATAAGATGAATACATTTCAGGCCCTTCTGATGGGCTTGCTGCAAGGACTTACAGAGTATTTACCCGTGAGCAGCAGCGGACACCTTACCATAGCTTCAACTCTCTTTGGCATTGATGGCGAAGAAAATATGCTTTTCACTATCATGGTGCACGTGGCAACAGTGCTTAGTACCATCGTGATATTGGGTGGCGAGATCTGGAAAATCATTAAGGGCATGTTTGGTCCGCTTAACCCTGGTGCAAAGGGACTTAACTGCTTAAACCCCGATCAGCGTTACGTGCTCAACATATTGGTGTCGATGATTCCTATTGGCATCGTAGGTGTGTTCTTTAAGGACCAAGTTGAAGCCATCTTTGGTTCGGGCATGACTATTGTGGGCATTTGTTTGTTGGTTACAGCCTTGTTGCTCACCTTCTCTTACTATGCACGTCCGCGCGAACGCGAAAGCATCTCATTGGGTCACGCCTTCATCATTGGTTTGGCACAAGCCATTGCTGTGTTGCCTGGTTTAAGCCGTTCGGGTTCAACCATTGCAACAGGTTTGATGTTGGGCGAGAAGAAAAGCAATATGGCACAATTCTCATTCCTCATGGTTATTCCCCCCATTCTTGGCGAGGCCTTGCTCGATGTACTCAAAATGGTAAAGGGCGAATCGTTAGGAGCCGAAATTGGTTGGATGCCACTTACTGTAGGTTTCTTGGCAGCATTCATCTCGGGCTGTGTAGCTTGTAAGTGGATGATTGGCATTGTTAAGAAGGGCAAGCTCATCTACTTTGCTTATTACTGTGCTATTGCTGGTGTAATTTCTTTGCTTTACGGCTTGTTCGCTTAGTCCTTATGTACAATGTATAATGTACAAATGAATAAGACTATTCCCTAAAAACAAGATTTTACCCATTACATGGCAAAAAAAGAAATCAAGACAGACTACATATTGCCTGATGCAGCCATGCAACAACTTGCGGGCACCGAAGGGCAGCAGTTTAGTTCTTTGCAAGTGTTGAAGGACTTTATTGCAAATCCTACTATGCCTACCGAAGATGGAAATCCCTTAGCGTGTGGCATACTGCCTTGCATCATGGCGTTCGACAAACCCTTGCATCTCACTTCTTTTCAGTTGGTAGCCAAGGTACGTTGGTTGCTTACACGTGCTTTAGGCAAAAAGAAGATAAAGATAGGTCATGCAGGAACGCTCGATCCTCTTGCCACAGGCGTAATGGTTATTTGTACGGGGCGTGCCACAAAACTCATTGAGCAAATGCAGGCTGGTGTAAAAGAATATTATGCCACATTGCAATTGGGTGCAACCACTCCAAGTTTCGACCTTGAACACCCCATCGACCAAACTTTCCCAACAGAACATATCACTGAGGAAATGGTGCGTCAGGTGTTAACCACATTCGAAGGCGATATTATGCAGGTTCCTCCTGCATTCTCAGCCTGCAAGGTCGAAGGCAAGCGTGCTTACGATATGGCGCGTAGTGGTATGGAGGTGCAACTCAAAGCAAAACCTTTGCGCATAGAGCAAATAGAGCTGACTGCATGCAACCTCGACCGCAACGAAATAACCATACGTGTGGTTTGCTCAAAGGGCACTTACATTCGCGCTTTGGCACGCGATATAGGGCTTGCTCTTAATAGCGGAGCACACCTCACCGCCTTGCGTCGCACACGTGTGGGCTTCTTCGATATAGACAGATGCTTCACACTCAGCAACTTTGAGGATGCTCTAAAATCCTAAAAACCAAAACCCCCAACCCCCAATCTTCAAGATAAACACACATGAAACTTTCTCAATTCAAATTCAAACTCCCTGAAGAAAACATTGCAAAATATCCTGCACCTCACCGCGATGAGTGTCGCATGATGGTGCTCCACCGCAAAACAGGCGATATTGAGCATCTTATGTTTAAGGATTTGCTTACTTTCTTCGACGAAAACGATGTGTTCGTGTTCAATGACACGAAGGTTTTTCCTGCCCGCCTTTATGGTAACAAGGAAAAAACGGGGGCCCGCATTGAGGTGTTCCTCTTGCGCGAGCTTAATCAAGAACTCCGTTTGTGGGATGTTTTGGTTGACCCCGCACGTAAAATACGTATTGGTAACAAACTCTATTTTGGCGAGGACGACTCTATTGTAGCTGAAGTTATCGACAACACAACGAGCCGTGGCCGTACGTTGCGCTTCCTCTATGATGGCGATCACGATGAATTTAAAAAATCGCTTTATGCCTTGGGCGAAGCACCTATTCCTCGTTTTATAGGTCGTGAAAGCGAACCTGAGGATTTGGAACGCTTCCAGTGCATCTTTGCCAAGCACGAAGGTGCTGTTACTGCACCTACTGCTGGTATGCACTTCTCGCGCGAGATGTTGAAGCGTATGGAGATTAAGGGCATCGAACAAGCATTTATTACCTTGCACTGTGGTTTGGGCAACTTCCGCAATACGGACGTGGAGGACTTAACAAAACACAAAATGGACTCTGAGCAGATGTTTGTGAATGCTGACTGCTGCAATATGGTGAATAAGGCTAAGGACGAAGGTCATAAGGTGCTTGCTGTGGGCACAACCGTGCAGCGTGCACTCGAGGCTTCGTGCAGCACTGACGACCGTATTAAGGAGTTTGAGGGATGGACCAATAAGTTTATCTTTCCTCCCTACGATTTCCATGTAGCTGATGCGATGCTTTCAAACTTCCATTTGCCTTATTCCACTTTGCTCATGCTTACGGCAGCTTTTGGCAACTACGATTACACCATGCACGCCTATGAAGAAGCACTGAAGCACGACTATAAGTTTGGACCTTTTGGCGATGTTATGCTTATTGTCGATTGATTTCGGGTGACGTAAAAATCCCCTCTAAATCGCATATTTTTGAAAACAAACATTCTATAAATAACGAGATTGTAAAACTGACACTTTCTAAGAATGTGTTGGTTTTATAATCTCGCTTTTTTGTTACACAACATGCTTTACCTTTCATTGGGCACCAATTTAGGTGACCGTTATGACAATATTAGTCGTGCCGTTTTTCTTATTAAGCAACGCATTGGCAATGTCACGATGGTGGCACGGTCTATCGAAACCGCTCCCGTGGGCTTTGAATCAGACAACTTTTTTCTCAACACGGTTGTTGAAGTTGAAACGCAGAAGTCTGTCAACGATATTTTGCAGATTACGCAGTGCATTGAACAAGAAATGGGACGTAAGCAAAAGAGCATTGATGGCAAATATAAAGATCGCATCATCGACATCGATTTGCTCTTTTACAATGATTTGCAAGTACACACTCCTCAGTTACAACTGCCACATCCACAGATGGCGCAACGCTTGTTTGTGTTAGAGCCCTTGGCGCAGATTGCTCCTAATTTAGTGCATCCTTTTTACGGAAAAACCATTGCTCAACTGCTTGAAGACCGCCAGCGTTGTAGCATCGAAAAGCTGACAACATCTGATGTAACTCCCCAACTTTGTGAACGCATCAATCAGTTGCTTGCCCAGCTTAGCACATCAGTCACTGCGTTAACCATTGAAAATCTTACGGCATTGTGTTTCGAAAACAACCCTAACACGCACATTTATTTGCTTCGTTTGGCTGATGGTCAACTTGTTGGTACTGCCACACTGAGTTATTCTGTTTTGTTTACGGGAAAAAAAGCGTGGATAGAAGATGTAGTGGTAGATGAAAAAGAGCGTGGAAAGGGTTTAGCCCGTTTGTTGCTTACCCACTTGCAAGCCGAAGCGCGTGTGCATGGTGCCAATAGTGTAAACCTTACGTCGCGTCCCAGTCGTGAGTCGGCAAACCATCTTTATCGCAGTATGGGATTTGAGCCACGCGAAACAAACGTCTACAAAATGAAACTCTGAGCTTCTGCTTGTTATTCCCTTAAAAAGTAACTTAGCTAACATGTCTGAGTATGTTAACTTAAATCGCCAAGTATGTTAACTTAAATGGCGAAGTAAGTTAACATACTTTTTTTCGACACTTTAGGCAGCTCTTTGGGAGAGCCTCATAAAAACTTCCATTCTGCAAGCAACCAACTTCCTTTTCATTCCTTTCAATCCGAAGATACAGAAGTCAGTACAATCAGCAAAATCCGTATTCAATATCCCCTTTTTTGAGTCAAGTAATTAACATGTCCGAGTGCTTTGCGCCAAGTTCACGAAAAAGTCGCCATACGCATAACAAGAGAGTTATGGCGTAGGCGGCCAAGAATATGGAGTATCCGAATGGATTGGCTTGTTTTCTATTTACCTTATGATAACACGGCAGTTATCCACATCTTTGTTTCCATCAGAAACTCGAATAATATACATACCAGCAGGCATTCCGCTTGTAGATAATTCCACATTTTCTTGCCCAGGTTGAATAGACTTTGTTAGTAATTTGCTTTTCTCAAAAATACTTTGTACTTTTGCAGCAACAGTTCCCACCACGCTTCCCATAGAACAGCGAACCAGGGTGGGGCTTTTGCTTTTTATATATATATGAGATATTCAAAACAACCATTAGATTATCCCGAAATCCTTGACTTATTAAAATCCCGTGGACTTATTATTCGTGATGAGTCTAAGGCGATAGAGTGTTTGAAAGTAGTTAGTTATTTTCGTATAGACAACTATTTTCATCCAATGGAAAGTGATAAGGTACGTCACATATTCAAGCCCAATAGTTATTTTGAAAACGCAATGGACTTATATGCGTTTGATCGTGGTTTGCGTGAACTTATATTCTCTGCCATACAATCTGTTGAGATATCTTTACGCTCAAAGATGATTCACCATATATCTCTTCAGTATGGCGCATTTTGGTATATGGATGAAAATAACTTTCGTAATCAAGCAATTTACCAAAAATGTTTGACGCAGATAAAGCAGGAAATAAGCAGGACAAGAGAGGATTTTATTACAGAACATGCCGAAAAGTATTCTGAACCTGATCTGCCTCCTGTATGGAAAACATTGGAAATAACTTCTTTTGGAACGTTGTCTAAATTATTCTGCAATTTCAAAGACAATAAAATAAAGAAACGTATTGCACGCGAGTTTAATCTTCCGCAACACTTGATTTTAGAAAGTTGGATAAAGAGTGCAGTTGTTCTTCGTAATTTTATCGCCCATCATTCACGTGTTTGGAATCGACTATTCCCTATTATTCCGCAAATGAACGCTCCTTTACGTGGACAATGGGTTACTCATGGAGTTAATCACAGCAGTAAACTCTATCCTCAAATGTGTTTTTTGCAATATTTGCTGAATGTAGTAAGACCGCAAAACGATTTTAAGCAGAGGCTAAAGAGTCTTTTGCTGCAACACTCCAATATTGATGTCACCGCCATGGGGTTTCCTCGTGATTGGCAAGACGAACCTTTGTGGAAATAATATTTAACCGCTCAGTCAGTAACAAATACTGATTGAGCGGTTCTTCACTCCTTTTCATTCTTTTCAATCCGAAGATACAGGTATCAGTTCAATCAGCAAAATCCGTATTCAATATCCCCTTTTTCGAGTCAAGCAATTATCATGTCCGAGTGCTTTGCGCCGAGTCCACGAAAAAGTCGCCATACGCATAACAAGAGAGTTATGGCGTAGGCGACCAAGAATATAGAGTATCCGAATGGATAGGCTTGTTCTCTATTTACCTTATCTTATGATAACACGGCAGTTATCCACATCTTTGTTTCCATCAGAAACTCGAATAATATACATACCAGCAGGCATTCCGCTTGTAGATAGTTCCACGTTCTCTTGCCCAGGTTGAATAGATTGAGTAAAGCAAACCTTGCCATTCGTGTCAACTACGTACAACTTTTGGGCTGACTTCATATCCCCTAAGTTTACCTTGATGGTTTCATTCTTTTGAGGTAAGGTTGGAGATACTTTTATTTGAGGAATATCGCGTACTTTCTTGATAGAAGTGCTGATTTTACCTCTTTCAAAGGAATATATGCGTTTCATATCGGTACCATACCAGTCATTTTCATTCTTATAAATAGTGATGTTTAGGCAAAGATAGTATTTTCCTCCAATTTCTAATACTTCTATATTACATGCGTTGTCTTCTGAAGCTTTCAATACTTCATTTTCACCGAATAGCATAGTATATAGAATAGTTCCGTCTTCTTGTACAATAGAAAAGCCTTTTGCTTCACCATGCATTTTACCTATAGTGGTTGCTACAATATATTCATAAGCCTCGTCATTATTGAAAAGATTTTGTGTTACAGGTACGCAATAACTATATCTGTAACTATCTCTGTATGAAAGAGGAATAATACACGTAGGAGATGAGAGGGTTGCTTTGGATTCAAAATCCTTATCATAGATTGTTAATGATTTAATTATAAATGATTGTCTGCCTTCTGTAATGTCACATCTCCCCATCCAAAACATTGATTTATCAGAAGAAAGAATTTCAGTTGGAAGAATACCATGTGGGTTTAAGTCATCCGAAATAGATAAAACATGTTTAAATGCTTGTGCATTCGCGTTGAAAGCAAAGCATCCCAATGCCATGGTAGCAAGTATTTTCTTAATCATAATCTCATCCCTAAATCCGTGTCGGGCGCAACTTTTAATAGTTAATAATTTGAACGCTTCAAAGGTACAATATTTAAATTCGCCCCCCCCGATTATACAAACATTAACATTGAATTATTTGTATTTTATCGTTTTATAGCGACTTGTGACAGTTCCAGCCTTACCTTATTCGATAGGTTGTTCAAAATCCGCAATTTTTTTCTGCATGATATATGATAGAAATATCAAGAAGTC
>UMGH01016352.1_pt1 | contig 45506 bp, 39 predicted proteins | sample 1965231 | NCBI WGS metagenome assembly UMGH01 (sample SAMEA4836068, study PRJEB28245) | human gut metagenome | biome: gut microbiome; material: fecal sample | place: Denmark | collected 2008 | reverse complement strand
TAATTAAAAAATACAATAAACGGCCTAATGACCGATTTGGGATAAATGAATTCAGCGTCAGTTCTTTGCTGCCTGCTTCTTGTTTATGATCCTTGTCATCACCATATTTATGGCGATGAAGAGGATAATGTCGATAAGCACGATCAGCGAGATGCATACGTATGGAATCATTGCCAGATTGATGATGATGTATGCCAGCTGCAGTGAGAGTATCGAAACGAGAGTCTGATGCTGGTTCAGACCGATGGCAAGGAACTTGTGGTGTATGTGTCTCTTGTCAGGATTGAAAATCGGCGTGTGGTGTTTCATTCTTACGATTATCACGCGGAACACATCGAAGGTGGGCACTATCATCAGACTGTATGCAAAGGCGAGACACACTTTCTCGTATGGCATATCACTGCAGAACAGCGTGATGTCGTATTTGCCGCATGGAATGAGGTCGGGACGGCTCATTGCAAATTTTATGGTGAAGAAGCTGAGCATGAAGCCGATTGTGAGGCTTCCCGAATCGCCCATGAAAATCTTCAGTCCCTTTTCTGGATTGCCGAAGATGTTGTAGTACATGTAGGCTAACAGGATTCCCATCAGTCCGGCGATGAGAATGCAGTATATATACAGTTCTATGCAATAGAAACCATATAGGAATCCTTCCAATGCTATGAATGCGAGCCCTGCTGCCAGTCCGTCGATGCCGTCGATGAGGTTCATGGCGTTGTCGATGAATGCTATGCAGAGCACCGTGAGAGGGAATCCCACGGCGAACGGAATCTCATAGATGCCGCAGAATCCGTATAGATTGTTGATATATAGGCCTGAGATTGGCAGCAGACTGGCTGCTATGATCTGGAACATGAACTTTATCTTGGCCTGTACTCCCACGATGTCGTCAACTATGCCCACGGCATATATTATCAGCAGACTTATCATGCAGCTTGCCGTCCATTGGTTTATCACGATTTTCTGGTCGCCCGTGATGTTCTCGTAGGTGAGCAGCATTATGATTGCTGCCAGCAGCATGCTTGGCAGGAAGGAAATTCCGCCGAGTCGGGGGATTGCCGCATGGTGGACCTTACGTTCATCGGGAACGTCGTAGAGCTTGTTCCTTCTGCAGAAGTTCAGAATGAATGGTATGAAGCAGAAGCCCGTGAGCATGCTTATGAGAAATGTGCCTATCAGCAGTAATGATATCGTGTTCATCGTTATATTTAAGTCTGTATTTATCCTGTGACGCGCTTGGCAGGCAGCGAAAACCACACTATTGAGAGCGCCATTTTTTAGTATTATAACACTAAATTTCGGTTAATATTGTATAAGTAATGTCTTTTTTCTGTACTTTGCGTTACAAATCCTATAACAGAACGTCGAAAAGATATGCACCTTTGGGTGTATTGGTATTGTAAATTACAGAATAACAACATTTTCAGAAACATTATGGATATGAAACCATTATTGCCGGCTATACTTTTTGCTGTCTCTCTCGATGTCGCTTTTGCGTCAGGCGTCAGAGACAATGAAACAAAAGTTGGCTCCGGACAGGCATATGCATCAGCTGTCGCCATTTCAGACTTGATGGAAAACGGCAACATAGTGAGGTTGAGTCAGGTGGGTGCCAAGGCTATGCCGGCAGACATCGCTCCGCTGGGCAAGCTGCCGTTCAAGATGAAACAGGTAAAACGGCCTGTGTTCAAGTCAAACCGTCTGACAATCAGCGATGGCGACAAGGATTCAGCGGGCAAGGTGACCAAGGCTTTGAATGCCAAGATTGCTGAACTGTCAGCAATGGGCGGCGGACGACTCATCGTGCCTGAAGGCAGATGGCTGACGGGTAGGGTAGAGTTGCAGAGCAACGTGGAGCTTTATCTTGCCGAAGGTGCTCGTCTGGAGTTTTCGGCATCGATAGCCGATTATCAGCCAGCAGTATTCACCCGCCATGAGGGTATAGAAGTTATGGGAGCAGGAGCTTTCATCTATGCCAACGGAGCGAAGAACATCGCTCTGACAGGACATGGCGTGGTGTCCGGTCCGCCGATGGACGTGGAGATGAGGACTCTGCGCAACGGCAACAGTGTGGTGGAGAAAGATGTGGACTATCGACTGCCTGTGGCAGAGAGACTCTGCGACGGACTCGACGGCCGCACCTTTTACCGTCCGAAGTCGTTTGCGCCAATCAACTGCAAGAATGTGCTCGTAGAGGGAGTCACCTTTGAACGCAGCGTGTTGTGGAACATCAATCCCATATATTGCGATAATGTCATAATACGAGGTGTCACGGTGAATTCCGTGGGAGTTCCAAGTGGCGACGGCATCGACATCTCGTCGTGTAAGAACGTGCTGATAGAGTATTCCACTCTCAGTTGCGGCGACGACTGCTTCACGCTGAAGAGCGGAAGGGCAGAAGACGGCTTGAGAGTGGGCAGACCTACAGAGAACGTCGTCATCAGATATTGTCTTGCCGAGAAGGGACATGGCGGCATAACCTGTGGCAGCGAGACGGCGGCAGGAATAAAGAATGTGTATCTGCATCATTGTGTGTTCAACGGCACACGCACAGGCTTCAGATTCAAAACGAGACGCAATCGAGGCGGTGGAATATGGGACATCGCCTACGACAATGTGCGGCTCATCGACGTGGCAGAAGCATTCACATGGGACCTCCTCGGTTCGCGGATGTATATGGGGGAATTGGCACAACGCAATCCGCCTCTTGCCGTCACTGCGCTCACTCCAGTGGTGAAAGACATCACGATAAGGAATTTCATCATCGAGTCTGCCGACCGCATGATGAGCATGAATACCATACCCGAAGTGCCTACATCGGGAGTGCTGCTGGAGAATGGAGTGGTGAGGACCAACCGCATCTTCAAGACGCTCAACGACGTCGGTTCGTTGACGCTGAGAAACATCACCATACAGGCTACCGACAATAACATCAATATCGACAACAGCCGTGGCATAACCTTTGACAACGTTACATTCTACGTGCCAGGCGATTCGCTGAGATACAACATCAAAGGCGGCAAGGCAGAGAAGCCTGTATTGAAATGAAACAGATAGAAACCAATAACGTTTGAGCAATGAGAAAAATATCATTAGTAATGTTGCTTCTGTTGTTCTGTATGGCAGTGTCAGCCGGTGGTTACGACACGGCGAAAAGGGATTCCATCCTCTCCGTCATTACAGGTGCACATATGCCAAAGAAGAAAGTGAGCATTTTGAAATACGGCGCTAAGGGCGACGGAAAGAAAGATTGTCTGCCTGCATTCAAAAAGGCTATGGCGCAGTCGAAGAAGAATGGCGGACTGCACATTGTGGTACCGGCAGGCACATACTATTTGCAGGGACCTATACATTTTGAGAGCAATACCTGTCTGGAACTATCCGAAGGTGCCATATTGCGCTTTTCGCCAGATCCGCAGTTTTATCTTCCTATGGTGAAGACCAGTTGGGAGGGGACATTCCTTCAGAATTACTCTCCGTTCATATATGGCTATGGTCTGCATGACATATCCATTATCGGCAAGGGAACAATTGATGGCAATGCTTCAACCACCTTTGCCACATGGCGCAAAAAACAGAAACCAGCGCAGCAACTGTCGCGGAATATGAACCATAAGGAGACTCCCGTCCCTGAACGCAACTTCGGTGAGGGATCGTGGCTGCGTCCGCAGCTGATACAGTTTTTCGGATGTACCAACATTACGCTTGCCGACTTCTTTGTCACCAATTCTCCGTTCTGGTGTATTCATCTGCTCAAGAGCGAGAACATCATATGCCGATCGCTGCGTTATGATGCCAAGCTTGTGAACAATGACGGTATAGACCCGGAGATGTCGCGAAATATACTTGTCGAAGACGTATCGTTCAATAATGGCGACGACAATGTGGCGATAAAGAGCGGACGCGACAATGACGGATGGGCGGCGGCTTCTCCGTCAGAGAACATTATTATCCGCCGCTGCCGTTTCAAGGGATTGCATGCTGTGGTGATAGGCAGCGAGATGTCGGCAGGAGTGAGAAACGTATTTGTGGAAGACTGTACCTATGCCGGATATTGCAAACGCGGCATCTTCGTGAAGACGAATCCCAACCGCGGCGGATTTGTGGAAGGGCTTTATGTCAGGAACTGTGAATTCGGTGAGGTGGAAGACCTTTTCTATGTCACGAGCATGTATGCCGGTGAGGGAATGGACGATACCCACTTCTCTGTGGTCATAAACATCTTCGTTGACGGACTTCGATGCGACAAGGCTCGCATTGGCGGTATTATATTGCAGGGTACAGAGGCAAAACCGATATCAGATGTCGTGTTTCGGAATGTGGATATAAAGGAAGTGAAAAACGCCCTCAGCATGGATAATACCGAGGGCGTTATATTCTCTGGCTGCCATCTGGGCGGAAAGGCTGGTGTGCCAACACAGGTGACGGCAAAAGACAAAATTTTCAATTAGAAGTCTGTCAGTTTCGTCAGAATCTGAACTGCAGCTGAACGTCTGCCATATTATAGTTGTGCTTGTTCAGCGTGCGGTCGTTTACGAAAACATATTCGGCGGTGACTCCAATGTTCTTAGAGAACTTGTAGTCGGCGCCGATTTCATACATGGTCTTCGACTTGTCCCATTCGCCGTTGCGGCGATACATGTTGTAGCGAGCCTTAACGTGGGCTTTCTTCTTCTTGATAGGAGCGATGGCGAGGGCATACAGACCGTCGGCCTTGCTGCCATAGCCGTTGAGCGTTAGGTCGGCGTTCTTCTCGTTGTCGGAAGTCTTGAAACCTTCACCCGTGCTGTGGATATATTCAGAACGGAAAGTCCAGTCGCTCTTCGTCACGTATTCCGCACTCACGGCATATCGGTGTTGCGGCAGGCTTTTTGTCATGCTGTGTTTCTGTCCCGCCTCATCGGTATAGCTCCATTTGCGGGCATAAGAACCCTCCAGGCCGAACACTCCGATGCGCATTCCCTCTACAGGCATCACCCACACGCCGCCAGCCACTGTTTTCTGCTGGTCAACGTCCTTGCGGTTTATTCCCTGACCGTTGAACACTCCTGCCTGATAGTGGAACAGAGGTCTGCCTTTGCCGACATTCAGGAAATCACCCTGCAACTGTATACCGATGTCGCGGCCGTTGCTCGATTGCTGTCCTGACCGGTCGGAGAATCCCGACAGACAACTCACATTCTGGCTGTAGCTCATAAAGCCCTGGTCGATAGGGTGCATGGGGTTCTCAAAGGTGAATGGCAATTTGAACTGTCCTGCCTTTACTCTCAAGAATGGATATTTCTGCCATTCTGCAAATAGGTCAACGAGGCGTGGCGATGTGCCGTTGTTCGTCGTGTTGCCATTTATCTGCATCTGGGCCTTCCAGTAGAAGTCACCTTTCAACCGCCCGTCAAGCGACACTCTCACCAGGCGCAGGTCGAAAGTGTTCGACTTGTTGCCCTGTTGGCCGGAGTATTGGTATTCCACGAGACCGTAGCCCGACAGTTTGATGTTACTGAACCATGGCGTTTGTTTCGTTTCTTGAGCAAACGTCGTTGCCGCCATCATAAGGGCGGCTGCCAAAGTAAGTTTTCTCATATCTTATTTTATCTTGTTTTTTTTTTCTGGGTATTTCTGTTACGTATGGTCATGTTGATCTTGCCAGATTCTCATCTTTTCTGGATTGTCAAATACCAACATTATGTCACTACAAGTGCGCAAAGGTACTTCATTTTCTCTTACTGACCAAGGTTTGTCGTCTGAATTGGTTCTTTGTAAATACACTTTGTCAATCATTCTGTGTCGTCATGACGTATGTTCAGGAATATGAAATAGCATGACCCAAAACGGTCATTAGGACGTTTACTTTATTTTTTTTATGACTGCTTGCAGTCTTTTGCTTTTTATAAGGCGTCTTTTGTCCGTTTTTAATTCGCAATAGCTCGCTATTACTCATTAAAAGCCAAACAAAATCCACTCTTCTAAAAAATCAAAATCCAAGCAAGCCCTAATGGCCGATTTGGGATAAAGACGTCGCTTTGTGATGGTTTTGTTTTCTTTTTCTTTCTAAAAAGACAAGCCGGAGTGACGATGGTCCTTTGATTTCCATCATCACTCCGACTCATTGTCGTTTGTTATTCAGTTCCGTATAGAAGTGTATAGACTTTTTATGCAAGAATTGCATCTGCAAGTGCTTCGAGGGCAGGGATGTCACCCTCTTTCATCACGCCGCGCAGTGTTACAAGGTCGCCCTTTATCGTGATGTTTTTCATCTCTTCGAGCATCTGTTTCATCACTCTGCCTGCACTCGGTGCCCAGCTGCCGTTCTCGATAATGGAAACCTCGCGCTTCTGCCAAGCCTTGATTTTGAGATGATGCAGGAAGTCGAACATCGGAGGGAAGAGACCGGCGTCGTAGCTTGATGCAGCGAGTATCACCTTGCCATATTTGAATGCGTCTTCGATGGCTTCAGCAAGGTCGTCGCGGCATAGATCGGTGATAGCCACCTTCTTGCAGCCCTTAGCCCGCAGTATGTCGGCGAGTTTCTCAGCTGCCGCTTTTGTGCATCCGTGTATTGAGGCGTGAGCGATAAGAACACCTTCTGCTTCCACTCCATAACTGCTCCATATGGTGTAGAGACGCAGTGCCTCCTGCATCTTCTCACCGCTGAGAAATGGTCCGTGTAGTGGCAGAATCATATTTATGTCGAGCTGCGATGCTTTCTTGAGCAGGGTGGAAACAGGACCTCCGTATTTTCCGCAGATATTGAAGTAGTAGCGGCGTGCCTCACAAGCCCAGTCGTCCGGGTCGGCATTCATGACACCGAATTTGCCGAATCCATCGGCAGCGAACAATACCTTGTCGAGAGCATCATATGTCACCATCACTTCAGGCCAGTGTACCATCGGTGCCATAACGAAATGCAATGTGTGTTTGCCAAGTTCAAGAGTGTCGCCTTCTTTGACGGCGATTACGCAGTCGTCCACATTCAGTTCCGGGAAGAAAAGCGGAATCATGGTCTTTGCTTTTGCTGAGCATACGATCTTTATTTCAGGGTACATCGCCTTCACCTCAGCTATGCCGCTAGCATGGTCTGGTTCGAGATGCTGCACTACGAGATAGTCTGGTTTGCGACCGTCGAGGCCTTCTGTCAGGTTCTTTTTCCATTCCTCCATAGTGCGCTTGTCAGAGGTGTCCATGATAGCCACTTTCTCATCCATGATGAGGAAAGAGTTGTAGCACATGCCCTCTGGTACGTTATACTGCGACTCAAAGAGTCGAATGTCGGCATCATCGCAACCGATATAATAAATGGTGTCTGTAACTTTTTTCATGTTTATATTATTATTGTTTTTATTTCTATAAGGTGGATAATATTCTTGTTGCCTCTTCTGCAGACAATCCTGTAGCGACGGTAATCATGTTTATATCTGCTCCTATGGCCTTCAGTCGCTTTACTGTTTCGATTTTTTCTTTCTCTATACCTTCTGCAAGTCCTTCTGCACGTCCTTCCGCACGTCCTTCCGCACGTCCTTCCGCCAATCCGTCTTGCTTGGCACCTTCAAGAACGGATAATGTGTCACGATATTTCCTGAGACCAACATCATATTTCATTCGCTCCTGTCTCGAAAGGGAGGCGACGTCAGCAATCTGTTCCAGTCTCTTGAAAACCGAACTTTTGGCTGCCCAAGGTAATCTTGTCAATGTCTCCATATTCTTCAGTACATATATCCATTTGTCAAAATCTGTATCACACTCGTCGGCTTCCTTGGTGAATAAAGGGAGCTGCATGAAAGTCATCCTCATCTTATCTGAGAATAGCTTGTTGTTTCCCTTGTCTGCCAATCCTATATCCGACCGGAACTTCTTGTCAAAGTCCATCGGGCAAAAATTCAGAAAGGCTACAAGATACACCGCATCGATGTTGTATTTCCAGTCTGTTCCCCTTTCTCCTTGTCTTGCTATGGCTTCACATACATAATAGATGCTCCGGTTCTTGAAATAAGGCTGTGACTTGTTTTGCATTTCCACGATGATGTTTTCTCCTTTTTCCGTTTGGCAGTATATGTCGTATATAAGCGAACGGTCGTCTTCGAAGAGGGCTGGTTGTTCTTTATCGAGGAATGTAATGTTTGTTATGCGTTCTTCGCCGAGCAGCAGACTGTTGAGAAAATCAATAATCAGCGGTTTGGATATCTCTTGTCCGAAAATCCTTTTGAATCCTATGTCTGTAAAAGGGTTGATGAATTTTGCCATAATGAGACATTTAATGAAGTTTATTTGCAAAGATAATGCTTTTTATTAAATCTGCAATTACCTTTGCTCTTTTATGAAAGGAATTTGTTGTTTTTTGAATGTGGCGTATTGGTCATCCACATCCTTCGCTCTTCTGGTTCCATCTTTTCTATGGCATATCGTAGAGTGGTACGAGGCATTGTCTCGTGGTGCTCAGACAGAAATCCACGTAGCACTTCGATATTCCTTTTCCCCACTTCTCTTAACATCCATCCCGTAGCTTTGTGTATGAGGTCGTGTGGATGGTGGAGCAGTTTTTTTGCAATGCGCAAGGTGTCGCCAAACTGTCCTTCCTTTATCAGAGCTGCGGTAGAGACTATGGATATACGCTGTTCCCACAGGTTTGAACTTGCCGACAGCGTGTCGAGAATGTTGCGATCAGGCATCGTGCCGTCGGGTAGGGGATGGAGGAGAAACGTTCCGATGATATAGCTGCAAGATAGGTCAACAAGGTCCCAATTGTTGGCTTGTATGGCATGGAGCAGATAGAAATCGGCAATCTCTTTCCTGCGGTCAGGTTGACCAGTGCCGTTCCTTTTCGGTAATGCCGCCTTCATCTCTTCAACGAGCAGAAGGAATCCGCAGAGTCTAACCTCATGCCACTCGGAATAGAGCAACTTCTCTATTTCGCTTAGTGTTATGCTGAGTCGTGCCTCTTTCACAACGAGTCGTGTCTGCGGCACTTTCAGTCCGAGGAAGCTGTCTCCCTCTCCATATTCTCCTTTGCCGGTCTTGAAAAACCGTTGCAGAATCTCTCGTTGCTTTTCGTTCTCCATGCCGCGCATGGTGTCAATTATGTCTTTGGCTGTAATCATGTTTTTTCCTTCTGTGTAAATAAAAAGAAGCCGCTGAAACTCAGCGACTTCTTGTAGTAGATAATGGAGTGGAGCTGGAGGGATTCGAACCCTCGTCCAAACAGGGAAACCATACGTTTTCTACATGCTTATCTTGGACTTCATTTTCGAGCTGTGGCAAGACCCAAGCCACCAACCGCAGCCTTATCCTCTAAAATCTCATTACGTTGGCGAGGCACAACGCAACTATTTCCGATTTAACCGCACCGCTTTACCAAAGAGCCTCGGAACAACGGCCTTTGAGCGATGTCTCGTCCTGCTACCTGGTAGCGGGATAAAGCCAGTAATCTACTGTACTTCGATTAGGCAGCGAGAGCGTAGTTGTTTTCGCCAGATAAATTGTTGACTGTCGAGATTAAGGAGCCGGCAGACTGCGCTCCGCATGCTTACGTACCATTCCTACCCGCTGTCAAATCCAGTCAACCCCTAAGTGTTGTACATTACTGAAATACAACGTTTTGTGTACTGAGAAATCCTTTTTGTGGACAATATGTGGACATAAATCCTTGATTATCATCTCCATTTCAAGTGATTTCCTTCTGCAAAGATAGCGCAAATGCCTGAAACCACAAAATATAACAGCAATAATTTGCATGTGTGTGGACAAAGTGTGGACAACATTTTATCGCGATTCTTCAGTGAAGGTATCCGCCATCTTTGATTTTGCGGTTTCAATGGCACAAAGTCCCAATTCTTCTTCACCTTCAAGCGCATCCAATATCTTGTCAGCAAGCCACAATGTTAGCATTTCCTTTTCATCCACATGAAATTATTCTGCCAACATTATCACCTGACTACGCTTCGCTCGTCTGTCCCCACGCTCAATCTTACTGAACATGGGAGTATCTATTTCTAAGTATGCAGCTAACTGGCGCTGCAATACTCCTTGCTCGTCTCTAAGAGCCCTTATCTTGTTTCCGAATAACATGTTCTACTATTTTAGTCGTTGTCCAAGTTTACGATTTCCCAATAGCCACCAAAGTCAGCACCATTGCGTTTGATTATTCCAGCCTCTCTGAGCTTTTTTATCTGTTTTTCTACTCCTCGTGATGACATATCTATTTCCATTGCGATTTCTGCTGCTGATATTGTAGGCTTGTTCTTTATTAAATCAAGTATTCTCTCCGAACTTTTTCTTTTTCTCTCCGAACTTTTTGAGGCTGTCTCCGAACTGATCTCCTTTCTCTCCGAACTTTCTTGATGAGTTTCCGAACCAAGTACTTCTGTTTCCGAACTTTCACAACATCCTTTATGGACAGGAATAGTAACCAAGAAAGTCAAGCGATCGTCGGTAGTTTCAAAGATGGCGCGTGGCGACCCGTTCTCTGCCAGTTTCGCTTGAATTGTTGGAACACCGGTTGAGCGACCTTCTGTAAGGTCAAGCTCTTTCAAGAAGTCGCCTAACCTTCGATTTCGGTAGCGACGGCTTTTCAGCATATCGCCTTTTGCAATATCTTCTTTGGAGATACTTCTATCTGGACCAGGACAATTAAGTATAGATATTCCGCTCGGTTCAATGGTTATCTCTATTGGTTCATGCTGTAAGAAATCTCTATGATATACAGAGTTTACAACAGCTTCCTCAATAGCATCGTATGGATAGTTCCAAAAACGTTCTGCCTCCTGTCTGCCAGAAATCTTACGCACATGCTCTTTGAGCACATTGCTCTTGATATAATCCATTGTCTGTTTTATCATCTGCGGAACACTGCCCTTGAATGTTACTTCGGTAAAATTGTTGGGGTCTTTCATCTTTCCGTTAGGGAATGTCACTACATCAATCTGAGTGTATGGGAAGAACTTGTTTGGGTTCTCGCAGAACATCATGGCTGCCACGTTACGAAGTAAACGATTCTCTTTCGGGCCAGTGTATAGTTCCATTTGGTCAAGAATCGTAGCAAGTGGGGTTGTTATCACCTCATCAGCCAACTTGCTACCCACTTTGACAAGATAATCACGAAGAAGTACCAATGAGATATCTTCCAACTGTATGTCGCTATTTCCTCGTTCGTCAAAAGGCATACGGTTAGCCAACTCTCGCAGTTCAACGAGCACTTCACCTCTTGCCTCTATGCTACTTGTCCCACTACGGATGTAGAAATACTCTTTTGTGCCTTTTGCTGTAACATTTACTGGTACGGAATAAGGGCGATAACTACCGGCTGGACACCAAATTACAATTACTTGTTTGCCGTCCACCTCTTCCACGGAGGTACGAGGCAAATAGTATGGAGCCATCTTGTTATTGTACGCAACCATCTCCTGCAATATGCCGTCAATCTTTTCCAATGGAACACCTTCTGCAGGGCGAATTGCCATACCTGTCTTATCATCGGTATCTACACCAACGATGATATATCCACCACCAAGGTCGTCGTAATCATTAGCGAAAGCACATATACTGTGATATATGCTCCCAGGATTCCAACCTTTCTTAAACTCAATGCGGTTGGATTCAATCTTCTGCTTGTTGAGCAGATCGTTTATGTTTATTGCGAGTGCCATAACTTTACGCTTGTTGTATTTTAAATAAGTTCTTCGGATTCTTGGATTCCTTACATTTGCAGCGAGCATTCTCTTGTGGGTACTTGCGGAGGAGATTTCGTTTCAGTTCGAGCATAAAAATGTCCTAGCTTGACATCATACAATGGTGCTTAATTTTTAATCATCAAAGAATAGTTAAATTATATTCATTAAATCTTCTGGATTAACAAATGGACCACTAAAAGTAAGACCAGGATAGTCTTCTACATTGAAATCTCTTTCTATATTGCAAGACTCACAGACTGCATTATAAAGTTTTACTTCATTGTAATTAATATCCTTGTCAATAACAATCATCTTTCCCATCATCTGAGCAATTTTTTCTTTTAAATCAGCTGGGAGCACTCTAATAATTGCTAATGCTTGCAGAGTAACAAGATTGTTTACCTCGTTCATGAAATCCTCTGCAAGTTCGAAAGAACGTGCAATCTCATTCATATAATAAACTTCAACATCCTTAACAATACTATCAGCATTAACGATGTCGTTTAAAATTCTTAATACTGCAATCTTATCAACGTGTGTTAATTCTTCCATATTTATCTTTACTTCTTTACATTTACACAAACCCAATTCCATGAATTCTTCTTCTTGTTATAATCATAGACAATCAGGCTCTTTATTTTATCGCCATTCTTTAATTCGTATTTTTTTACAATATTAGGCGAAACAAAACAATTGATAGACCCCAACTTCAAGAATGCGAAATCTTTATCATCCCTTTTATCAATATTTCCCTCAACACATTTTGCGTAATCAAGGTCTGAAGGTAAGTGAACCGACGTTGAACTGAGGACTTTCATTCTACCTTCACTATCTGTTATATAATGTAGTCTCAAGGCCTTTCCTACATTCACTTTAAAGCGGAACTTTTGAACTGTACGCTTCTCTTTGCCATAAATAATAAACGACTTATGGGTGTTTTGTTCAACGTATGTAACAACAGCTATACATTCTTCTGCACCATCGCATAGGATTGCATCAGTAATAGCCATGTAATCAATGGGGTCCTTATAGTCTGGAGTAGTCGAATTTATCCAAGGCTGATGTATCCAGCAGTCTATTTCGTTTGGCAGTCTCCAACCTTGCGAAGCATAGCACCGGGTAACTGCGTCAATATGGAAACGAGCAGAGTTAAGCAATCCACGCTTTATATACAATGTTGCTAATTTTATATGAACCTTACCAAGGAAAGTTTCTTGTGTCCGACAATGAACAGCACGGAGCAGACAGGCAAGTTGTTTGTCCTCATCATTCGTTAGTACATCACTTAGGAGCTGCCATACCCAAAACTCTGTTGCTTTTTTTCTCGCAAAAGGTATAATAACTTTCAAGGCTTCGTCGTTATTGCTTCCTAAAGCCAAGAGAAGTTTGCCGTAGAAATAACCAGGGTACATCATTTCCTTATGGTTATTCATAAGATCGTCCATCTTGGGCAGGAATTCCTCGATACGTCCAAGATTGTTCAGTCTAAGTAATGCTTTTGAATTGGCTATGAATGCACGTTCAGCCAAAGTCATTATCTTTTGTCCCTTCTGATTGATGTATGGTGTATAGTCTTCAGTAGTTAGATTGTCCAAATTCCACCAGTCAAAGAAGTTTGGCATTTCTGACCAATTTTCAAATTTTAGAATGGTTTGCAGAAGGAATGAATGACCTTTGGATGATTTGAATTCATAATCCTTTAACTTCGAAAACAACGTTGAAAGTTTTGAAGATGCTTCAATGTCTGTTAAGAATATATGATTCTTGATGAAGTTTGCTATTTGGAACTGTACATTGTCAAAAATCATACTGTCATTGGCTATAGTCAGCTGATCTAATGATTTAAGCTCGTCAATATGCTCTAACAGTTTGGCATAGTCGCCAACTTCTGAATCCGCTTTTATCATGTAATATAGGGCCCAACCAACCGCTCTTTGCTTCCAGACATCAGTTGGCATAGCCGCTAAATCGGCTTTAGCAAGGTCGTACGCTTCAAGCACTTGTCCTTGCTTACACATTGTTGTTATATCTTTAACATTTGCCATATTATATAAAATGTGAGTTTATTATTTCTATTATTGCACTAAGTTCTCCATCATCTTTACCTTTCAGTGACATTGGTTTGGCGTATGTGATAAATCCATCAGAATTTACATACACCTTTATATAGGAGAAAGTTCCACTGGTGCGCATATAATATATTGTACTGAAATCTTCCTGGTGCTCAACAACATTTGTTATTTGAACACTTATTGTATCACATGCCGACCTAATCAAATCAAGCAACTTGCCGTGTGATTCATCGGAGGGAATGTAATCAAATTTACAAGACATGCCTCGTTCGTCATTCAACATGATTTCTATAAGCGGTGTATGCTGATTCGGAGATGTTGCCTTTGCAGGCTGGAATATATCTCCAGCTTTGTAGAAGATGTCATATCTGTCAACTCCGTCTGGAGTTTGTATGTTGTATATCTCCAAATAAGGGCGACTCTGTACGCTTATTATTTTGTAAGGAGTATACTCCATGTTTTTTGCAATACAATGGTACTTTGCTCTAATGCCATTGTCGACATTTTCGTCATGGAATGGTGTAGACCGAACCTCGTTAAGGATTCTACATTCCAGAGGTATGTTCTTGCACTTTTGTATTGGTTCAATTCTGAATTTAGAGAAAGGCGTGATATGTGGTAGATTGGAAACATAAAGCGTTTTTTGTGCTCGTGTTGTAGCTGTATATGCCCATCTCAGACTGTCGTCATCAAGTCCTGTTCTACCAGTATAATCAACGAAAACTTTTCCCCATTCGCCTCCTTGACATTTATGTCCTGTTACGGCATAACCATATTTTGCACGTATAGCATTGTAATACTCATCATTGAGAAGGGCTTCTACAAAAACTTCTGTACCTTGTTTTAAATTAGGATGCCTCATGCAGAAATTTATATATAGTGCTCTGTTTTCATCTATTGAAATCGTTGCCTTATCACTTGTCAGTAAATCCTCAAGCAACATACAAGGCATCGGATTACCATTGCCATCAGGAACTGTCACCTGAATAAAGTTTAAAGTAATAACAATGCGTTGCCTATTTCCACCTATTTGGGCATATACAGGAGCTGACTGTTGGCTTCTCGCACCAACGGAAAGTACGGGAACAAATTCTCCGTTCATTCGATTGAGCCTGTAATTATTTTGTGTAATAAGCAAAATGTCATTTTCTCTAAGAGGCACATCCCCTCCATAAAGAGCTTTGCGGATATCTCTATTATATCTGTTTGCAGATTTATTCGAAAAGCATATTATAACACTATCATGTCTACTGGATTCTTTTCTGTAATTAAGGTACCTATCAAGGAACTGTTCTGACGGTACCATTTCAACATCGTCCTTTTGCTCTTCAAACACAAGTTGGTTTCGTTTGTCTTTTTTAAGGAGATCACGTATCATCATAGCATTCTTTAGGATAACGCTATCATTCTTTTGACGAAGCACTTCTGTAAGCTCTGCCTCAATGACCTTCAGACCTTTCTCTTGGAAATACTCAGCCCGTAATGCATTCGATACGGATTCACCAACGGGAGGCAACTGTGCAGGATCGCCTACAAATATCACTTTACCGCCAAAGTTAGGTCGTACAAACGTAAGAAGATCATCCATCTGATTATCTGTGCCAAACATAAACAACTCATGTTCTATCTTGCGAGAGCAAACCATTGATGCCTCATCCACTATAGCAACAATATTGCCTCCATTTTCAGACTGGTTGATAGGGAATACGAACTTAAACTCAGACTCTGCGACATCCTTGACTTTTTTAGGTTCAACGTGTGCTTTTGCATAAATAGCTTTGTGGATTGTCACAGCTTCATGTCCCGTCTTCGTAGCAAGAACTCTTGCTGCACGTCCAGTAGGAGCCATCATGATTAATTTACGATTTTTCTCTATATAGTCAGCTATAACTTTAACCATCGTGGTTTTACCAGTACCAGCATAGCCACGAAGAATGAAAACAGAAGCATCACTATTAAGGAATACTTTAATCTGTTCAAATACTATATTTTGTTGAGTTGTAAGTTCCATATTGTTTGTTCTTTAACTCTTTTTTTATTAGTGTCCCGTTATAAAGGGCATGAATGATATATTGGTTGTTGTTCAGAGTTTAGATTAAAACCAATTGACTTATTCTTGATAGAATTGTCATATATTAATTACCCGTTGGCGGAATTAATTTAAGTTGATAAATATAGGTGGAAGGTTGTACATGTCGCTGATTTTTAGTAACTTAGTGGTGTTCAAAACATTAAGTTCAAACCACCGTATGTACAACCTTTATACAAAATTCGTCAAAATACTTGAGATATGCAAGCAATTCTCTGAAAATCTCGTAAGAGAATCGGGGAATGTTATACGTCGTGGCCTGTTCCTGAGTTTTCGATTTGGAAGTGGTGCACTATCCCTGGCGGCAGAGACAGAGAGCATAAACGTGAGAAGTGGTTGTTCTACTATAAATTGCAAGAGTACAAGGATAGAATTCCTAATCTCATATCCTATGATTTTTCAAAGGCAAATGTGGTAGACCACCATTAATTAATTCCGCCGGAAGCGTATCCGCGATGCAGCATTGTACACGTTCATTTGTCATTATATACCTTTAACGGGTTAGAAAAGTGTCATAGTATCATTTTCCGGCTTGTCAAAGAATCTAAAGTTCACTAACTCAATGAGTTGACTTGATGATACTTTTCTGGATTCTTTACAGAAAAGTATCATTGAAGTATCATCGAAGTGTCATCGGGGCATTAATGGCTTTTTATAGAAAAAGCTATGGATTTTCATCGAAACATCAATCGGTTTTTCTATCGAAAACCACTCAAATTCCACTCAAATTTCAATGAAACACAATCATAGATAAACTGTTTTGCATATCCATTACGAGCGTTTCATACCATGACTGCTTTTGTTCCTGTTTGGGGTACGGATCGTGCCCACTTGGGGCAAGCAGCGTGCCCCACTTGAGTAAGCAGCGTTCCCCTATTGGGCAAGCATCGTGCCCATTTTTGTGTCTTTTTGATTTGTTTTTCAGGAAGGCTCGTTGTCTCATTATTATGGCTAATCCACAAGTTGGGCGACAGCCGTTCCGATATGCAGATTATGACACTTGTAATTTTCCCAAATGTGATGTTTTGTTACGGCAAGGTTGATTCCTTGCAAAAGATAAGACGCATGTTGCGCCAATTTTTAAATAAAATATAGTACCTTTGCAAAAATTATGCAATAAAAGAGCCGTTTGTCGGTTTTAAAGAAAATAAGAAATAAGTAAATAAACAAAGTGAGTAATCAAAATACAGAAGAGGTGAGCGGTTTCGAAGGCAGCCATGACGCGATGGGCTGTGTTCAGCGAACCGTCAAGCGCCTGTTTGACATAGTCTTCTCTCTTGCCGGCATGATAATCCTCTCGCCGGTCTATCTGGTGATAGCCATCATGCTGAAGAGACAGAAAAACGGTCCTGCTATATTTTCGCAGGAGCGCATCGGATATAGAGGGAAGCCGTTTACCATTTATAAGTTCCGCACCATGAGCGAGCCAGAGAAGGAGCCTCAGCTTGTGGCGAAAAGCAGCATAGGGCAGTCCACAAAGACTGAGTTGTTCTTGCGTGAGCATCATCTCGACGAATTGCCCCAGCTCTGGAATGTGCTGAAGGGCGACATGTCGTTTGTAGGCCCCCGTCCGGAGCGCCGGTTTTATATCGACAAGATTATGGCCAACGACCCCAGCTATGTGCTCATCTATGAGATGAGGCCCGGACTGACGTCGGAAGCCACCCTCTATAATGGCTATACCGATACTATGGAAAAGATGCTGATCCGTCTGCATATGGATACCGACTATCTGAAGCGCAGGTCGCTGGCTCTTGATGCCAGCATCATTGCCAAGACGTTCATCAGCATCGTGAGCGGAAAAAAGTTCTAACATAAAATACATCAGAAAAACCAAATAGAAACAAATTCTTCATTATGAAAAGATTCATCATAGCAATTTTAATGTCCGTGCTCATTCCGATGAGTATCATGGCGCAGTCGTCAATGACCGATGACCAGGTTATGAAATTCATCGTAAAGGAGCACAATGCCGGAACCCCTCAGTCTCAGATCGTTACGAAACTCATGCAGAATGGCGTTAACATCGAGCAGATACGTCGTGTGAAAAAGAAATATGAGCGTGCCGCCAAGGACCAGGGATTGGGACAGGTGTCGGGCACTACCGGAAGCAAGAACGACACAAGATTGAGGTCGAACGGCAAGAAGAAAGCCAACGGCGATGCCAAAGATGATGAATATCTTGACGACAAGAAGTCGCAGTATGACTCGCAGAACCGTTTGAAGGACGGTCGCGTTAAAGACAAGCGCAGCTATGTGTTTGACGATACCAACGATGAGTGGAACGACATGCGCGACGAACTCGACGAGTTCGTGCCCGATACGGCAGCCCTTCTTGAGAAGCTCATGATGGAGAAGACCAAGAGAAAGGTGTTCGGACGCAACATCTTCAACAACAAGAACTTGTCTTTTGAACCGAATATGAACATTGCCACACCGCAGAACTATCGTCTCGGTCCTGGCGATGCCGTGTTCATCGATATCTACGGAGCTTCACAGAAGACCATTGAGTGCACGGTGTCACCGGACGGATTCGTTACGATAGATGGATATGGACCGGTGGAAGTCAGCGGACTTACGGTGAGTCAGGCGAACGCCAAATTGCGCTCCACTTTGGGATCGAGATACAGCAGCTCGCATATCAAGCTCACCGTTGGTGAGACCCGCTCGATAATGGTCAACGTCATGGGAGAAGTGAAAGCTCCTGGCACATACACTCTGTCAGCCTTCGCCACCGTGTTCCATGCCCTTTATATGGCAGGAGGAACAAACGACCTCGGTACACTTCGTAACATCAAGGTCTATCGCAACAACCGCCTTGTCACCGTAGTGGATATCTATGACTATATGCTCAACGGCAAACTGACGGGTAATGTGCGCCTTGCCGACAACGATGTCATTGTGGTCGGTCCGTACGACTGCCTGGTGAATCTTACCGGTAAGGTGAAGCGCCCTATGTGGTATGAGATGAAGAAGAACGAAAGCGTCGGCTCATTGCTGAAATATGCCGGTGGCTTCACTGGCGATGCCTATACTAAGTCGGTTAGAGTGGTGAGAAAGACCGGAAAGGAATATTCAGTATATAATGTGGACGAGTTCGACATGAGTTCATTCCAGGTGAGCGACGAAGACTCGGTAAGCGTAGACTCAATCCTCGACAGATATTCAAACATGGTCGAGATAAAGGGTGCCGTGTTCCGTCCAGGTATGTATCAGGTAGGCGGCGAGATAAACAGCGTGCGTAGCTTGCTGGAGCATGCCGACGGTCTCAGAGAGGAGGCGTTCACCGCACGTGCCGTGATGCACCGCATGAAGAAAGACCGCACTCTGGAAGTAGTGCCGGTAGATGTGGAAGGCATCCTTGACGGTAAGGTAGCCGATGTGCCGTTGCAGCCTAACGATGTTTTGTTCATCCCTACGAAGCAGGAGATGATGGAAGAACAGACCATAACGATACACGGAGAGGTGAACTATCCTGGCATCTATAAATACGCATCCAATGAGACGCTTGAGGACTTCGTGCTTCAGGCAGGAGGTCTGAAGAACTCCGCTTCCACTGTGAAGGTCGATGTGGCGCGCCGCGTGATGAATCCAAAGGCGCTTACCAACGACTCCATCTCCGCTTATACATACAGTTTCGCATTGAAAGACGGCTTCGTGATTGACGGTACTCCAGGCTTCCACCTTATGCCATTCGACGAGGTGTATGTGCGTAAGAGCCCGGGTTTCTCAAAACAGCAGAATGTCGTTGTTGACGGTGAGGTGATGTTCAGCGGTACATATACGCTGCAAAGAAAGAACACCCGTCTGAGCGACGTCATCAAGGCGGCAGGCGGAGTGAACGACCGCGGATATGCAGCCGGTGCTACACTCGTAAGAAAGATCAACGAGAGTGAGCGCAAGCGTCTGGAGGCAGCCCGCAAGATGGCCCTTGAGCAGTATGAGCAGGTGGCTGCCGAGGAGGCAGCAAAGACCGGCAAGAGTGTTGATATCACAAACAGTGAGCGTATCAAGAAATTCCAGATTGAGGACACCTATTCAGTAGGTATCGAGCTCGACAAGGCTATTGCCAACCCAGGCAGCGATGCCGACATCGTGCTTCGCGAAGGCGACCGCATCGTTGTTCCGCAGTACACCGGAACGGTGAAGATCAACGGTGAGGTGATGTATCCAAACACCGTAGGTTTCGTTAAGGGCAAGAAGGCAAGCTATTATATCGACCAGGCCGGTGGTTTCAACAACAAGGCAAAGAGAGGCCAGACCTACATTATATATATGAATGGTATGGTGGCAAAGGTTTCCCACAACGCCAAGCCGATGCCTGGTTGTGAGATTGTGGTTCCAGCCAAGGCTACCACCAAGATGAGCATCGCCGAGACGATGACCATCGGTACGTCGGTAGCGTCTATCGCCACGATGATCGCTACTTTGGCTAACATATTATAAAGGAAATACGATGTGATACGGCCCTGTCACGATAAGTGTCAATGGGCCGTATTGCAGATATAGACAATTATGACTTAATCCACTATTGAGTGGAAGGCTTCGATAGACTGAAAAGCGAATGGCAAACGATAGGAACATAGTTCTGAAGAAAAACATACTGATGTCGGCGGTGCTGAAGATGGTGGGACTGGCAACGTCTCTCCTCATAGTGCCTATTACCATCGGCTATCTCGACAAGGAAGTCTATGGAGTATGGATGACCATGACGTCGGTATTGTTCTGGATAGGAACCTTCGATATCGGTCTGGGCAACGGAATGCGAAACTATCTCACCGAGGCAATCTCGAAGCAAGACTATTCGTTGGCCAGAAAATACATCTGCACCACATTCTCATTGCTCACCGTCATCGCCCTGGCGTTGGGAGTGATAGGACTGCTGCCCTTGTCGCAGCTTGACTATTGCAGCTTCTTCAATACCCATGCTGTGAGCGGAGAAAGTCTTCGCAACGCCACGCTCGTGGCAATAGGTTTCACGCTCGGCAATTTCGTCTTGAAGAATGTGGGCTTCATCTTCGTTGCCATGCAGAAATATGCAGTCAACGACCTTCTCACCGTGTCGGGCAACGTCATCTCGATGGTGATAATATTCATACTTACCAAAGTGACATCGGGCAATCTCATGTATGTAGTCCTTGCATACACGGCAACGACATGTGCAGTCTTTGCCCTTGCCACAATCCCCCTGTTCTTGCGATATCCCGAACTCCGTCCCGCCGTCAACGACTTTGACAAGAGTCTCGGCAGGCAGATTGTGGGCAAGGGAATGGGATTCTTTGTGATTCAGGTGAGCAGCTGTCTTGTCATCTTCGGTGCTGCCAACGTGTTCATAGCCCAGAACTGCGGACCGACGAATGTCACGACATACAACATCGCATACAAGTTTTTCAACCTTCTGATAATAGCCTATACCATCATCCTCTCACCAATGTGGAACGCCTATACCGACGCCTACGTGAAGGGAGACATGGCATGGATAAACGCCACTTTCAACAGAGCATTGAAGTTCTGGGCGCTTTCCGTCGCCTGCGGAGTCTGCATGCTGGCAGTCAGCGGAGTGTTCTATCATCTGTGGGTTGGCGGCAAAGTGGAGGTGCCGCTCTCCATCTCGCTGTGCACATTCGTATATGTGTGTGCCTTCAATCTCAACAACTGTGCCACGTATCTCATCAACGGACTCAACAAGATAAGAGTGCAGATACTGACATCCGTAGTCTTCACCATCCTTTATGTGGCGATGGTCAAGTTCACTGATATGGGACTGAGCGTAGAGAGTATAGTCCTGAGCATGGCAACATGCTATCTCGCCATGGCGCTGATACACATCTATCAGTGCCGCTTGCTGATCAGGCAGAAGGCAACGGGAATATGGGACAGATGACAATAAAAAGATAACAATAAAACAACAGATATAGTAGATGAGCAATAAAATAAGTGTAATCACCGTGGTCTACAACGATGTGAAGCACATCCGTGAGACGATGGAGAGCTTCTTCTCGCAAACGTGGGAAGAAAAGGAATATATCGTCATTGACGGTGGCAGCACTGACGGCACGGCAGAGGTGATAAAGGAGTATGCCGACCGCTTGGCGTATTGGTGCTCAGAGAAAGACGCCGGTGTCTATGATGCCATGAACAAAGGCGTGCAGCATGCCAACGGCGACTGGGTGAACATTCTGAACTGCGGCGACTATTATTTCTCAGACCATTCGCTTGCCGACGCCATCCGGAATTGTGATGCCGGGAATGCCGACATCATATATGGCGACAGCATGAAACTGCGCCAGGGACACGTATTCCCGTTCCCCTCCTCAAGCAATGTGGCAGGTCTTGAATACAGACCAGTCTATCGTCACGGTTCATCACTCGTGAGAACGCAGATACACAAGGAAAACCTGTTCGCTCTTGACAAGAAGAAAGATTATGGTTTCGCTCTCGACTGGTATCTCATCTATACCCTATACAAGAAGAAATACAGGTTTGTCAGAACTGACGCCATAATAGAAGTCTTCGATGAAGAAGGAATGTCAAACCATCCCGTCAGGGGAGAATATCTGAACTACAAGATATCCATCAGCGACGGTTTCAGGATGGGCAAGCTCGTAAGCTTCCTGACAAAGGTGATGAAGATATGGTTCGTTGGAAGTCCCGTATATTCAGGAATGAGGAAATTCGTTCTCGGACCTCTCACCAATTCCATCCTGCCCAGCCTCCCGTGGTGTGTGCGCAGGTTTGCCATGAGAAAGCTCGGCATGAAGATAGGCAAAGGCACCTATGTGGACAGCCGCTGCTATATAATGAACCTCAACAAACTGTCTATAGGAAAGGATTCCCATATAAACCGCATGGTGACACTCGATGCCCGTGGCGGACTGACCATCGGCGACAGCGTGTCGGTGTCGCATGGAGTGATGATTATGACAGGCAGCCATGATGTGCAGTCACGCCATTTCCCGGTGAAGTTCTATCCCATCGAGATAGGCGACTTCGTCTGGATAGGTTGTGGAGCTATGGTTCTGCAGAATGTGAAGATTGGCAAGGGGGCAGTAGTTTCGGCAGGAGCGGTAGTCACCAAGGATGTCCCGCCATATACCATCGTCGGTGGAGTGCCTGCCAAGGTGATAGGCCACAGGACCGAAGACCTGGAATACCGCTGCACGCCATAAACAGGCAGGGGGTAGGACAGTAGACAATGATTAAGACGTAAACGAAATACAAGATAAAATGTCAGATACAAAACGCGTGAAGGAAATCGACGTGCTTTCGCTTTTGAAGAAAGTGGCGTCGAGGAAAATGGAAATGATAATCTTCGTTTCCGTATTCTTTGTTATTGGAGTTATCGTGGCTTTGGAACAGCAGAAGAGATACACCTCTTATGTGGTGTTGGCTCCAGAGGCCACAAGTATGGGTATGTCGCAGAACCTCAGCGACATTGCCGGAGCCATAGGTATGGATATAGGTGGCGGAAAATCATCCGTCGATGCCATCTATCCCGACATCTATCCCGATGTCTTCGCATCCACAGACTTCGTGGTGAAGCTCTTCGATATTCCCGTCAAGGTGAAGGGACAGAAGAAGACATACTACAACCACATCCTGCAGGATACCAAGATTCCTTTCTGGGACTATCCCAAGTTGTGGCTCATCAAGATGTTCGGTAAGAAAGACACCATACCGAGCACCAATGTCGTTAACCCATATTGTCTGACAAAGATCCAGAGCGAGGTCTGCGAGGCAATAGTCGGAAGCATCGGTTGCCAGATCAACAAGGGCACCAATGTGATAACCCTTTCCGTTACCGACACCGACGCTCGTGTGGCTGCCTGCATGGCAGACTCTGTGAAGACCAGACTGCAGAACTACATCACGCTCTACCGTACGAAGAAGGCAAGACAAGACCTTGCTTACTCACAGCAGATCAATGCAGAGGCAAAGGCTGCCTATGAGAAGTCGCGTCAGAAATATGCATCATTCGCCGATGCCAACTCAGAAGTCGTGCTTATGTCGTATCAGTCTAAACTCGAGGACCTGGAGAACGATATGCAGCTGAAGTTCAACAACTATTCGCAGACCGCCCAGCAGGTGCAGAAGGCACAGGCGAAGATACAGGAGAACACTCCGGCGTTCACCGTCATTCAGAATGCCACCGTGCCATTGAAGTCGTCGAGCATGCCGCGAACGCTTATGGTCATCATATTCGTGTTTGTAGGAGTTATAGCAGACGCCCTCTGGGTGTTGGTGTTGAGCCAGGCTTTTGGCAAGAAGAAATAAAGAAAGGTAATACATATAGATGGAGTTCGCTTATCCTTATCTGCTGTTGGTCATAATCTATGGCTCTCTTGCCGTATATGCCCATTTCAACAGCGAGTCACAAATGAAGACAATGTGTGTGAACATATTGTCAGTTGTCGTATTTGTGTTCTTCTTCGGACTCAGAGGATTCGTGGCCTACGACTGGACCTCATATTATCCCGAGTATCAGAGTCTGACCGACCTGCGCACCTTGTTCACGCTGCCGTTGAACAAATGGACGTGGGAGCCGGGCTTCATGATATTCGGAGTGATATGCAAGACCATATATCCCAACTATTTCTTCTTCCAGTTTCTGTGTATCTTGATTAACGTTACATTGCTGATGATGTTCTTCAGACGGTATGTCAGCAACATACCGCTTGCGTTCATGATCATGCTGGTGATGAGCGGTTTCGAGATAAACATCAATCTGGTGCGCAACTCCATATCCATATTGCTGTTCGTCAATGCCATCGTGTTCATTGAGAAGAAGCAGTTCCTGCCCTTTTTGCTCGTTTGCTTGTTAGGCTTCACGTTCCACAGTTCGTCATTGGCATACATACCGATGTATTTCATCATCAACAGGAAGTTCAACAAATACATAATGATGGCGATATTCGCCGTTGCCAATGTGATATACCTCTTCCATATCCCCATCCTGAAGTCGTTGATACTCCTGGTGGTAGACTATATCATGCCGTCTACCAAACTCTGGGTGGAGGCATATCTCAGCATGGACCTCAGCACGGGCTCCGTGTTGAGTATCGGCTATCTCGAGCGACTGCTCACCGGAATACTTCTGTTCTGCTATATCGACAAGCTCAGAGAAATCCGCAACGGCAACAACATCTTTGTGAACAGTATGCTCTTCTATCTGTGCACATTCCTGTTTCTCAGTGAGTTCCGTACGATAAGTCTCCGCTGCTCCTATCTTTTCATCTATGCATACTGGATTGTATGGATAGACCTGATAAAGTGTTTCACCTATCGCAACAACAAGATACTGTATCTGTCGTTCGTGGCGTTGTACAGTCTGCTGAAAGTATATTCCCTCAATACCACCGCCATGTCGGAGTATTACAACATCACCATAGAGAACAAGCCATACAACGAGAGGCTCATCCATTTCAGACAACATTTCAACGACGTTAAATAAAAAGACATACCATGAAAGGAAAAGTATTGTTCATAGATTACGTATACCTGAAGGGACACGTCAACTTCAACCATATCCATATCGACGCCATCCGCTCGGCAGGCTACGATGTGAAGATAGTGTTGCATTCAGACATAGCTTCCCAACTCGATTATCCAGACAGCGATTACGTTGCCAAGCTGCCCCGCTTCCTGAATATGCGCGGCAAGAGAGCCGTTCTCAACCGCATTATATTCACTGTCACCCTGCTGTATCTGAAATTCAAGATACGCTTCTCAGATTACGCTCATGTAGTGGTGTCGTACTGTGATGAGGTTACTTTGGGTCTGTTGCCCCTTTGCCGTAATATGTATATAATATGTCATAACACCGGCACCGTGGCATCCAGAGTGAAACTATTCTTTCTCAAGCGTCTGGCGCGCCACAACACCTTCGTCGTGTTCGACGACTATATGAAGAAACCGTTGCTTGAGAATGGCATAACAAATGTTGCCGTGGTGTCACACGGCTGCGTCAGTCCGTTTGATGAAAGCCATGCCGATACCAGCCTTCCCGAATACTTTTCCGCTTTCAGGAAAGTGGTGTTCCATCCCTCTTCAAAGGCAGACGACACCTTTGTGAATTCGCTCGTAAACAGTAGCGAACTTGCTGATTTCCTTGCCCGGAACGATGTGCTGCTGCTCATTCATGGCGACAAGAAAGAAGGCGAGAAATATCCCGACAACGTGCGCTTCATTTCAGGCTTCCTGCCAACGGCGCTCTATCGGGAGATATTCCTCCGTTCAGACATCGTGCTCCTTGCCTATCCCTCATCCTTCCAGAATCAGGTCAGCGGAGTGAGCTTCGAGTGTGTGGCAAACAAGAAGAACATGCTCGTGCTTGAGCATCCCGCCCTGCATTACTGCCGTGACTTCTATAACTACGATCCGATATTCTCCTCTACCGGCGAACTGATAGAGAAGATGCGGGCGCTGACAGGCGACAACGGTCTGCATTGTGTGGCAACCCCGGAATCGCTGACTCCAGACTATCTTAAAATCTTTGGATAATGGAAATATCTGTTATAATACCTACATACAAGCCCGGGGAATATATCTCCGACTGCCTCCGTTCTTTGGAGGAGCAGGATTTCCCCGTTTCCGATTATGAGGTGATAATCGTACTCAATGGCTGCGACATGCCATACCGGTCGATGCTCGAAGACATCATCACCGACAATGGTTATGTCAATGTGAGAGTCATTCAGACCGATGTGCCGGGTGTGTCGAACGCCAGAAATATCGGTATAGACAATGCAAAAGGCAAATATCTGCTCTTCATCGACGACGACGACTGGGTGGCAGGCAACGACTATCTGTCGAGCATGCATGCCATGACGGATTTGCATACGGTGGTTGCCTGCAATTGTTATCTCATTGATGACAAGACCCGTGAGCACCTGCCGTATTTCCTCACATCAGCCTACAAGCGATGCATGGAATGCCCCAAGCTGACATTGTTCAATTCGCGAAGCTTCCTGTCCACGGTATGGGGAAAGCTGATACCCAGAGAGGTGATAGGAGACAGGAGGTTTGACACGAAACACAAACTCGGTGAAGACGCCCTGTTCATGTTCATCGTGTCCGACAGGATTTCCAGGATGGAGATTGTCCACAATGCCGACACCGTATATAACGTGAGGGCAAGAGAGAATTCCGCCACCCGTGCACGCCATCGGTATTCGGAAAGAATTGCCGTGGCGATGAGGCTTACGTGTAGCTATATGGGGGCATATCTGAAAAAGCCAATGAAATACGACTTCCTTCTGTTTGCTTCGAGAGTCTATGCCACGATAAGCAAACTGCGTAAAAAAGTATATGAATAGAAAATAACTGATATCGTATGAAATACTGCATATTGACACCACGCTTCCCATTTCCCGAAAATGGCGGAGACGTGTTGAGAATTAACAATATAGCCAAATATCTGAAGTCTGCCGGTCATGAGCTGGTCCTCGTGTCCTTCTGTGAGGGCAATCCTGACATGGCAGCCGCAAAGACTTTGTATGACAAGATATACGTAGTAAAGCGCAAGAAGACCAACTCCATGCTATACTCGCTTGAATATATGCTGAGCGGTCGCCCCATACAGTGTGGCTACTACTACTCTTGGGAATACTCAAAGCTGCTGGGGATGGTAATCAGCAAAGAGAAACCAGACCGTTTCGTCAGCCATCTGCTCAGGATGGTGCCATACCTCACCCGGCATGGCGTGGAGTCGCAATCCATCGTGGAGATGACAGACGCCTTGTCGAAGACCTATACTCTGTCTTCCGGTTTCAAGGGCATGTCGCTGAAGAAGGTGATTTACGCCATCGAGCGCAAGCTTATCCGAAGATATGAGCACTTTGTGATGAAGAAATTCCCGAAGGTGGTACTCGTTTCACAGGCAGACATCGACTATCTCTCTGCCGGGGGCGACAAGCATTCGCTGGCATTATATACCAATGGCGTGGAGTGTATGGACGAGATACCTGACTCCTACGACCATGACAAGATCTGCTTTGTAGGCAATATGCGAACCCTTCAGAACCAGGATGCGGTGTTACATTTCGTAAACGACATCTTCCCGCTGATTCTGAAGAAGAAACCCGGAGCCAGATTCTATATCGTAGGGGCAGAGCCGCCGAGAAACATCATGGCGCTGTCGGAAAAATCCGAGAATATCGTGGTGACAGGATTTGTAGACGTCCTTTCAGATGCCGTTAAGGATTCCTGTGTGGCTGTGGCACCGGTGCAGATTGCCGCCGGCATTCAGAACAAGGTGCTTGTGGCTATGGGTATGGGAGTGCCGGTGGTGATGTCGTCGCTCATCTCAAAGGCAATTCCCGAACTTGAGAGTGGCACCAACTGCATCATCGAAGATGCCGACCAGGCCTTTGCCGACGCTTGCCTGAGGATGATGGACAACGAAGCCGACCGCAACAGCATTTCCCGCTCAGGTTATGATACCGTAAGGAAATACTATTCATGGCAGGAGAAACTCTCTGGCTACGATTAATTGAATGCTGATTCATGACCCATAATCCCAAATCGGTCATTAGGGCTTGCTTGGATTTTGACATTTTAGAAGGATGGATTTTGTTTGGCTTTTAATGAGTAATAGCGAGCTATTGCGAATTAAAAACAAGCAAAATACGCCTTATAAAATTCAAAAGACTGCAAGCAGTTATGAAATTACCCAATAAAACGTCCTAATGACCGTTTTGGGATAAATGGTCATCAAACTGTTACTCTTGCCTAAGCATGGCATAGAAAAATGCTCCATGATTCCGTTATTTGGAATTATGGAGCATTTTTAATTATGGAGTCTTATATTGTTTTAGAATCCCTTGAATGTCAGTTTCAGCGTTTCAGATTGTAACACCATTTTACTTCCGGTCAATTTTATTACCTGGAAATTCTCCTCCAGCTTGTTTATGCCGTATGGTGCCAGCAGGGTAGGGTCGGAGAGAGGCACGTCGCCGTTTTCGCGGTCGTAGCAGTATGGCGTGTGTAGCGTAAGTTGCGTGTTTGTCTGGTTGAAGCGCATCAGAATCTTCGGGTGCTTCTCGTTTTTGTCATCCGCCTGCATGAGTTTGTATTGGAATGCCCAGAATAACTTTTCATTCTTCAGGTCGAGCACTCCGCCAGTGGCAAGCGTGTCCACACGGGTCAGATGCCACATGCCATTGAAGTCTCCGGCAGCCGATGAAGTCTCTATGTCGCATGAGGCGAGAGACATCGTGGTGAGTATCGTTGTGGCGGCTATGAGTATGCCGCATATTGTCTTTCTCATTTCTTTTCTTTTTTCGTTTTTTGTTCCCCTTGTAGATTATGGGTGAAGTTATAGTAACAGTGCCTACAAACTGAAACTGCCCCTCTTGGCGATGGTCAGCTGGAAACCGTAGTTGTTGCCCAGTATTCCTCCGAAGTCCATGGCATAACCGCCTTTCACGCTCCAGTTGCGAAGCAGAGACCTTGTGAATTTGTATTCACCCTCAACGAGGAAACTGATATTGTGGCGTAAGTCGTTGTAAGGACTGCCATAGGTTCCCAACCCCTCCTGATAAGTGGCAAGCACACGGTAGCGTATGTTGTCGCTGGGACGGCCGTCGAATCCCAGATGGAAAGCCATGAAACGGTTGTCCTGCACAAAGATACTTCCATTCTGGTTGTAGATTGGCGAGCGGAAGAGAGGGTTTCCCATCACCTGTCCCCAGTGTTGCCATCCAGGATAGATGTTGTGGTTGTAGTAATTGTCGGTGCCGCCGATATGGTCGGGAATAGTCGTCGTATGGTCGTGGTATATAGGTCCGCTTTGATATTTTGTGTAGATATATTCCACTACGATGTTTCTCAGCCATGTTCCGTATTTCAGGTTGAGGTCGAAACCTATCATCCAGTCCTTGAAGTCGTAGAGCACGTAGCGTCTCTTCTTCTTCACCTGCCATTCCTCACCGCTTCCGTAACCATCGTAGTCGAGTTGGAACATCGCCGAGTGGTCTTCAAAGAATTTGTCTACGTAGAGTCCCGCTTTCCAAAGGTCTTTCTCCAAGTTCAGTCGCATCATCCAACTGCCCAGTTGGTTGCCTTCAGCATTCTTGTAGTTCTCGCCATCGGTGATGTCTTTTCCTCCCGGCACGAAAGCGTTCCAATAACCTTTCAGGCTCGTGTTTCCGTTTATCACCGACACCGTTCCGTCACCGTTAGGCTGATACGATTTTCCGCCGAACTGCGATGCCATCTCCAGTCCCAGTTCCAGCGAGAGGGGGTGCATATACGGGTCGCTTCCTATTCTGATGAATCCTGCCTTGGAGTGATATAACACGTTGTCGGCATATCTGCTCCGCTTGTTGGTGAATTCGTGCTGCCATGAGTCGTCGGTCATTATTCCGTAAGCCACATGACCTTTCAGCTGCACCCATCCTCCGGTGAACGGCACCTTCCAGTAGTCTTCGAGCGCCAACCTCACCTGTGGCACGGGGCGGGCGTTTATGCCCAAAGTCTGCGAACCGCTGCTGAGCCTGTTGTTCTTCAGGTTCATCGGCCTTTCCTTTGCTCCTATGGAGAGAGTGCCATGCAGCCATCGTCCCTCCACGTATGCCTGTTGCAATACCACGTTGCTCGTATAGTTGAATGGCACGGCGGCATCAACGCCGAATCCGTATCCCCATTTCTTTTCCATGTCGTTGCCGATGTTTCTCTGCAGCGATCCTCTGATGTAGCCGTTGTTCTCGTCGAGCGACGACAATCCGTATTTGTTGGCATTCAGCCATAGTGGGGTCTTGCCGTGTGAGAAGCTTCCCTGGGCCTCAGCCGAATATTCAAATTCCCCTTTCTTCTGTAGCGTGGTGGCTTGTTCGTCGTAAGTGTCGTTGTCTTGAGCTGTAGCGTTTAGTGTAGCTGCGGAAATCAAGGCAAGTAGAAATACCTTCTTCTGATTCATAAATGTTTTGATGTTTGTGTCTATTGTTGCATCAGTCTTTCGATGAATTTGCACACCATGTCGATACCCTTCACGTTCTCTCCGCCCTGAGGGATGATTACGTCGGCATACCTCTTTGTGGGTTCAATGAACTGTTCGTGCATAGGTTTCAGCACTTCGAGATAACGGTCTACCACCATTTTCACGTCGCGTCCACGCTCCACGATGTCCCTTTGTATGTTGCGTATCAGTCGCTCGTCGGAGTCGGCGTCAACGAATATCTTCAGGTCCATCATGTCTCTCAGCTTCTTGTTCAGCAGCGTCATGATGCCCTCGATGATTATCACAGGCTTTGGTTCCACATGGATGGTCTCCGGCAGACGGTTGCATTTGATATACGAGTATGTGGGCTGTTCGATGGCGTTTCCCTTGCGCAGTTCGTTCACCTGCTTGATGAGCAGTTTCCAGTCGAAGGCGTCGGGATGGTCGAAGTTTATGGCATGTCGTTCCTCCTCCGTCATCTCCGTCGTATCGTTGTAATATGAGTCAAGCGGTACCACCGCAACATAGTGTGGAGGCAGAGCTTCCACGATTTTCTTTACCACGGTGGTCTTGCCAGAGCCCGTACCACCAGCTATGCCGATTATTGTCATATATTCTGTTTTATATTTACTTTTTTCTTATCAGGACCTTGCGGTATTGTTCCGCTTTCTTCTCCAGTTTCATGGGGTAGGCTCTCGAACTGCTTGGCATGCGGAAGAGAGTCATCCTCTTGCCGTTGTTCAGAAACTCTACCGATGTGCCAACTTTAGGGACGGGGCAGCCGAAATGCGTGGCGAATACCGTAGTGGCCTTCTCTCCTGTCGTCACCACCGTGGTGCAGTGGGGGAGTCTTTCCAGAAGCGAGTCGAGATCAGTTGGTGTCACAATCTCCAGATCCTTGTCAGAAGCCGTGTTCTTCATGCGTCTCACGGCACACGCCGTGTCGTATAGCGCCACGCCCTCTTTGGTGAGGAATTCCACTATCTGCTCTTTTCTGAACCTCTTCCTCTCCGTGTCCACGAAATGGTCTTTGTCGTCGAAAAACAGTAGCCCAAAGATTCTCCACATGTCGTTTATGAAATTAGGATAGAAGAAATCCATGCTCCATCGCTGTTGTGATGGCGGAAAACTTCCAAGCATCAGCAGCCAGGCATTCTTGGGCAGGAAAGGCTCGAGTGGATGGCATTCTACAGGAATGTTGGCGGATGATGCCCCGGTGTCGGCACCCGCCAATCCGCCAGTCCCTCCGTTCTTCCCCATGGTAGTGGACAGGCTTGTTTTGCTTTCAGTTTCTTCGTTTGATTTCATAAAGACTTACTGTGATATAGTCTTGAACCTCGGTATTACCCATTTTGCCTTGGTTCCCTCAAATTAAGATCTATTCCATATCCCTATTTCTGCTCTTTCACCAGATACACCACTACCGGCAGGTGGTCGCTGTATCCGTCGAGCCATACGCCGCCGGCATGAGTACGCTTTGGAGCACCCTTGTATTTCCCTTCGGTCTGGAACAGGTAGTCGCGGCGGAAAATCTGGTTCTTGAAGAATTTCAGTGTAGAGAAATCCTTTGCTCCCTTTTTGTTCAGCAGGTTAGGAGTCATTACAATCTGGTCGAAGAGATTCCACGAACCGCCATAGGTCAGTGTTCCCAATCCCTCTTTCACCAGTATGTTGTACCATGGGTTATACATCTCGTCCTTGCCCACCTTGTCGATTTCCGGTTTGCATCCCAGAGCCTCCGTCATGCTGGCGTTTGTGGGGTCGTCGTTCATGTCGCCCATCACAAACACCTTCACCTTCGGGTCGTCTCTGAGCAGCGAATCCTTCAGTGCTCTCACTTGTCGGCCGCCCGACTCACGATAGAAAGATTTAGCCGCCCGGCTCGGCCAGTGACACACCACGAATGCCACATGCTCGCCGGCCATCTCTCCGCTCACGGTCAGGAATCCGCGGGTCAGAAACGCACTGTCCTTCTCCAGTTCCTGCACGTATGGCACGAGCTTCGTGTTCCAAACCTTGAAGAGCTGCGGATTGTAGAGCAGTGCACAGTCGATGCCGCGGTGGTCCGGACCCTCTATATGTACGTATTTATAGCCACGTGCCTTCAGCGGTTCCTGTGCCGTGAGGTCGTCGAGCGCCTTGCTGTTCTCCACCTCGCTCAGTCCAATCACGGCGCATCCCACGTTCTTAGGCAGTACGTCGGTGCCCATGTCGGCAAGAGCCCTCGCCATGTTCTTCAGCTTGTGAGAATATTTCAGCCCGTTCCAACGGTAAGACCCCGTAGGAAGGAAGTCGTAGTCTCTTTTGCCCTCGTCGTGGCAAGTATCGAAGAGATTCTCCTGGTTGTAGAATCCCACTCCGTAGCACAAATACTTTTTCTCATTTTGCGACATTGCGCCGATAGACACCATGCACAGCGCTAATATCAGCAAGAAACTGATTCTTTTCATATTGTTATAAATATTTTGTTTTTCTATACTGCCTGTCTGACAATTATCCACGTAATTGTAATCAAAGACAAAGGTATGAATTATTTTCCATTATTTTGGCATTGCGATATTAAATGTTTGTTACATCCCGTGTTTTTATCTTGTAATGTTTGTCGCTTAGTCAAAAAAGCGTTAACTTTGTGGCATACAAACATAACACTTATTTATGAAGCAGAAGAATCTGAAATTAGCCGTGATGGCATTGTGCTCCGCTTCTATGGCCCAGGCCCAGACAGTAGGTACTGACTCCATAGGACAGCGTGGCGCCGCTCTCAGCGAGTCGGCTTTCACGTTTACGGAGGCACAGCTCGGAGAAGACGATGATATGTCGCAGAACGTTACCATCGTCAATTCCAACTCCAACATTTATGCGAGTGAGGTTGGATTCCTCTTCTCGCCGGTGCGTTTCCGTTATCGTGCGTTCGACCAGAAGTATAACGATGTTTATATCAACGGACTGCCGATGAACGACATGGAGACGGGGCAGTTCCGCTATTCCCTCGTTGGCGGACTCAACCAGCAGACAAAGAACCAGGAGTTCGCCCTTCCGTTTGAAACCAACAATTTTGCCATGACGGGGATGGCAGGTTCAAACAACTATAACTTCCGTCCGGCAAGCATGCCGGCAGGCCACAGGATAACGCTCTCCGGAGCCAACCGCAGTTATACGCTCAGAGGCATGTACACCTTCAATACCGGACTCAGCAACCGTGGTTGGGCATTCTCAGGAAACCTCACATACCGCTGGGCGAACGAAGGATACGTGGAGGGAACGTTCTATAACTCCCTCTCTTACTTCCTCGGAGTGCAGAAGGTGTTCGGTGACGGAAGCCACTCTCTCTCGCTCACCACATGGGGCAACCCTACGGAGCGCGCCTCTCAGGGAGCCGGTACTGACGAGATGTACTGGATGGCAAACGACAGATACTACAACCCATACTGGGGATACCAGAACGGCAAGAAGCGCAACTCACGAGTAGTCAACGACTTTGCGCCGACAGCTCTGCTCACATGGGACTGGAAAATCTCCGACAACGACAAGCTGACGACTTCGCTCATGGGCAAGTACAGCATGTATAAGAGCACGAAGCTGAACTATAACAACGCCGACAACCCTCATCCAAACTACTGGAAGAATATGCCGAGCAGCTATTTCGATATCTGGGACGATACCAATACCTCATACCGGAACAGCGATGCGCTCGCCAACTGGCAGTCGGCATACGATTTCTGGAGCGGACCTAAGGCAAACCGCCAGATAAACTGGGACCAGCTGTATTATGCCAACAAACAGGCATCGGCACAGGGACAGGATGCCATGTATTATCTGCAGGCAAAGCACAATGATGCGCTGACAATCGCATTGGCTTCAACTTTCAACAAGCAGATAGACAAAGACAAGGCATGGAACATCGGCATTGTGGGAGCTACCAACAAGGGCATGCACTACCAGACGATGGAGGATATGCTCGGAGCAACGACATTCCACAACGTGAACACCTATGCCATCGGCACCTATTCGCCAGATGCCGATGAGGTGCAGTATGACCTCAACAACCGTAACGGCCTCGTGGGAAAAGACGACAAGTTCGGTTACAACTACAACCTGCTCGTGAACAACGGCAAACTGTGGACGAGCTACTCGGAGAACTTCGGCAACCTGCACTATGTAATCGCCGGTAAACTGGGATATACATCCATGCAGCGTGACGGAAAGATGCGCAACGGTTTCGCCAAGGACAACTCTTACGGCAAGAGCCACACGGCACAGTTCATTGACGGCGGAATGAAATTCGGAGCCAACGTTAATCTGGGTCGTGGCAACACCTTTACCCTCGGACTCGGATATGAGCACCGTGCACCTCAGGCAAAGGCTGCCTTCATATCACCGGAGATAAACAACGACTTCGTGCGCAACCTCAAGAACGAGCGCGTGTTCAGTTCGGAAATCGGATACCAGTTCCAGACCTCTTGGCTGCACGCCAACATCAACGCATACTACAGCTACCTCACCAACGTGAGCGACTGGCAGAACTTCTATATGGACGACGTGAACTCATTCACATACGTGTCGCTCACAAACATGAAGAAGGCATACTATGGCGTTGAGGCAGGATTGAAATTCCGTGTTACAAGCGCCTTCGACGTGAAACTCGTCGGACAGATAAGTGATGCCAAGATTCTCAACGACGCCAATCTCGAGTATATGCGCTCGCAGAATGCCGTGGTATATGGTGATGTGGCAGACGGTCTCGTTGAAGACCATATATATAATAAAGGTATGCGCGACAACGGCACACCGCTCACGGCAGCAAGCCTCGGACTCAGCTATCACAGCGGCGGATGGTTCATCGACCTCAATGCCAACTACTACGACCGCATCTATCTCTCATACTCTCCTAACTACAGATATGAGTCAGCATGCAAAGTGCGTGGTGACATTCTCAACAACCAGCCGGTGCGCAGCGAACTCTCACAGGCTAAGGGACACGGCGGATTCATGATAGACGGTTCTATCGGAAGAAGCATATACCTGAAGCGCGGATCGCTCTCAATCAACCTCACCGTGACGAACATTCTGAACAATACCAACATCGTGACCGGAGGATACGAACAGAGCAGAAGCGACTACAGCACACCGAAGGCCGACGGAACGGCAACGACACGTGCATACAAGTTCTCTAAGAATCCAATGAAGTTCTATGCCTATGGCACCAACGGACTCCTCAATATCGCGTATAAATTCTAAAAAACTCTCATGACAATGAAAAAGACGAAATATATAAAATTCCTCGTTGCGGCAATGCTCCTCGGCGGACTTGCCACTTCTTGCATGGACGACGACTGGAACGACCCGACCGGTGAGGTGGCTCCATATGGCAACAACGACATCGTGGAGGACGATGCCAAGATGATATCCATAAAAGAACTGAAGGCAAAGACAGTAGACCTCATCCCCTCATCACAGGCAAACGACACCGTGCGCATCACGGAAGACTGGCAGTTGAAGGTGCGTGTGACCGGAAACGACATTCAGGGAAACATCTACAACCAGATTGCCGTGCAGGACGAGAGCGGAGAGGGACTCCTCATCTGCATACAGAAGGGCGGACTCTTCGGATTCCTGCCTGTAGGACAGGAAATTCTCGTAAACCTCAAGGGACTCTATATCGGCATCTATGGCAACAACGTGCAGATTGGTGTGCCATATACGAATACCAGCGGCAGGACATTCCCAAGCCGTATGAACATCAACGTGTGGAACGAGCACTTCAAGATTCTCGGTGCGGCAGACGCTTCAAAGGTGGTGCCGGAGAAGTTTGATACTGAATTGCTCTTAAATTATTTGAGTAAAAATTATAAAGTGTATAAGGATGAGAATAATGTCCCATTTAAAGAATTTAAGCAATTAGAGAAAAAGTATATTGACTACGTGAAATCTCATCGCGGAAAGCTGATGACACTGGAAAACGTGGAGATGGATGGCGCTGACGGCAAACTGGCATGGGCACCGGAGGCTGACAAGGACCCCGGAAACGGAGTGAGCCGCACGGTGAAAATCAACGGCAAGGCGCAGAAGCTGATGGTGGTGCGCAGCAGCACATACGCCGACTTCGCCGCCAAGGCAATGCCTACGGGAAAGGTGAACCTCACCGGTATCTTCACCGTATACGCCACAAATCCTTCAAAAAAAGGCTATACCTGGCAGATTCTCCTTCGCTCAGACAGCGACATCGAGGAGGTGAAATAAGCAAGGCTGAGAATTCAATAAAATGTAACAAAACTATAAAAAAGAAATACAATGAAAAAGATATTATATTCAGTAATGGCGATGGCTGCCCTGACATTTTCATTCGCATCGCTGACAAGCTGTGAAGACGTTCCTGCACCGTATGAAATGCCGGACGTAACACCTGATGAGCCTTCAAGTCCGGATGTGGAGCCGGCAGGTACCGGTACACAGGCTGATCCTTACAACGTGGCTGCTGCCATCAAGTATATTGACAATGGTGGTGCCGAGGACAAGGAAGTCTATGTAAAGGGTAAGGTAGTGTCTGTACAGTCTGGCAGTTTCGACCCAAGCTACGGCAGTCTCAAATACTACATCTCCGACGACGGTACAGCAACAAACCAGTTCCTCGTTTTCAACGGATATGCAGGTCCAAACCGAACCAAGTTCTCTGGTGAGGACGCTCTCAAGCCAGGCGATGAGGTAGTGATATGCGGTAAGCTCGTGAACTACAACGGTACAAAGGAATTCACTACCGGAAACTATATCGTTTCAATCAATGGCAACGGTGGCGGCGGTTCAGACCAGCCGGCAGCAGGTCAGCCAACCGGCGACGGTACAAAGGCAAACCCATTCAACAGCGTGGCTGCAAACAAGTATGCATCGTCTCTCGCTGCCGGCGTGGAGTCAGACAAGGACGTATATATCAAGGGAAAGGTGGTTTCAGTCAAGGAACAGTATGGCACCCAGTTTGGCAATGCCACATTCTACATCTCCGACGATGGCAAGGCAGACAATCAGTTCTATGTGTTCCGTGCTCTTTATCTGAACAATGAGAAATACACCTCAGGCGCAACTCTCAATGTCGGTGACGAAGTGGTAGTATGCGGCAAGGTTGTCAACTATATGGGCAACACCCCAGAGACCGTTCAGGGCAAGGCTTATCTCGTTTCGCTCAAGAGCAACGGCGGCAGCGGTTCTGAAGGCGGCACTACCGGTGATGCGAGCGCTTCGAATGGCGACTTTGAGAACTGGACAAACGGTTTGCCAAATAACTGGAAGACAGCTTCTTCTGCAGGAAATGCAACACTCAGCCAGAGTACAGATGCTCACAGCGGAAAATATTCTGTAAAGGTAGGTGGATCAAGTTCTGCCAACAAACGCCTTGGTTACAAGGAGATAACTCTGAAGCCAGGTGAATATACTGTTACGTTCTATGCAAAAGCTGCTACATCTACAGGTGCCTCTGTTCGTCCTGGATATGTTCCGGTGAAAGATGGAGCAAACCCAACAGGAAGCGATTATAAATATGGTGACTATGTAAACGACATAACAGCCACGAAATGGGTGAAAGTCACATATACATTCACAATCGAAACAGAAGGTACTTACAGCCTTCTTGTAATGAATGCCAAAAAGCCAGGCGGAGATGTATTGATTGACGATTACACTTTGACAATGGGCTCTACCGTTATCATTAAATAAACATTGACCTTATATATTCAGAATCCCATCATCCCTCCAGATGATGGGATTTTTCTAAGTTCTCCTAAATCTACAAAATACTTAAAATGGAAAACGACAAGGAGTTTATTCCGCAGAAAGGAGGCTATCGTGATTTGATAGCATTTCAGAAGGCAACTTGCATATATGACATCACATATTATTTCGCACACAAATTCTTGGAAAGGACTGACCGTACCGTAGACCAGATGATACAGGCTGCGCGCAGCGGCAGACAGAATATTGCCGAGGGCAGTGCGGCGGCAACCACCTCACGAGAAACGGAGCTGAAACTGACCAATGTGGCGAAAGCAAGTCTGCAAGAACTATTGCTGGATTATGAGGACTATCTCAGGCAAAACGGACTGGTACAGTGGGGAATATCAGATGTAAGAACAGTAAAGACAAGGGATATTTGTAAAAGACATAACGATACGGAATTTTATATGAAACAGATTCCGAGCCGTTCGGCTGAAACCATCGCAAATATTGCAATAATACTGATTCATCAAGCAGACACTCTCCTCAGACTGTTGATAGAGAGGCAAAAGGCGGATTTCCTGAAAAACGGTGGAATCAGGGAGGAAATGACGAGGGGCAGAATTGCTTATCGGCAACAGAATGGATGGAAGAAGTGAGAAAGTGAGGGAAATTATAGGAGAAATAGGAGAGATAGGACAAATAGGACAAATAGGACTTATAGGATTAATAGCAAGGCTGTATTTGTCCTATTTGTCCTATAAGTCCTAAAAGTCCTAAAAGTCCTAAAAGTCCTAAAAGTCCTATAAGTCCTAAAAACGTCCTATTTGTCTTAAAAAAGGCGTAGCCCCCTCATTTAGCCTGCTGGTTCAACATTTTTCCAAAATTTCTTGTCCATTCCACAAAAAAGCCTTACCTTTGCAGCCAAATGCTGAAAAGCATCGAAAATAATAAACAAATAAACAAACAATTTTAGATTAAAATGAAAAAAGGTATCCATCCAGAAAACTATCGCCCCGTCGTATTCAAGGATATGTCCAACGGCGATATGTTCCTTACACGTTCTACATGCAAGACTAACGATACAGTAGAATTTGAAGGAGAGACTTACCCAGTGGTAAAGGTCGAAATTTCAAGCACATCTCACCCGTTCTATACTGGTAAGAGCAAGCTCGTTGACTCCGCAGGTCGTGTGGACAAGTTCATGAGCCGCTATGGAAAAGCCCGCAAATAATATATACTAAGATATATAATTATTCAGGAAGATATTAAAGTGTGTTCAAGCGTAGTTGCATATGCGCATGAACGCACTTTTTGTTTGTATCCCAATCTGTCTTGCCCCCGAAACGGGCGTTACGCTGTTTTATGAGATATTTGGGTTAAACCCATTTTGGGGAATAATCCTCTTGCTGCCGACAGTCAGCCAGAGGAAAAGAAAACTAAGACAATTCAAATCATTAAGAAATTCATTATGAAGAACAGATTTCTTATTCGTGCTATGTATGCTGTGGCAGTTGCCCTTTTCTTCACGGCATGCGGCAGCGACAATGATGGTGGCGGTTCTTCACCGCAAAAGAACCCAACGTAAACAGAAACACTGATTATTCCGATGCCGCTGCGACAAGAACCGAAGTGCCGCATCTGCAGGGAGGCAACAGCCAGTTCATAGCCTATAGGGTGAGCGACAAGGCGTTCGACAAAGACGGAGTGAACTACTGTGTGGAGTGGGACCGCACTCTGAAGTCAAACCGCTGGACATGTTATGTGATGACCAAGCAGAACATAAAGAAGAATGTGCAGCGATGGTATGCCGCCGAAGGCGAGATGCAGTATCCTTTCGACGTTGTAAGCCTGACTACTGACGATTATTACACTAAGAGCAACGGACAGGATTTGATATACGGTTCAGGATTCGACCATGGACATCTCTGTCCGTCGAACGACCGTCTGTACAGCCTCGCCATAAACAAGCAGACGTTCTATCTCACCAATATGCAGCCGCAGTACAAGGTGTTCAACGGAAGCGACAAGCACTATAAGTACAAGGGTCTGTGGATAAACATGGAGCAGTTCCTGTATAATTTCGTGTCAGGAACAAAGTTCTCCTCCGCTGACTCCCTCTTCGTGTGCAAGGGCGGTACGATAGACAGCGAGAATCATATCCTGCAGCGTATCGGCGGCAAGATGATAGTTCCGAAGTATTTCTATGCAGCCGTGGTGTGGAAGCGTGCCAAACTCAACGTGTATTCCGGCCTCGCTTTCTGGTTTGAGCACACCAACGTATATCATGGCGACGATGCGCTGAAGGGATATGTAGTTTCCATCTCCGAACTGCAGAACAAACTTGGCAACAAGATAGACTTCTTCTGCAATCTGCCGGACAAGACAGAGGCGCAGGTAGAGAAAGTGGCAGCGACAATGGACTTCGGTTTATAAAAAATCGCAAATATTCCGCATTTATTTGGTGCCTTTTCATCAGAAATGCCTATTTTTGCAAATAGATTGGCGAGAATGCTTCTTCTGAAGCCTCTGCAATGGAGATATTATAAGTCTGTAATCGTGGATTATCAATCTGTGGTAAGAGGATTGTCAGCCTGTAGGGGTATGGATTCCTCAACCTGTAATGCGCAGGGTATATCCTTGGCGCAAATGGCTCCGTGGCAGAAGGCGTCATTCTGACAAAAGAACAGGTTATAAATCGGAAATATATTTTAAAACAAAAAACAAGAATAGAAATGAATACAGTATTTGACTTTTCGGTTAAGGACAGAAAAGGAAAGATGGTAGCTCTCAAGGAGTATGCCAACGAGGTATTACTGATTGTCAACACAGCCACTAAATGCGGATTCACTCCACAGTATGAAGAGCTGGAGAAGCTCTACGAGAAATATCACAGCCAGGGTTTTGAAATCCTCGACTTCCCCTGCAACCAGTTCGGACAGCAGGCACCAGGAACCGATGAGTCTATCCATGAGTTCTGCAAATTGAATTTCGGTACAGAGTTCCCACGCTTCAAGAAGGTGAAGGTGAACGGTCCTGATGCCGATCCTCTATATAAATTCCTCACTTCGCAGAAGGGCTTCGCCGGATGGGACGAAAGCCATCCGTTGACAAAGGTTCTCGACGAGATGCTCTCACAGGCCGATCCCGACTACAAGGCAAAGGCAGACATCAAGTGGAACTTCACCAAATTCCTCGTAAACAAATACGGAATGGTGGTAGAGCGCTTCGAACCTACAGAGAATATGGAGAACGTCGAGAAGAAGATAGAAGAACTGTTGTAAAACAGAATAACGACTTTAAATACTAAATTATAATATGGAACACGTAAAATGCTTGATTATCGGTAGTGGTCCTGCAGGATACACTGCTGCTATTTATGCTTCAAGAGCAAACTTGAAGCCAGTTGAATATTGTGGTCTGCTCACCGGTGGCCAGCTCACACAGACCACTATGGTGGAGAACTTCCCCGGTTATCCTCAAGGAGTGCTCGGCGGACAGATGATGAACGACATCCGTGAGCAGGCAGAACGCTTCGGCGCTGACATCCGCGACGGCATCATCACTAAGGTGGACTTCAGCAAGGCTCCCTACAAGGTGACAACCGAAGAGGGCGTTGAGATTGAGGCGGACACCGTGATCATCGCCACAGGAGCGTCTGCAAAGTATCTCGGACTTGACGACGAGAAGAAATACAACGGTATGGGAGTGTCAGCATGTGCCACATGCGACGGATTCTTCTATCGCAAGAAGACCGTTGCCGTTGTGGGCGGTGGCGACACAGCCTGTGAGGATGCCCTCTATCTCGCCGGCCTGGCAAAGAAGGTATATCTCATCGTGCGCAAGCCATTCCTCAGAGCCTCTAAGGTGATGCAGGAGAGAGTGATGAACGCTGAGAACATCGAGGTGCTCTTTGAGCACAACACCATCGGACTCTACGGTGAGAACGGTGTAGAAGGCGCACATCTCGTGAAGCGTCGCGGCGAGGCAGACGAGGAGAAGGTTGACATCCAGATCGACGGTTTCTTCCTCGCTATCGGCCATAAGCCAAACTCTGACGTATTCAAGGAGTGGCTCGAGACCGACGAGGTGGGTTATATCAAGACCATCGACGGCACACCACGCACCAAGATTCCTGGAGTGTTCGTTGCCGGCGACGTTGCCGACCCAGTATACCGTCAGGCCATCACGGCTGCAGCAAGCGGTTGCAAGGCTGCACTTGAGGCAGAGAGATATCTCTTGAACAAGTAATTCTCTCTTTGAGAGTTCCGTGAATATGCAGCCCGTAATGGTGGGCTTGCAATAGGGTAGGAGGAAGATGAAATATTTTTCCTCCTATTTTTATGTCCTTCTGTCAGGGATTATAAGTAAAGCAAAAGGAGCGAAGAATCAGATTCCTCACTCCTTTCTTAGGTCTGCATTACCTTAATATATCCTGATGTCTTTTATGCTTCAAAATCCTTTTACCTATCGTTTCTTTAATATAGTATGTTTAATCCTTTTTTCCAGTCAGTCTTGTGTTGTATATATGATATAAGTCTTCTTTCTTTTATCCTTTTATCTTCCGAATCTTCCACCGCCACCGGAACGTCCGCCGCCTCTTGATGAACTGTTGCCGCCTGCCGACCTGTTGTTCGACGAACTGCTGCGGCTCGGTGTGAAGGTGTTGGCAGGGCGTGTAGAACCGCCTGCCGGACGATATATCCTCGTCGGGCTGTTGTTGAAGCTGTTGCCCCTTGATGATCTGCCTATCTCTTGGCTCACTGTCGTGCGAGAGCTGCTCAGATTCGTTGTGCCGTTGCCGGTGCCTCTCCTCGGTGTAGTGCCTCTGTAGCCGCTGTTGTTGTCGCGTCTGTTGTTGCCGCGGTCATAGCGTCCGCTGTTGTTGTCGTCGCGTCTGTTGTTTCGGTCATAGCGTCCGCTGTTGTTGTCGTTGCGTCTGTTGTTGCGGTCATAGCGTCCGCTGTTGTTGTCGTCACGTCTGTTGTAGCGGTCATAGCGTCCGTTGTTGTCGTCGCGTCTGTCATAGCGGTCATAGCGTCCGTTGTCATGTCTGCGGTCATGGCCTCTTTGTCCGCGGAAATCGCCACGGTCATATCTGTCTCTCATTCCGAAGCGGCTCTCTCCTGGGCGAGGTCCGAAGGTGCGTCCGTGATACCAGCTGCGTCCGCCGTTTCTGTGCCAGCTGTGTCCGCCGTAGTATGTGGCATAGAATGCCGGTCTGCCGAAATAGAAGTATGTGCGGTTCGGGTAGCGTGCATAGATGCTGAATCGCCACACGCCGTCGGTCCATATAAGCGGACGGTAGAAATATGCCGCTGAGCAGAAGGCGTCATACTGCCAGTCGAAGAGGATATAGCTGAGATCCATGTTTCTTCTCGTCCAGTATGTGCCGTAGAGGTCATCATAGGTGCTTATGCTCATCAGATAGTCGAGGTTCACCTCGTATGCTGCCTCATACTGCTCATCGTTCAGGTTCAGCTCGTAAGCCATCTTGTCGGTCAGGAAGAGTGCTCTGTCCCTTGCCTGCTCGTAGCTCATCGCCATTGTGGATAGTGCCACGGTGAGAAGCAATGCCATTGATAATATAAACCTTTTCATGATCATTGTGTTTTATGTTCGTAATGTTCTTTTCTCTGGTGCAAAGAAACAACAATTCCCGGTGCTGCCAAAGGGTTTTTCCCTAAAGTGGGAGGGAAAATCCCTATAAGTGTTTTCTCTTTTTTTTGAAGTGTTAGTTTATTGTTGTACTTTTGCGGTCTCCTTGTTTACTCGTATCTTGCCTGCTTGTCAACTAGCAGAGCAAGTTGAAAACTTGCGGAATATATAATATAAGGTGTATGGCAACAGTGAATGAAACCAAATGGCTGGCCAAGTATCAGCAGCTAAAGGACTATGTGGAGCAGCATCATCAGCTGCCCGACAAGAAGAAGGTGGAGAACCGGGGACTGCTCAACTGGTGGAAATACAACAAGAAACTGGCCAAGCTGGGCAAACTCTCTGAAGAGAAGCTCCGGATGCTACAGGAATTGTCTGACAGCAGGATAATAAAATCTGACAAAAAGGCATTGTTTTTGTAAATATTATGTACATAATGTCATGCGTTTGTCATATATTTGTATATATTTCCGCTTGTTTTATGTCAATTTACTAACAGCAAATATATGCTTTCTTTGATTGATATCAATAAAAAGCGTATGAAACGACTATATCCCCTCTATTTGTTGTGTGCGAACACAAAAGGCATTAACTTTGCAACTGAAAAGATAAAGATATAGATAAAAGCTGCAATGAGAGCAGCAGGTAAAAAGATTGTTTAACGATAACTAAAAAGAGAAAGGAAATTGATTATGTTGACATTTATGTTAGTAACAGCATGTGTAGTAGCTTTTGCAGTATTGGCAAGTGTTGGAATGAACATCGGTATGAAGCTCTACAAGTAAATTTTCTGAAGTATTTGAATTTTAGAAAGTATTAGAGAGAATCAGTTTATTTGTATACCCGCTCGTATGAGAGGGTGTAACCGGAGCGGTTGAATGGCGACTTCCATGTCGTTGTTCAACCGCTTTTAGTTGTTTTGGTCCGCAGATTTAGACAAGAACCAAGGTAACCCCAAGGTGGATAATTTTTCTGCCGACATCAGCCCCCACCTGGCCTCAAACCCATCCTAACCTTCCCAAAGGGAAGGAACAAGTTACTCCGGCTATCGACAACAGCCCCCACCTAGCCTCCCCCGAAGGGGAGGGACAGATACCTTTGGCTGTTGATTGTTGTCTGTAGTCGTCTGATGGTCAATGATTTATCAATAACAAGAGTAACCTGCATCTCCCCTACGGGGGAGAACGAGAAGGGGCTGATGTCAGAAGAAAATCGTGTTTTGTCCTCAGATTAATAGACAAGAACCTGGATAACCCCAAGGTGGATGATTTTCCTGCCGACATCAGCCCCCACCTGGCCTCCCCCGTAGGGGAGGGATAGATACTCTTGCGTCTGATTATCAATAGTCAGAGTAACCTGCATCTCCCCTACGGGGGAGAACGAGAGGG